>Ga0265293_10012515_pt1 | contig 11240 bp, 11 predicted proteins | sample Munlanlewell138R_FD_192505 | JGI IMG/M metagenome (GOLD analysis project Ga0265293, IMG submission 192505) | Leachate microbial communities from a municipal landfill in Southern Ontario, Canada - Leachate well 138R | ecosystem: Engineered > Solid waste > Landfill > Unclassified | place: Canada... | reverse complement strand
TTGCTCCCAACATGATATAGTAAGATCTGAGTCCGCACTCTCCGGCTTCTTCTATCATAGTTGGGTCCATGTTAAATATGCCGGCCACATCACCTCGTGTTAATAGAGATACAATCTCATTATCAAATTTCTCACCATAAGGGCTATAGGCATAGGACCCATCTTCAATAAGCCTATGGGACAAATCACCACTGGCTATCATAACAGCTTTAACATGGCTATCCTTAACCGCTTTTTGTATGCACATTCCAAATCGATAAAGCTCCATTTTAGATAGCATGCCATAGGTAATGTGAACAATCTTAAAGTCTTGGTAATGCTGATAGATAAAATAGAGTGGCACAAGAGCACCGTGATCCAATTCATAGTTTATGCCATATTGAGACGCTGAAGCTTTTGTTATTTTGGCAGTTGGAATGCTGTCCTTTTCGGCATACTCAATTATTCTTTGGGTTAAGTTCTTGTCAACATTCAAAGACAACTTGACTTGCGGAGCTCTAAATTTGCTAAAGTCTCCAGCTATTTTGCCCCCGGCAGTTAAGGCCACTGCATCGCTGAACACGGGACCATGGGGCGACACAATAATAAGAGTATCCGGCTTGATACTCCCTATTTCTTCCCCAATTTCATGGCAGGCATCCGACGTCTTTTTAACTTTCTTTTCTTCGCCCCTTCCTACTTCATGAACAACAATTGGAGGATGAGGCATCGTATAAAAACCATTTATTTCTCCCATCATCATCACCTCTTTTTATTTTTTTAATCTCTCTTTAAATTAAATTATATCCTTATCCTTTTGAATATCAACCTTTTCTCTCGATAGTAATTTTTTCAACTCTAGGTTTTCCATTATTTCTTCTATGGAATGAATACCAAACTGCTTAAGTATCTTCATCACATTATAGTTATCAAAAGGCGTTAGTATAAAAGACTCCTCCCCAAAATCATTGACATATTTTATGGCCTCTCTCGCACTGATATTAGTCCTAGGTCCCCCTACACACCCATCAGGACATCCCATGCCCTCAATAAAGTTAGCATCTACTTTCTTACCCTTTTGTAAATCATCCAGTATGCTCTTGCACTCTTTAACACCATTTACTTTTTTTGGTTTAAGCTTGATAACCCTCTTAGGCTCTAGCCTATTGACTACCGTTTTAACTGAAAAACTTACACCACCGGTTCGTGCATATAATCTTCCTCCTAGGGACGCCTGATCTTTGCCATCCTCATGAAGTTGCCCTACGGAAATACCAAGAGCATTAAATACTTCTTTTAATTCCCTAAAATTTAAAACATAATCGATGGCACCCAACAGGTCCGGTTCTTTGATCTCTGCTTTTTTTGCAATACAAGGTGCTATAAATACAACCTTGGCATCTTTATATAATCTTTTTAAAATTCTACCGGATGCAATCATGGGCGAAACCGAAGGCGACATATATCGATAGACATTCGGGTAGTTTTTTTTAATCATGTTAAACCATACGGGACAACAGCAGCTTGTTAGAAAAAAATCCTCTTCATTTTTTACTAAATCATTGAACTCAAAGGCTTCTTTTATAGTCAAAACATCTGCAAACAAAGCAACTTCAATCATGTCTTTAAATCCGATTAACTTCAGTGCTGTCCTTAGCTTACCCATGGTCACATCATTTCCAAATTGACCGACTATAGCAGGTGCAACCACGGCATAAACAAGTTCATTTTCGGATTTTAGCAGATCAACAAGGGGCATAAACTCAATCTTTTCAGCCAATGCCCCAAAATCACATTCCGCAGAATAGTTTTCAAAGTCCTGAATATCCTCATCCGTTATAACAGAATTATTTCTTCTATATATTTCTGTGTCATACTTGCTTTCTATTTTACATTCGCAATTTTCTTTATGACAAAAGTTGCAGGGACCCTCTATTCTTGCTACCACCGGTTGGCTAACGCAATCACATTTTTTCACTAAGCTAAGTTCATCGCTAAATTCTTCGGGTCCCTTGGGATTTTGGCCCATAGCTACCCTTATATGATCCTTTATAAAAGGCAAATCGATATCACTAAAGCTATATTTATTCTTTATTTCAAGAGCAAGTTGCTTGAGATCAGTTACATCGTTTAAGTGGCCATCCCAATATCTCTTCACCAACTCACCAAAAACATACATACGCTTCTCATTAAAACCGATATACTTCTCTTCCAAGATTACCTCTCCTTATAAAGATTTATTTTTTAAAGCCTTATGCACAATTTCTATAATATTTAATAATATATAGCAGGATTTTATATAAAAAATCAATCGCTAGATTATGAACCTGAAGGGGGTGTAATATAATGGCAGACGGAAAATGTGGAATTGGTGGCGCTTATGAAGGAATTGATACAAGTTTACTTTTCTTCTTCTTACTGTTAGTCATTATTTTCTGCAATTGCGGAAGATTATTCTAAGAGATATTACTTTATCGGATAAAAACAAAGGAATCGCCCTTACATAAATGGCGATTCCTTTCCTATGGAGTCCGTGCAAAAAGCATCCTTGCAGAATAATTTAAAGCACCCTGCAGTTGTCCTTTGGGCTAAAGGAAGAATGCATTGAGTCATCTCATGAAACCTCTCATTGTTATTTTTTATACTACCCATCTCACAATAAATTTGAATGGCAGTTTTTGCATTATATCTTATGAATTCCTCTACAGATTCAAGGTAAATTCCGCCCTTTTCCACCCGATATTTTCCCGTATGAAGGTAAGTTTTCTTTATAAAATTTTCATATTGTCTATGGCTGTTAAACAGCCTTATATTAGCATGCTGAGGTATTGTCATGTCCTGTACAAGGTGAACTGCCGCACCTAAGTAAAACATAGAGAAATTTTTTTCTCCTTGTTTCCAGTATTTTAACGCTTTATCATAGTAATTGAGTGCCAATTTTAAAGCATTGGTGTTACCATAAAGTCCTTGATCTTTATAAGGATTAAAAAAATGCCCAGAGCTTTTTAAATCCTGATCTGCCCATACTGCACCCTTATTGATTTCAATAATATAACTGCATAATAAATTTCGAGCTTCCCCATAGCCGTCATTTTCTAATATGCCTAAAGCCTGAATATTAATAAATTTGTGTATTTTACATTCAGTTTTAATCACAATCTTTTTAAATGGATTGATCGCTCTTCCAAAATAATGGAACAACCTGCTGTATACCTTTTCTAATTTCGTGTCCAACTTACTCGCCTCGTTACGCATTTTTCTTATGACTTTTACATTTTTTTAGTCTACCCATCCCTCTTAAAAAATATAACTAAAAATAAAGTGCTATTTTTATTCAAAATATTCTTATTCATTGGTATAATGATATTTGTTTCAAACATTCGCCATCAATTTGCCCCCTGCAAATTGGGCGAGCTGATAGCAGTAGAAATCTACAAATCAAAGATTTGTGATTTCCTTGCCCTTTTGCCCCAAGCTTTGCTTGGCTAGGCAAAATGGACAGCGTAGCAGGCTATTGCCTGCGTAGGAGCTCGAAAGGAGCGTTGCATAAGTTACGCACCTAACCACATTTGTGGATAAATGTTGGTAGGTGCTATACAGAAATTCACCAGGTTTACCTGGGTTGAATTTTTCAGTTACGCCATCAATTTGCCCCCTGCAAATTGGGCGAGCTGATAAGGTGGGAAAATTATGAGAACAAAAATTTATCTTGATAATGAAGAATTCCTGACCGGGATTACCCTAAAAGATGCTCAAGAGGCAGAAAACAACAACATGGCTCTTCATGCTTGCCTTCATGAAAAGGATATCGTCAAAAATCGAGAGATTTTTGCTTCTTCCTTAGGTCTTAGCTTAAATCATCTTGTTTGTCTGCAGCAAACACATAGCTCCAATTTCTATAAAGTGGAACTCACAGATAAGGGTCGGGGAGCCCATAACATGGCTACCGCCATACAGAATACAGATGCTGCCTACACCTACGAACCCAACCTTTTATTATGCTGTTTTACTGCTGATTGTGTCCCCCTGACCTTTTATAATAAAACTACCAGTCTTATAGGAGTTATCCACTCCGGGTGGCAGGGAACAGTGAAAGAAATTACTAGGAAAGTCTTTTCCTACTTGATTAATTATGAAAATTGCCCTCCCGAAGATTTTTATATCTACATTGGCAGGGCTCTTAGTCAAGAAAAATTTGAAGTCGATGAAGATGTTGCTATGCAGTACAAAGCACTAGGCTACGGTCAAGAATGGATAACCTATAGCTCCTTAAAAAAGAAATATCTTATTGATAACCAACAGGTGGTCATAAAACAATGTGAGCTTACAGGTATACCCTTCCATCAAATTATAACGGATACAACCTGCACATTGAAAGATAAAGAGAGTTTCTCCTACCGTCAAGATAAAAGCTGTGGACGACATTTAAGCTTTATCATGAAGAAGTAGTTTTATTGCTTCTTTTAATTTGACTGGATTACCATACATTAAGCTTCCTATTCGGTAAATCATAGCCCCCAAAATTCCAACGAGGATTGTAGATACCAACAAAAGGATAAGCGATAGAACAACTTCGATATTGGAAACACTGCCCATAGCTATTCTCACAAACATGGCCATAAAAGAACTCACAGGAAGAAAAGAAGCAACCTTCAGTAAAAGGCTATCTGTCATTCTCATTCCAACCATGGAAACGAAAAACACGACCATAAATAATAAAGTTATAGGTGTTGCACTGGAGCTGATATCCTCTGTCCTTGATACTAAAGCTCCCAGAGCTCCATAGATAAAGGAATAGAAAAGATAGCCGAGTATCCCAAATGCAGAAAATTTCAGTAGTACCTCTAAAGGTATATGAAATACAAAGTCAAGTTGATGATTCCAAGCTTCAGCGTTGAAGTGATAGGCTATCATGGCTGCTACTATAATGAGTCCAAATTGCAAAGCTCCAGCCAATGCCCCTCCTAAGACTTTCCCAAATATTAAATTACTGCTTTTTGTGCTGGTAATCAACACTTCCATTGTTCTGTTGTTTTTCTCACTGGCAACGGAGGTGGCTATAAGCTGGCCATAAAGTATAATCATAAAGTAGAGGCCAAACACTAAAATATAGGTATAAATATAATTGCCGGCGCTATCTTTCCCTAGTACTATGGTTTCTGACTCGATAGGTGGATCCATGACATCGACTACTTGATCATAGTCTATACCCCTTTTTTCAAGCTCACTGATTCGGTAAGCTTCTGCCAAGGCATGGTCAAAAATAAAGGGATTATTATCTATCAATTGCTTATTTTTTACGACATAAACATATTTCGTAGATTCCTCAAGGATAAAGCCGGCTTCAAATTCTCCCGAGTCAACCCTTTCCTCAAGCTCATCTTTGCTACTTGCTTCTATTAATTGGCCCAAGGAGAAATTTTCCTTTACATTCTCCATGTTCGTTATGCCTTGATTGATATAGCCATAGGTTTGTTGACTGCTTTTTAACTCTTTACTTTCATCTTTCCTAGAAGCATTAAAAAATTTATCCTGAAGGGTCGGTACAGAAAGTCCGATAGCTATAATCAGACAAATCAGGAGAGTGGAAACTACAAAGGATTTTTTCTTTAAAAAACCCATGAGCTCAAATTGAAATACGGTCCATAAACCCTTCATTCACTCTCACCCACTTTCGCAACAAAAATATCTTCAAGACTCGGTTTATAAAGAGAAAAATGTTCAATAACAACATCTTCTTCCATGAGGTCCTTAAGAAAATCATTTTGCGTTTTTTTACCGGTAAGCTCCAGGATTAAAACATCTTTTTTCTGAGCAACAACCCGGGCCATATGGCTTAGCTCTCTTTCTATAGTTGCTCTAAAATCCTCTAAGGATTGATTGGAAGCACTTACTGTTAATCGATTCATACCATATTCATTTTGTTTATCTTTTAATTTCCCAGTTAATACGATATTGCCTTTATCGATTAAGGCAATACTATCACAAAACTCCTCTACATAGTTCATTTGATGGCTTGAAAAGATAAGTAACTTCTTTTCGCGGATTATCTCTTGAAGGATTCCCTTTAAAATTTGTGAATTGACCGGATCTAAACCACTAAACGGCTCATCTAAGATAATAATATCTGGGTTGGTTAGGAAAACCTCTGCTAATTGTACTTTTTGTTGATTCCCTTTGGATAAAGTCTCAAGCACTCTATCCTGATACTGCTCTACATCCAATCTGTCTAACCAATACAATGCATTTTCCTTGCTGACTTTTTTCTTCAATCCTCTGAGCTGTCCCAAATAAATGAGCTGCTCCAATACCTTTTTCTTGGGATAGAGGCCTCTTTCCTCAGGTAGATAACCTACTCGATAATCCTTAGGATTAAATTCCTTCCCATCCAATAAAATCTGACCCTTATTGGCTTTAAAGAGGTTCATAATAATCCTGATAATCGTCGTTTTCCCAGCACCATTTCTTCCCAATAGGCCTAAAGGCATACCACTTTCAACTGAAAAGGATATGCCCTCTAATACACTGTTTCCATAAAAACTTTTGTATAGCTCTTTTACCTCAAGTTTCATAGAATCACCTATTTCTTTTCTATTAATCGAACCTTTATGGCGTGTGCCTCACAAGCAGGGATACAATCACCGCATAGATCACATTTTTCAGGATCAATTTGAGGTTCTTCATTTTTTAGGTAAATGGCATTATAGGTACAATGCCCCATACATTCCAAGCACGCAACACAGTCATTGGTAATCACTACCTCATAATGACTGTCTGATTGGCCATTCAGGCTGAATCGTTTGCGCAATAATTTATGACCTCTCTTTTTCATTTCAAAATCGAAATCATACAGCTCTCCTGTCCCACTTTTTATAACAAATGTCCGTGAAGTGGCATGTTGTTCCGAAAACAAAACGCCCAATTGGAACATATCATTTGTTTCTGCCTTTTCCTTTATTGTTTTGAGAGGTACTTCTTCAACAAGCCCGCTTAAGCGTACCGTATAGCCAGGCTCAAATACAGGTATTCCTTTGTCATTCTTTTGATATTGGGAATTCCCTTTTAATCCGCAAATAGAAACATAGGGTACTTCCTTTAATTGCTTATAAAAAGATTTTGGAACCATTGTCCTAAAATATAAACCTTCATCATCATAGGCATATAAATAAGCTATCCTTGTTTCAGGCTTTCCGTCCTTGACGGTAGCAAAGGTTACACAGCCTATGTCATCAAATAGTTTAAATATTTCACTTATTTGCATATCTTCACCCTCTTTATTATTTTTAACATATCAATTGTACCGTATTTTAAAACATATTGAAAGTTCTTTTCTTTTTCAGGTTTCAGGATTGTTCCTCATGAATAGAATAAATAAAGCATGAAAAAATTGAAAGGGTGAATTTTATATGGCTATCGTACTCCCTGCAAAAATTATTCCGCAGAGTATCCTGAAGTCAAATTTGTATGTCTATTATCCAATGGTCAAAGTCCAAAACCCAATGGCTGAATACATTATTAACAAAAAAATTCTTGATTTAACTCATAAGCTAATCAATATTCATGATTATTTTCAGAATCCATCAACAACAGAGGTTTGGATTCATTTTGAAATTAAGAATAATCAAAGAAATATTCTTAGTCTCAATCTCATCAGCTATGGTTATACACAACACGCAGCCCACGGAATGACTTATATCGAATCCCTCACTTTGGATACACAGACCGGATATGAATATTCTTTAAGCGATTTATTTAAGAAAAACAGTGACTATGTCAAAGAGCTGTCTGACCAAATCAAACTTCAGATTAAGGAGCGGGATATCTTTTTACTTGAAGAATTCAATGAAATACGTCCCGATCAGGATTATTATATCGCCGATAAGGCCCTCGTCATCTATTTTCAATTGTACGAAATAACGCCTTATGCTTTTGGATTTCCTATGTTCCCGATTTCTGTCTATAGCCTACAGGATATCTATAAAGAAGATGGTGTCTTGGATAGGATGTCACAAGCCTATTAATGATTTCCTCCGATAGTCAAGGCAAATGATGTAGCTAAAGCCCTTCTTGAAAATTTAGGGCTTTTTTATTTTTGTATTTTTAGTATACTATAAATACTGTAGAATGATTTTAAGTTAAAGGAAAGGGTCGGACAAATGAACATAAAATTTTGCCCCATCCATGAAGAATCCAAGGATTTAGATAGAATAAAAAGGCTTTTCGTAACAGCATTTCCTGCTTATGAAAGAATACCTTTTAAATTAGCCATGGGCAAATCAAAAGAGAGTGACCTTATAGAATTTCTCAGCATTTGGGATGATCAAACATGGATTGGCTTGCTGTACACGGCTACCAAAGACAGACTAACCTATATTTTTTATTTTGCTATTGACGAATCCTTGCGTTCTAAAGGCTATGGAGGGGAAGCTCTGTCGGAAATTATAAAAAAATATTCCGATCGTTGCATAATACTGAATATCGAAGAAACTGCAAATAATGCACCTCATCATCAACGATTAAAACGAAAAAATTTTTATCTTAGAAATAATTTCAAAGATGTAAGGATTGTCATGTCATCCTATGGTCACAATTATGAAACATTGGTTTATTGTCCCTCTATAGAAGAGACTGATTTTAACTCCTTAAAGGAAACATATAGTGAAATTCTTTCTACCTTTATTTCAGATTTTAAATTATCTTTTTCACATGGAGGTGTTTCAATTCAAACCACTAGATGTTAACATCAAATATATTTTTCACAGCGGCTTTTCCGTAGAGATTGGATCTCGATTGTTTGTATTCGATTATTTTCGCGGCAATTTAGATTTGCCTTCGGATAAGGATATTGTTGTATTTTCTTCTCATAACCATCCGGATCACTTTACACCTCAAATTTTTAATTGGGGAAAAAGTCAATCCAATATCCGCTATATTCTCAGCTCAGATATTGAAATGGATTTACCCCCTTCCATTAGTCAGGATCAGGTCTCCTTTATGTCTCCTTATGAAGATTTTCAAATCGACGACATCCATATTCAGACCTTTGGTTCTACGGACGCAGGAGTTTCTTTCTTAATCACATACAAAGGAATCACCATCTTTCATGCAGGTGACTTAAACTGGTGGTACTGGTGGGGAGAAACAGCCGAAGAAATAAAGCTGGCAGAAGAGCTCTTCAAGGCTGAAATAGACAAAATCAGAGGAAGGCAAATTGACATCGCCTTTTTCCCGGTAGACCCCAGACTGGAGCATAATTACCATTTGGGTGGCCAATATTTTATCCAAGAAATCGGTCCTAAGATATTCATCCCTATGCATTTTGGTCATGATCTCACAGGCCTTCACCATTTTGCGGAAGACATGAGAAATGAGGGTACCCAAATTATCTTGCTTACGGAGCCGGGACAAAGCACTCTTCTTTGACTAGCTGATAGCAGTAGAAATCTACAAATCAAAGATATGAAATGAGTTGATAGAAATGCTTTTTGCAGTAGACATGGGGGGTACCAAAACCACATGTGCCCTCTTTGATTACCATGATAATGGCTTTGTGATACGCTATACAAAGAAATATACCAGTAAGGATATTTCTTCCTTTGAAGAGTTGATAATGGATTTCCTTCAAAGCCAAGGATTATGGCAAAGCAATGAAATTGAGTCTGCCTGGTTTGGCATTGCCGGACCCTGCTCTAAAAATACATGCAGCTTATCCAATCTCAATTTGTCCATAGATATGAAATCCCTCAGAAAAGCTCTTGCTTTTGTACCTTATGTAGGTTGGGGCAATGATCTTGTCGCATTAGGTCACGGGATTGCCTATTTGCCTCAGGACTCTCTGTGCCTTCTTTCAGGAGGCACCTTTCAAAATGAAAATAATTCAATATCCAATAAAGCTATTTTAGCCCCCGGTACAGGTCTAGGAGAATCTATCATCATGGATAGCCATGTTTACCCGACAGAAGGTGGTCACACGGATTTTGCACCGACCTCGGAAGAAGACCTGGGTTTATGGCTTTATTTGCATGACAGCTACGGCCATGTGAGCTACGAACGCATTCTTTCCGGACCTGGGTTAGTGAATGTCTACCATTATTTAGCCGGTCAGGCAAAATACTCCCCATATGCTCATCTCTCGCCCAGTCCTGAGAAAATAAGTGAGGCAGCCCTCGCCAAAACATGTCCTCTCTCCATGAAAGCACTTGATACTTTTGTCCGCATACTCGGGGCTGAAGCCGGTAACCTGGCCTTAAAAAACCTGGCCCTCGGTGGTGTCTATCTGGGAGGCGGAATTCCTCCTAAGATTATAGAAAAGCTCATGGATGGAACTTTTCAAAAAAGCTTCAGCGCCAAAGGCCGGTTTAGCAAAATCTTAGAAGGGATTCCTGTTTATTTGATTCTGGACGAAAATACTCCCCTCTTAGGCGGTGCTGCACTAGCGCTGAAACAATTAAAGCTTTGAGCATTGAAGCAGATGCTTAAAAAAGATGCCCTCAGCTCATGGCCTAAGACATCTTTTTTTAACTATTTTAAACTTTTTTCTTTCAGCCTCTTCTGAATATATTCAATAAAAGCCTTTGTCTGTTTTTCTAAAAATGGTTTGCTTGCTTGCAGACTTAATTGGCCATTGCTATCCACCTGTTGCATCGCATTCGGTATGGAAAGGCGTGGTACATTCATTACATCCATATCCAGGAAACTGATAAGTGTCACTAAATGGTCCTGCGATTGCAAGGTTGCACCCATACCCGGAGATATACCGCTTATAGCAGCAGGTTTTCCGGCAAGTACTTGGGATTCCTCCTTGCTGATGGATCTTGATAACCAGTCAATGAGATTTTTTAGAACACCGGAAAAAAAGTGATTATACTCAGGCGTAAAAAACCAGATTCCGTCTGCAGATTTTACTTTCTCACGGACACGTTTGACCGAATCAGGTGCCGGGAACTCAATATCTTCATTCATTAGAGGTACATCTTGGTATTCAAGTATTTCGAAATCAGCTTCCTCTCCAATGATTTCTTTTGCAGCTAAGGCCAATTGAAGATTAAAGGACTCTTTTCGAAGTGAACCCACTATGGCTAGTATTTTAACTTTTCTCAATTCATTATCTCCTCTCTTTTTTTTAATAAGAAATATCTTTTTGTAGGAATGTCCCACGTCTTAGGTCCTCGAAAGCTTTTTGTAATTCATCTTTTGTATTCATGACAATAGGGCCACCCCAAACAATAGACTCATCTAACAGTGTCGAACTTATAAATAAT
>Ga0265293_10012514_pt1 | contig 11240 bp, 9 predicted proteins | sample Munlanlewell138R_FD_192505 | JGI IMG/M metagenome (GOLD analysis project Ga0265293, IMG submission 192505) | Leachate microbial communities from a municipal landfill in Southern Ontario, Canada - Leachate well 138R | ecosystem: Engineered > Solid waste > Landfill > Unclassified | place: Canada... | reverse complement strand
GAAGGCCTTTTCATTACCATATGGAAAGCAAAGAAGACTTGAAATAGCCAGGGCCTTGGCAACAGATCCAAAACTACTTTTATTAGATGAGCCTGCTGCAGGTATGAACCCACAGGAGACCCAGGATTTGATGGGATTTATAGGTGATATAAAGAAGGAATTTGATTTGACCATATTTTTAATTGAGCATCATATGGAAGTCGTAATGGGAATTTGTGAAAAAATATTTGTTCTAGACCATGGAATTTTAATTGCAGAAGGTAATCCACAGGAAATCCAAAAGGATCAAAGGGTTATTGAAGCATATTTGGGGGTGGAATAATGCTTACTGTAAAAAATCTTCATGTTAGCTATGGGGGCATTAAAGCCCTGAGAGGAATAAATATTCATATAGAGGAAAATAAGATAGTCACTTTAATTGGTGCCAATGGGGCAGGAAAGTCTTCTACTTTACGAGCTATTATGAATTTGGTGAAAAAGGAAGAGGGCGTAGTTGAATATGATGGTGAAGATTTGACTAACCTTAAAACCATGGATATAGTCAAGAAGGGTATAGCCTTATCTCCTGAAGGAAGAAGGGTTTTTGCAAATCTTACTGTAGAGGAAAATCTAATTCTTGGTGCTTATACTAGACATGATAAACCTGAGATTGGAAAGGATATAAATAAGGTATATAATTTATTTCCAAGGCTTAAGGAAAGGTCATGGCAAAAAGCAGGGACCCTTTCTGGTGGTGAGCAGCAAATGCTGGCTGTAGGCAGGGCCATGATGATTAGGCCAAAGGTTTTGATGTTAGATGAGCCTTCTTTAGGCTTAGCTCCATTATTAGTTAAGGATATATTCGATATAATAAAGGAGATTCATAGTCAAGGAAATACTATTTTGTTGGTAGAGCAAAATGCAAAAAAAGCTTTGGAAATAGCAGACTATGCCTATGTTCTTGAAACTGGTGCTTTAGTACTAGAGGGACCAGGCCAGGAGTTACTAAAAGATGAGAAAGTTAAAGAAGCATATTTAGGGGAAGTAAAATAATTTTTGTAAACATAATGTAACCAACTTTATTATACTAATAGGGTATAATAGAAATGATAGTGAATAACTAAATAACGGGGGGTTGGTTATATGAAAAAGTTAGTGTCTATGGGTTTAATCATATTGATTCTTGTTACAAATGTGGTGGCTTTTGCTAATATTGGTGAGAAGTTAGAAGGTCATTGGTCTAAAGACTATATAGAGAAGGAGTTTGTTGCTTATTATTTTCCTTATTTGGCTAAGGAGAGTTTTGATAGACTAAATCCAAATGAGACCATGGATGTTATGGACTTTATTCTATCATTGGCTTCTCTTTCTAAAGACTATGACTTAGATGCTACTACTGATAGTTTAGGGATTTATCATAGTCTAACAAGGAGAGATGTAGTAGACCTTGTAGGAAAAAAACTAATATCAATTGATATAAAAAAATATGAAAATAAAGAACTTCCTTTCAAAGATATTAATACAATGGATGATAATAGCATAGAATTATTAAGACTACTTTATAGTTTGGGGATAATAAACGGTACTTCAAAGATTAGCTTTACACCTGATAGAAAGATTACCCAAGCTGAGGCTATAATAATCTTGCAGAGACTGAAAGGAGTATTGGAGGAAATGAGGAGGATATCGTTCAATATTACTGGGATAGTCCAGGGGTATAACAATCAAGAGGAAGTAATTGTAAAAGAGGAAGAGGATAAAGTATTAGTCACTATCACTAAGGAGTTTCCAACACCAGGGTATGGAATGGATGTGGAGAAAATAGTTAGGGAAGCAGATGGCTATAAAATAGATCTACAAATCACGCCACCTAAGGAAGGTTCAATGCAGCTCCAAGTGATTACTTATAAAACTATGACTATAGAAATTCAAAAGAGAGATTTAATAAAAGCACAACCCTATGTATTTATTGTAGAAGAAGTAAAGAGCAATCTGTTTAAATAGATTGCTTTTTATTGTAGATGACATTATTTGTTTTTTTTGATAAAATAGCTATATGAAAATAATCTATTATATTGGGAAGTGGTTTTGTGAGAATTGACAAAAATTATTATGAAGATGTGAGTCCTGAAAAGGAAGCCCTTATAATTTCTATTATTTATTTGCTAATAGGCTCTATTTGGGTATTAAGATCAGACAAGTTTTTTTTCAAAACAATTGGTGATATAGAGAGGTATACAAGGATTCAGACTTATAAAGGGTGGATTTTTGTTTTGGTAACAACTGTTTTAATATATTTCTTGGTATATGATAGGGTAAAGAAAATTAGAAATATAAATAAAGTAGTACATAAAAGCATGGAAGAACTTTCTGTCACAACAGAGGGGCTTGCTAGTACACAGGAAAAACTACACAGAGAAAAGAAATTGACAGACAATATTATAAAAAATTCTACTTTGATAATTTTCACTTGGGATTTGGAAGGGAATATTTTATCTTTAAATCCCTATGGTGAAAAGGTTACAGGCTATAAAGAGGAAGAAATAATAGGAAAGTCTTGGATAGAACTGTTTCTATATGATGAAGAAAAGCCTAAGGTAGAGGGCTTGGTAAATTACATGAAAAGTGGAAAATCCTTGAAAAATAGTATAGGAGATGTTTGGAAATCTAAAGATGGAAAGGACATAGAACTAATATGGACAGACTCACCTATTTTAGATGAAGATAAAGAGGTTGTTAAGGTTATTTCCATTGGAACAGATATTACTGATCAGAAAAATTTAGTTAGAAGATTAAATGTTTTGGCCTATTATGATACTTTAACTGGACTACCTAATAGAACTTTACTTAGAAATGAAGCAGTAAAGTTTATTAAGGAAGCATGGTTAAATAATGAAAAGTTAGTGTTTCTTTATATTGATATAGATAATTTCAAGCAAATCAATGATACATTAGGGCATGATGCCGGTGACGAGCTTTTAATTCATATTGCAAGTATTTTAAGGGAAGAAAAGGAAGATATTTTTTACTTGGCTAAGTTAAGTGAAGATGAATATGGTGTTGTATTAAGTGATATATTTGATGAGAAGGATATAGTAAATAGAACAGAGAAAATATTAGAAAAAATTAGTAAACCTTGGTGTACTGAAAAACATGAGTTCATTATTTCTGCCAGTATAGGTATATCTGTATTTCCTGATGATGCTGATGATTTTGTTAGTTTAATGAAATGTGCAAATATGGCTATGTATCAAGTGAAGGAAAAGGGAAAAAATGGCTATGCCTTCTACCATGAAGAAATGGGAACAAGAATCGTAAATAATACATTTTTAATTAATCAAGTTAAAAGAGCCATAGATGAAGAACATTTTTTATTACAATATCAATCTGTCATAGATTTAGATACTGGAAAGTTGGAAGGTGTAGAAGCCCTTCTTAGATGGCATCACCCAGAGAGAGGGTATATACCACCTATGGATTATATACCATTGATAGAGGAAACTGGTCAGATATTTGATATCACTTCTATGGTACTTAGGATGGCCATTAGACAGAAAAAGGTTTGGGATGATAAGGGCTATTCTTTCTTTAAGGTAGCAGTTAATATATCTGCTAAATCCTTAATAAAGGGTGGACTAGAAATAGAAATCGAAAAACTTTTACAGGAATATGGTGTAAATCCTAAGGAGTTGGTCATCGAGATTACAGAGACTGCTTTTATGGATAATTTTGAAGCTAGTATCTATACTTTAAGAAGGTTAGAAGATTTAGGTGTTTCCATATCCTTAGATGACTTTGGTACTGGCTACTCATCTTTAGCAAAGTTAAAGAGTTTGCCTATTCATTATGTGAAGATGGATAGAGAGTTTATTAGAACTATGCACAAAAACAGTGAAGAAGAGGTAGTTGTTAGAACTATTGTAGAATTAGCCCATAATCTAGGGTTAAAGATTGTGGCAGAGGGAATAGAGACTAAGGAGCAAAAATATATATTAATGGAAAGTGGATGTGATTTAGGTCAAGGATATTTTATTTCTAAGCCAATTAATCCAGAGGAGTTTGAAGAAAAATTTTTAGCAGATAATAAAAAGGTGAGCACAGATGACTAAGAAACGGGAATTGGCATATTCTGCAGCAATGATTTCCATTATGACTTTGATTTCCAAGGCATTGGGATTTCTTAGGGAGGTTATGATAGCCAATAGATTTGGTTCTGGAATGGAGACTGATACTTATTTTGTGGCTATGACTGCTTCAGTAATCATAGTAGGCACCATAGGGGCAGCCTTAAATACCACATTGATACCTATATTTTCTGAAATAGGTGAGAAGTATGGTAGAAATGGAAAATTAAAATATTTAAACAATGTGATCAATATAGTAGTGGTTATGACTTTAATCATAGTGATATTGGGGTATATATTTTCACCTATGGTGATTAAAATCTTGGCAAAGGGATTTCAAGGAGAGCAGTTTGATTTGGCAGTGACTTTAAACAGGATTGGACTTCCTATAGCTATTTTACTAGGATTTTCCCATGTGTTTTCAGGTTTTTTACATAGTAGTCAAATATTTGGACCTCCAGCCATATCAGGATTTCCCTATAATTTTGTATTTTTAATATATTTATTTTTCTTTGTGAAGGATGGAAATATTATTGCTTTGATGGTAGTATCTGTAATAGCTGCCCTTGCCCAATTTTTGATTTTGGTACCATCAGTAAGGCATATGGGGTATAGATATGGTTTTGAAATCAATCTAAGGGACAAATACTTAAGGAAGGCTATGATGCTTATACTTCCTGTACTTATTGGATCAGCGGTACAGCAAATAAATGTAATCATAGACAAGACTCTGGCATCTGGATTGGTGGAGGGAAGTATATCTGCCTTGAGCTATGCGTCGAAGATTAATGAAATGGTAATTGCAGTATTTATTATGGCCATAACTACAGTAGTTTTTCCCATGTTGTCAAAGGCTTTTACACAGGATGATACTCATAAGGTGAAGGAGATATTAGGTCAGGGAATCAATATTATTTTGATCATTACTGTGCCTGCCACCATAGGTTTAATCTTATTGGCAGAGCCTATGGTATATTTATTTTTTCAAAGAAATGCCTTTGATGAAGTGGCCACCTATATGACTAGTCAGGCCCTAATATATTACTCCATAGGTTTAGTAGGTTCATCTCTTCGTTTAATGTTAAATAAGGTATATTACTCTTTTCAAGACACTAAGACTCCTATGGTCAATGGGGTCATAGCAGTAGGCATAAATCTTTTGTTAAACCTACTTCTCATAAAATCTATGGGACATAGGGGATTGGCTTTAGCCACTAGTATATCAGCTACTGTGACTACTATTATGCTATTCTTGAGCCTTAGAAAGAAGATTGGACCAATAGGTTTAACAAATTACTTGATTTGCTTTATGAAGACTTTAACGGCCGCTTTGTGCATGGGAATAGTTGTATTTTTAATATTTTATAAGCTAGGTGCCATTATAGCAGCAACAAAGCTTATGAAGATACTTTTATTGTTATTGTCAGTAGTAGTTGGGGCAGTAGTATATTTTGCTTTATGTATGGTATTTAAGGTGAAGGAATTAAGGCTTATAGTGAAGCGATAAAAAATAGTGACGCGAATTTCGCGTCACTATTTTTATATTTCTCTTGCCCTATGGCAAGCTACAAAGTGGTTTGGTTTTATTTCTTCAAATACTGGTGTTTCTTTTCTACATTTATCTACTGCATAGCTGCATCTATCAACAAATCTACATCCAGGTTTTGGATTTATAGGGCTTGGAACATCTCCCTCCAGCATAATCCTTTTTCTACTTCTCTGAATTTCTGGGTTTGGTATTGGTATTGCTGATAATAATGCTCTAGTATATGGGTGGATTGGGTTGTCATAGAGTTCCTCAGACTTTGCTAATTCCATCATATGACCTAGATACATTACACCTACCCTGTCAGAAATATATCTTACCATGGATAAGTCATGGGCTATGAACATATAGGTTAGACCTAGTTTTTCCTGTAAATCCTTTAGTAGATTGACTACTTGGGCCTGAATAGATACATCTAGGGCAGAAATAGGCTCGTCACATACTATGAATTTTGGATTTAGGGCCAATGCTCTAGCAATTCCTATTCTTTGTCTCTGTCCTCCAGAAAATTCATGGGGAAAACGCATGGCGTGTTCTTCGTTGAGTCCAACTAATTCTAGTAGTTCTATTACTCTTGCTTTTCTTTCTTCATGATTTTTGTAAGCCTTGTGTATATCTAAGGGCTCTGCCACTATTTCTTCTACTGTCATCCTAGGATTTAGAGAAGCATATGGGTCTTGGAATATCATTTGGAAATTTCTTCTAACTTCCTGCATCTCACGATGGGAAAGGTCATAGATATTTTTTCCATTGAATATAAGTTCTCCTTCTGTTGGATCATAGAGTCGGATGATTGTTCTTCCAGCAGTGGACTTTCCACATCCAGATTCTCCTACTAAGCCAAAGGTTTCTCCTGGATATATATCGAAGCTAATACCATCTACGGCTTTTAGCATTCCTTCTCCCACATCAAAATACTTCTTAATATTTCTTGCTGATATTAAAGGTTCAGCCATTATGAATTCCTCCCTTCATTGGCCTGTGCCATAGGGTGATTTAGCCAGCAACGGCTTTTATGTGTGCTGCTATGACTTTCAAAATCAGGCATATGGGATTTGCAAATCTTCATAGCGTATTCACATCTATCATAGAATGAACAACCCTTAGGAGGTATATATAAATCTGGCGGTGTTCCTTCAATGGAGTGGAGGGGCTCATCCCTAGACATGTCCAAACGAGGAACTGAAGCCAGTAGTTTTCTAGTGTAAGGGTGTTTAGTATTTTCAAATATTTCTTCTGTCAAACCTTCTTCTAAGATTTGGCCTGCATACATTACAATGACTTTATCACTCATATCTGCTACAATACCTAAGTCGTGGGTAATAAGGATAATAGACATGTTTAATTTTTTTTGGATTTCTTTCATAAGTTCTAGAATTTGGGCTTGTACAGTAACATCAAGGGCCGTAGTAGGCTCATCTGCAATCAAAAGCTGAGGAGTTGATACCATGGCTAGGGCTATCATTACTCTTTGTCTCATACCACCAGAAAACTCATGGGGATATTGGTTAATCCTTTTCTCTGGTTGGGGTACTGCTACTAAGTTTAGCATTTCTATGGCTTTTTTCTTTGCTTCTTCAGTAGATAGTTTTTGGTGTTTTACAAGGCCTTCTACAATCTGTTTTCCAATTTTCATAGTTGGATTTAGAGAGGTCATAGGGTCTTGGAATACCATGGAAATTTGATTTCCTCGTATTGCTTGGATTTCTTTTTCTGATCTTTTTAGAAGATTATCACCATTAAATAGTATTTCTCCACCTTTAAAGAAAGCAGGTGGCATTGGAAGAAGTTGCATTATAGAGTTGGCAGTAACAGATTTTCCACATCCAGATTCACCAACAATAGCCACAGTTTCAGATCTGCCTACATCAAAGCTAATATCTCTAACAGCCTCAACTTCTCCAAAGAAAGTTTTAAAGGATACAGCTAAATTTTTAACTTCTAGTACTTTTTCCATTTTTCCACCTCTCTTTATTTTCGTAGTCTTGGATCTAATGCGTCACGGAGGCCATCTCCTAATACATTGAAAGCAAACATTATTAATGAAATAAATATGGCAGGTATAATGATTTGATAGGCATTTCCTACTGCCATTCCTGCCAATCCATCATTTGCTAAGGTACCTAAGCTTGATTTTGGTGCTTGTAGGCCTAATCCTAGAAAGCTTAAAGTAGCTTCGGCAAATATGGCCCTAGGTATAGATAAGGTTACATTTACTAAAATAGGTCCTAAAGTGTTTGGAATTATATGTTTTCTTAGTATCCAACCTTTAGAAGCTCCTAAAGACTCTGCTGCCAAGGCATATTCAGATTCTTTAAGCTGTAATACTTGACCACGGACTAAAATTGACATTGGTACCCAGGATGTAAGGCTCATGGCAAGTATTAAAACCAACATACTGGTGCCTGTACCACCAGAGGAAAACACTACGGAAAGTAGTATTACTACTAGTAAATAGGGTATTGAGTAAATGATTTCTGCAATACGCATCATGGTAGCATCTATGTTTCTCCTTGCCATACCAGCTATACCACCATACAAAACTCCAATGGTAAAGTCGATAAGGGTGGCCAAGACACCTATTAAAAGAGAATATCTAGCACCAAACCAGACTCTAGTAAATAGGTCACGACCTAGTTCGTCGGTACCAAACCAGTGAATCTTGTCAGGGTGCATATTGATTAATGAATAATCTTGTTCATAGTAGCTAAATCCATTGATTTTTGTACCTACAATAGACATGATAATCATGGATATTATGATTACTAGACCAGTCATAGCAAGTTTATTTTGCTTAAGTCTTCGCCATACATCGGGCCAGTACTTGATACTAGGACGCCTTATTCTTTCTGCATTTCTATCTTCTCTTGTAGCTTTTTCAAATAAATCCATTGAGAAGTTGTCCATTAACGCCCCTCCTTTGTCAGCCTAATACGCGGATCAATAAAGGTATAAGCAATATCTACCAATAATAGCATCACGATTAGTATAATAGAGTAGAATATAGTGGTTCCCATAATAAGGGTGTAGTCACGACTTACTATTGATTTAACAAAGAACAAACCAAGACCAGGGATACCAAAGATTTTTTCTATTACAAAACTACCTACTAAAAGGTTAGATATTAAGGTTCCAAGAACTGATACTATGGGAAGTATTGCATTTCTTACGGCGTGCTTTAAGATGACTGCTGCTTTAGAAATTCCCTTGGATTTGGCAGTTTTAATATAGTCTTGTCCCAAAACTTCCAACATGCTGGAACGCATAAGCCTTGCAGTGTAAGCCAGAGGCATCAATGCTAATGCAAAGGCTGGAAGTAGTGTATGTCTAAACTCACCCCAACCTCCAATTGGAAGCCAGCTAATATTTTTGGCCACAAACTGGATCAGTACTGTACCCATAATAAAGCTAGGGACAGAAATACCTATAATAGCAATTATCATAGATAGATAGTCAGGCCATTTATTTTGATATAGGGCTGCCAATGCACCTAGGGCTGGGCCTATGGTCAATGCAATGAGCAGGGCTTCTACACCTAAATAGGCTGAAACGGGAAAGCCTCTCTTGATCATATCATTAACAGTCTCTACTCTTGATTTCATTGAGTCACCAAAGTCACCTTTTAGAAGGTTTTTCAAGTAGATTATATATTGTTCTGTTTTTGGTTTATCTAAACCATATTTTTTCTGAAGGTTTTCATAAACTACAGCTGGCATTTTCCCTTCTTTTGCAAAAGGGTTACCAGGTACTGAGTGCATTAATATAAAAGTAATAGTTATAATAGCCCAAAGGGTGATGACAGACATAATAAGCCGTTTCAAAAGGTATTTTTTCATTTTACCTCTCCTTTGCTTTGTAAGTGATTGGGCGACCAATGGTCGCCCTATAATTTGTTTATTTAACTATATCAGCATAAGTTAATTTTGGATAGTTAACTAATGGCTTGAATACTCCTGTTACATATGATTTTTGTGCATAAGGTTGTGTATAGAAGTATACAGGTATTATAGGCATATCATTCATAAGGATTTTTTCTGCTTCTCTCATGGCGTCAAATCTTACTTTTTGGTCAGCAGTACCCTTTGCTGTAAATACTAATTCATCATATTTTTTGTTGTTGTATTTAGCATCGTTGAAACTGGAGTCGCTCCACCATAAATCGATGAAGGTCATAGGATCCATATAATCTCCGATCCATCCAGCACGGGAGATATGATAGTCTCCAGCTTTTTCCCTATCAAGTTTAACTTGGAAATCTACATTTTCAAGTTGGATTTCAATACCTAGGTTTTGTCTCCACATTTCTTGAGCAGCTTGAGCTATTTTCTTGTGGGCTTCAGAAGTGTTGTAAAGAAGAACTATCTTTTTGAAATCTTCTGGCTTCATGCCTTCTTCAGCTAGACCTTCTGCAAATAATTTCTTTCCTTCTTCAACATTGTATGATATTAGGTTGCCAACACCATCACGGTATTCTCTTCCATTTTCATCAAACATACCAAATGGAACAGCACCAGCAGCTGCAATTTGGCCACCTTGTGCAATCTTATCAACGATTGTTTCACGATCTAAAGTCATGGACAAGCCTTTTCTAATTTTAACATTGTTAAATGGTTTAACTTTGGAGTTTAGGTTGTAGTAGTAAGTACCAACCATACCACCTATAACTAATTCTGTATTATTTTCAGCTTTAAGCTTTGCAGTAACTGCTTGTGGGATTTCTACTAGGAAGTCATAGTCTCCACCTTCGTATCCTTGCCATGCAGTGTTTACATCATCGATAATTGTAAAGTCAACACCGTCAAGTTTTACATTAGCAGCATCATAGTAGTTTGCATTTTTTCTGATTTTGATGCTAGCATTGTGTTCCCATTCAGTTAAAGTAAATGGTCCATTGGATACATGAGTATTTGCGTTTTTTGCCCAGTCTGGGTTAGCTTCTACAACTTTTTTGTTAACTGGATAATAAGTGTAAAAAGCAGTTAGCTCTAGGAAATAACCTGTTGGAGTTTCTAGAGTTATTTCAAGAGTCTTGTCATCTAAAGCCTTAATAGCTACATCATCAGCAGTTGCTGCGCCTGTATTGTATGCTTCTCCGCCTTTAATATAGTAAAGTTGGAATGCATAGTCTGCTGCAAGGTCTGGATCCAATGCTCTTTTCCATGAAAATTCAAAGTCTTGTGCTGTAACTGGATCTCCATTTGACCATTTAATATCGTCGCGTAATACGAAGGTATAGGTCAAATCATCTTCAGATATTTTGTATTCCTTTGCCATACCTGGAACAACTTTTCCATCTTTATCTAGTTTCATAAGTCCTTCAAAAGTATGGTCAAGTACCCATGATTCATGTGTTCCTTGTGCTAAAGCAGGGTCTAAGGAGCCTGGCTCACTAGCATTGTTGGTTCTTAGGATTTTTTCAGCAGCAGGTGCTGGTGTACTAGGTGTGCTTGGAGCAGGTGCTGGAGTGCTTCCAGTATCCTTTGGAGTGTCTCCGCCCTTTGGTACGCAGCCAGTGAATACAATAGCTGTTACTAGTAACAAACTAACTAAAACTAAAAACTTTTTGCTCATTTAATTGCCCCCTTTTTAAA
>Ga0265293_10012513_pt1 | contig 11242 bp, 11 predicted proteins | sample Munlanlewell138R_FD_192505 | JGI IMG/M metagenome (GOLD analysis project Ga0265293, IMG submission 192505) | Leachate microbial communities from a municipal landfill in Southern Ontario, Canada - Leachate well 138R | ecosystem: Engineered > Solid waste > Landfill > Unclassified | place: Canada... | reverse complement strand
TGAAGGGCGACAGCCTTGAAATTTGTCTCGCTTGCGGGCGGCTAGGACAACTACACGTTTAGCAGCAAAAAAGGTTTCTCTAGGCGTGTTACTGGTTGGGAGACTTACCCGGTTCGAGTCGAGAAAAGTGATTGGAATACCGGACTGTTTGAACCGCTCAACGATTTCTTGTGTCTCCATATAACTTAAGGCTTCCGGTAAAACTAGTACCTTCTGGGGCTTCATTTAATTCACTTCCTTGAAAAAGCCTATAAGGTTAAATTGCTCTTAGTGTTGGCGGTTTAGTCAATACCAAAAAATTAGACAAAAATAACTCCAGATGGTATAGTTAAATATAACTTGTTAGGTTAGCATTATATAAGGGAGGATTTACCTATGAAGAGAAAAATTGTCAAAATAGATGAAGAGCTTTGTAACGGTTGCGGGAAATGTGTAGCACCTTGTGTAGAGGGAGCAATTACCATTGTTGAAGGTAAAGCCAAGGTTCTCCGCGAAGAATTATGTGACGGAGCCGGCTTTTGCATAGGGACCTGTCCGACTGGCGCACTTACGCTCGAGGAACGTGAAACTGTACCGTTTGATCAGGCTGCAGCTGAGGAAATGGCTGTGAACCGGAGGCATGCTGAGATTTCCTGTCATTGGTGTGGTAATGGGGAATACACAGTCTCGTTGCTGCCAGTGCGAACCAAAGGCGATTCAGTTTGGGTCTGTACGCGCTGTCTCCCAAGATTAATCCATGGTTAAGGGTGATTGGCATGGATATTACCAGAAAAGCCGAGTATGCTATTACCATTCTGTTGGAACTGGCTCAGACCGGACCTGATTATGTGCCGAGTCGAGAGGTTGGTAAGCGCCAAGGCATTCCACAGAATCTGGTTCCCCAACTGGTATCGATCTTGAGTCGTGAGGGTTGGGTTGATGCACTTCGCGGGCCTCGTGGAGGGATAAAAATTGCGGTTGATCCGGCTACAATTACTCTGGCTGAGGTTATTGAAGCCATAGAGGGTCCGATAATGGTCAGTCGTTGTCTTGTTCAGCAAGGCAAATCCTGTCCTAACCAGACAAAGTGTCCGCTAAGAAATGTCTGGGCCGAAGCTCAAAAGAAGGTTCTCGAAGTATTGGGCGACACTTCCATTGCAGACCTGGTTAGAGCCCAACGCGAGCTATCTAACAGCGAAACTGATTGACATAGTTATAACGCGCAATTTTGTACAATTCAGGGCAATACCCATCGTGAAGAGGGTATTGCCTTATTTTTTTCTACCTGGCTGGGAGCCTGCGTTAGAGAAACTTTTGTTCTCACAGGTGCTTTTGTTGAGAAAAAAGCGTCCGAGTATCGGATTTGTAGTGGGGGACAATATTACGGATGGTTACTTGCTCACTACTAGATGAATATGAGTTTCGTAATAAAATTCTCGTAATCTAGCTAAAATCTAAATTTTCACGAAAAAAAGAACGGTTATTTGCAGGGATTTTTCCACCGAGAGATAAAATAGATTGAAATACCAATAACTATGAGGTAATGTAACTTTGCCTATTCCTTTAGAGGAGGTGAGGTTCGGGGTAGTAGTTAGCAGAAAAGGGTCCCCGAAAAATTTTAAGTTTGTCAATTATGGTCCTGTAAACTAAGGAGGTTGAAGAAGTGAGAAGAATTGTTCTGTTGACGTTGATAATCCTTTCTATAATCAGTGTGACAGCTATGGCTGCCGAGCCGATTAAGATCGGCGTGAACATGGAAATGACCGGTGCGGTTGCCGCTTACGGCCAGATGGGTTGGGAGGGCCTCCAGGTAGCTAGTGAACTTATCCCGATGGAGGTCTTAGGACGCCCAATCGAGTTGGTGCTTGTTGACAATAAATCCGACCGTGTTGAGGCTGCTACCGCCACTACCCGTTTAATTGAAAGAGACAAGGTAGTTGCCATCATCGGAACGATGACCTCCGGCAATATGCTTGCCGCCGGGGCGATCTCTGAGAACTACAAAGTCCCGATGATCGGACCTTCTACCACCAACGTCTTGGTCACCCAGGGTAAGAAATTCTCCTTCCGGGCTTGTTTCCGCGATGACTATCAGGGCCAGGTCGCTGCACGGTTCGCCTATAACGAGCTGGGAGCACGCACCGCGGCTGTCTTGTCAGACATTAACCAGGACTATTGCGTTGCGCTCGGAAAAGAGTTCGTTAACGAATTCAAGCGCCTTGGCGGTAGAATCGTTGCCGAGCAGTACGTCCGGACCGGCGACCAAGACTTTAGTGCACAATTAACCATTGTAAGAAATGCCAATCCGGCTGTCTTGTACGTACCGAACTACTATACCGAGAACGCGCTGATTGCTATTCAGGCGAAATCGCTCGGCATTAAAGCCCCGATCCTGTCTGGCGACGGAGCCGATGCACCGGAGTTAATCTCGATTGGTAAAGATGCCGTTGAAGGCTTGATGCACACCGCTTTCTGGCATGAGAAGGCTGCCACCAACGAGCTCGGTAAACAGTACGTTGAGGCTTACCGTAAAAAGTATAATAAAGAGCCGAATGCTTTCGGTGTCTTAGCAGCTGACTCTTTGTTGATCGTTATTGATGCGATTAAGCGGGCCGGCAGCACCGATCCGGTCAAGATCCGCGATGCGATGGAGGCGACCAATAATCTGGATGTCTTTACCGGTAAAGTGACCATTCAGAATGGTGACGCCATCAAATCCGTTGTTATCCGTGAGGTCAGAAACGGTAACTTCGATTATATGACAACAGTCCATCCAGATTAATTCGCTAATTTCTTTGTGGTAATAGTTTACCGCTTGCAACATGTGTCACAGGGGTGTCGCCGGCGGCACCCCTGGTTTACCTGTTATTCAAGTGCATTAACACGAAAAGGGTGGCTCTATGAGTATTGAAATATTTATCCAGCAAGTTTTGAACGGAATAAGCCTCGGGAGCCTTTACTCCTTAATTGCCATTGGTTATACAATGGTTTACGGCATTTTAGCGCTCATCAATTTTGCGCACGGTGATATTTTTATGATCGGTGCGTATATTGCCTTTTTTGCTGTTGCCATTTATGCTTTGCCATGGTGGTTGGCTGCTATTCTGACAGTTCTTTTAACCGCTTGTGTCGGGATGTTGATCGAACGGGTGGCTTACCGGCCTCTGCGCGACGAGCCACGCATTTCGTTGCTGATTACGGCCGTAGGCGTTGCTTTTTTTATTGAGAATTTAGCGATAGTTACCTTGGGAGCCAGACCGAAAGGTTTTCCCGTTCCAGCCATGATGGCAACTAACTTTGATATTTCCGGGATCCGGATATCTGGTGTGAGTTTATGGGTTCCCGTTCTTAGTATCTGCTTATTAGGTTGTCTATTATATGTAATTTATCGTACCAAGGTTGGTATGGCGATGCGGGCGGTTGCCAAGGACATTGAAGCAACAAGGCTGATGGGGGTCAATGTTGACAAGGTAATTATGTACACGTTTGCTATCGGTTCCGGGTTGGCCGCAGCCGGTGGGATGATGTGGGCATCAAAGTACCCACAGATTCAACCCTTAATGGGGATGTATCCAGGTTGGAAAGCATTTACCGCAGCGGTTGTCGGTGGGATTGGCAACATTACCGGTGCAATGATCGGTGGTTTGATTATTGGGCTGGTAGAAATATTAACGGTCGCCTTCTTTCCGTCAATATCTGGTTTTCGCGATGCTATTGTATTTGCCATTCTCATCATCTTCTTGCTGGTTAAACCCACTGGATTGATGGGAGAACCGTTAAAGGAGAAGGTGTAAATATGAAACAGAGAACACATATGCTGCTAAGTATAGCCAGTTTAGTTATGCTAGGGGCTGTCATCTGGTGGGCAAACGGCAACCTAAACGCCTACTATACCCGTGTTGCCAATACTGCGGCCATCTATGTGGTCGCTGCAGTTAGTTACAACTTGATCAACGGTACTGTTGGTGCTCTTTCTTTAGGTCCCAACGGTTTTATGGCGCTCGGTGGCTATACAATTGCCTTATTAATGTTGCCTATAGCGCAGAAACAAATGGTTTATTTCTTAGAACCTTTGATCTGGCCCTTTAGTGCGTTTTCTTTGCAGCCCAACTATTATTTAATTGGTCTGATTCTCTCCGGTGTGATTGCTGCGCTCGGTGCATTCTTAATCGGCTGGCCTTGTCTGCGTCTAAAAGGAGATTATTTGGCCATTGCTACCTTTGGTTTTGGCGAAATCATTTTTGTTTTGGCCAACAATATGCTCAGCGTGACCAATGGCGCTTTGGGCATTAAAGGACTTCCTGAGCTAACCAATCTTTGGTGGAGCTGGGGCATGGCAGCTGCGACGATTTTCATCATTAAAAACGTAGTTAACTCCAGTTTCGGCCGGGCGATGCGGGCCGTTCGGGATAACGAAGTAGCCGCAGAGGCGATGGGCATCAACGTTTCCAGGACTAAAATGCTCGCTTTTCTCATTAGCGGCTTTTTTGGTGGTATTTCTGGAGCTCTTATGGTTATGTTGATTAGTACGATTTCTCCGACCCTATTTATGTTTACAATGACCTTTAATCTTCTAATCATTGTAGTTTTAGGCGGATTAGGCAGTATTACCGGTGCGACGGTTACCGCAGTACTGTTTGCTGTTTTGCAAGAGGTCTTGCGGACCGTTGAGTCACCGATTGACCTTGGGTTCATCCAGTGGCCAGGAATCCCGGGGATGCGGATGGTTGTTTTCTCGGTACTACTTATTTTAATGATGCTATTTTACCGCAGAGGCCTCTTCGGTTCCTGGGAATTCTCTTGGGAATGGCTTTTGTCTAAGTTGAGGAGAAAAGAGGTGCCCCAATGTCAGCAGCAGATAAACAAATAATATTAGATGTTCAAAACGTAACGATGGCCTTTGGTGGCTTAGTTGCTGTTAAAGACTTTTCCCTGCAGATCCGTCAAAACCAATTGGTTGGCCTCATTGGCCCTAACGGCGCGGGGAAAACGACCGTGTTTAACATCATCACCGGCCAGTATCGGCCGACAAAGGGTAGCATCATTTTTACCGGTCAAGATATTACCGGCCTTAATCCTAGTGCGGTTACCAAAGCAGGGATTGCCCGTACTTTCCAAAACATCCGGTTGTTTACCTCGATGACCGTACTGGAAAATGTTTTGGTTGCTTATCACTGTAGACTGAAGTCCAGTGTCTGGTCAGCATTCTTTGCCTTACCCAGCTATCGGAGAGAAGATTCTTTGTTGCGTGCTAAGGGTATGGAGTTATTAGAGCAGGTTGACTTGGCTCATTTGGCCAATGAAAAGGCAGGTGCGCTTCCATATGGTCAGCAACGCCGACTTGAGATCGCCCGCGCGCTGGCTACCGGCCCGCGTCTACTCTTACTCGATGAGCCGGCCGCAGGCATGAATCCGGAAGAAACAGCTAAACTAACCAACTTTATCCGAGAAATTAGAGATAGATTCGATCTCACGGTGTTCTTAATAGAACATGATATGAGCTTGGTCATGAAGGTTTGCGAGGAAATCCGCGTTCTTGACTATGGCCAAACCATCGCCCATGGCACTCCTGCGGAGATTCAGCAGAATGCTAGAGTTATTGAGGCGTATCTAGGGGAGGCTGAGGACCATGCTTAGCGTTGACAACCTTCATGTTTACTACGGCGGTATCCATGCCTTAAAAGGCATTTCGCTAAAGGTAAATACAGGAGATTTTGTTAGTTTAGTAGGTGCTAACGGGGCTGGTAAAAGTACAACTCTAAGAACCATTCTGGGTTTGGTTAAAGCCAAACAGGGTACGGTTGAGTTTGAGGGTCAGGATATAACCAACCGGCCGACCCATGAGATTGTATCTAGAGGAGTACTACTTTCCCCGGAAGGGCGGCGAATTTTCCCGAATCTAACGGTAAGGGAAAACTTAATTTTGGGAGCTTATATTCGTCATGATAAAGCTGGTATTGCCGCTGACCTTGAAAAGGTGTTTGCTCTTTTCCCACGGCTTAAGGAACGTCAAAACCAGAAGGGTGGTACGCTTTCAGGTGGCGAGCAGCAGATGTTAGCTATCGGTCGAGCATTGATGGGTCGTCCAAAGCTGTTGGCCTTGGATGAACCGTCTCTAGGTCTAGCTCCGCTATTAGTCAAAGAAGTATTCGAAGTATTGAAAGAAATTAACGAGCGAGACGGCACTACTATTTTGTTGGTCGAACAGAATGCTAATGCTGCGCTTAAGCTGGCTAAGAATGCTTATGTTTTGGAAACCGGACGAGTTGTGTTAGAAGGTTCGGGAGAAGAACTGCTAGTTAACCCGCAAGTTCGTCAAGCTTATCTGGGTGTCTAAGGGCTAGCTGACACGATAACTCGCAATAAAAAATGATCCTTTTAAAATCGAGCCATTTATTGGCTCGATTTTTTTGTACAAATTTTTGCCAGGTTAGGAGGATAGTGGGGGGGAAGGGAGAATAAGGGTAGTATAAAGTGGGTCAAAGTGGTGGAAAGTGGAGGATTCCAAATATGTTTATGGGTGAGTTCCGCCACAATATCGATAGCAAGGGCAGAATGATCATGCCGGCAAAGTTCCGCGAAGCACTTGGGGAGCAGTTTGTCGTTACGCGTGGGTTGGATCGCTGCCTATTTGTATACCCGCAAACCGAGTGGGCGGTCTTAGCAGAAAAGATTAAAACCTTACCCATGACTAAGAAAGATGTGCGGGCTTTTGTGCGCACTTTATTTTCTGGTGCTACCGAATGTGAAGTTGACAAACAAGGCCGGATAAATATACCAAATAATTTGTTAGAGTATGCAAAGATTGATAAGGATGTTGTGGTGATCGGGGTTTCTACCAGAGTGGAGATTTGGGGTGCCAGTGAATGGGAAAGCTATTCGGCGGAAGCTGCCGATTCTTTTGATGAGATTGCTGAAGAAATCGTAGATCTCGGGATATGAGGAGCAGTAAATGGGACATCTAACCGTTCTGCTACATGAAGCTGTTGAATCACTCAATCCCCAAAATGGTGGGGTTTATGTTGACTGCACCCTCGGTGGTGGCGGGCACACTCAGTTGATTTTAGAGAAAAGTTCACCTTCTGGAAAGGTCATCGGAATTGATCAGGATCGCTCGACATTGCAGCAAACTGCAGTTAAATTAGAGCGATACCGCAATGAAGGTAGGTTGTTACTAGTACATGCAAATTTCGACCGAGTCGGCGCAGTTGTCGCCGGGTTTGGTTTTGAGCATGTAAATGGCATCATTTTCGATTTGGGTTTTTCATCGTTCCAAATGGATGATCCCGCGCGCGGTTTCTCTTTCCGGCATGATGCCCCATTGGATATGCGCATGGATGAGAGTCAGACGACTACAGCAGCTGATCTCGTAAATAGCTTGCCAGAAGATGAGCTGTATAGGATACTGCGGGATTATGGTGAAGAACGGTGGGCCGGGCGAATTGCTCGTAAAATTTGCGAGCGGCGCCAAGTACAACCTTTTCTTACGACCGGAGATCTAGTTCAGACGATAATCAGTGCTTATCCTGCTAAAAACCAGGATGGAACGCATCCGGCCCGGCGGACCTTTCAGGCTCTACGAATCGCAGTAAATCGTGAACTCGAACGACTGTCTGAAGCAATTAGACAAGCTGTAGATTTGTTAGCGCCTGAAGGCAGAATAGCAGTAATTAGCTTTCACTCACTTGAGGACCGGATCGTCAAAAATTTTTTTAAACTTGAAGCTAGTAGGTGTATTTGTCCGCCGGAACTACCTGTTTGTCAATGTGATCACCAAGTGCAATTGAAGATTATCACGAAAAAGCCGATTATCCCCAGCCCGGCAGAGGTGGCTGCTAACCCTAGGGCACGCAGTGCCAAACTTAGGGTGGCGGAAAGAGTTCGTCAGGCTCCGGGTCATGTGGAGTAGGAGGGCTGAATATGATTGTAGCACAACCAAGAATAAATAATCAGTTTCCAGCTCCGCTTCGGGCAACAGTCAAAGGTGGTCAAAAGCACAAGAGTCGCCGCAAACGAGCCATCAGTCCTATGACGAGAATATTTTTTACCGGGTTAGTATTAGCTTTACTATTACTGGGCTATGTTACAGTAAAAAACCTGGTTATGACGTATTCTTATCAATACACTGAACTTGAGAAACAACTCGAGCGTGTGATCACCCAACGTGACCGTCTTAATCTGGAGATACTGGGATTAAAATCACTTGAGCGAATTGATACTGTGGCCAGAGTTCAACTTGGGATGGTCCAGCCGGCAACGATAAAATACGTAGCTGTAGCACCATCAGTGGATTCAAAGCCTTCGGTATCCGGTACTGAAAGGGTTGTGACTCAGGTTGCCGAATATATAAGCGGTTTGCTTACTTCTGTAGTCAAGGCGGCGGGGCTATATGAGGGGAGATAGTTAATGCCCAGAGTAACCCAGTTGGTTATAAAGCGACGGATCGCCTTTGTTCTGCTTCTGGCCGTCGCTTTGTTATTTCTACTTAGCTTAAGAATGGTTCAAGTCCAAGTTTTCCAAAATCCAAGGCTCAAAGAGTATGCTTTTAATCAACGTATGCGTCCATTGCCTGTAGATGCAAAACGGGGCGCCATCTATGACCGCAATCTTGATGAGTTAGCGGTGAGTGTAAGTGCAGATGCCGCTTATGTCGTGCCAGCGGACATTGAGGATCCGGAGGCAACAGCTAAACAGGTATCTCAGATTCTGGGGTTGGACTATGATTTCGTTTATAAGCGTATAACTAAGCACAGCTCTAGTGAATGGCTCAAAAAACGGATCAGTCCAGAAGAATCACAGGCGATTCTAGAAGCAAACCTTCCTGGTATTGGTATTGTAGAAAACCCACAGCGTTTTTACCCCAACCATGATCTTGCAGCCCACGTGCTTGGTATCGCCGGGATCGATAATCAAGGGTTAGAAGGGTTAGAGTTCTATTATGACCGTTATTTAAGAGGGATGCCCGGCAGAGTGGAAGCTGAGCGCGACGCTGCGGGGCGTGAGATCCCTGGCGGGGTAAAGAAATACATTCCGCCGGTGGATGGGATGGATCTAGTTCTAACCATCGATGAAGTGATTCAATATGTGACAGAGCGCGAGCTCGGGCGGGCGGTTAAAGAAACCAATTCGGCTAAGGGTGTGGCCATCGTCATGAGACCCTCAACCGGAGAAATCCTCGCTTTAGCAAACTATCCCACTTTTGACCCGAACGAGTACCAAAAGTATCCGGCAGCAAATCGGCGAAACACTGCCATCGCTGACCTTTATGAACCTGGATCAACCTTTAAAATTATTACGTCTGCGGTTGCACTTGAAGAGGGAGTGACAACAACCGAGCGGCGTTTTTTCGATCCTGGGTATATTGTAGTCGGTAAACATCGGCTTCGCTGTTGGAAAGCTGGCGGCCATGGGAGCCAGAGTTTTATCGAGGCTGTCGAGAACTCGTGTAACCCGGTCTTTGCTACTTTGGGAATGGAGATTGGTGAAGAACGGTTTTATAAATATATCACGGGTTTTGGCTTTGGGTCTAAGACTGGAATCGACTTTCCGGGTGAAGCCAACGGTCAGGTTCATAAACCCGGAACTATTGCACAAGTCGGCTGGGCTAATATTGGTTTTGGTCAAGGGGTTAGCGTTACTCCGTTGCAACTGGTTACCGCAGTTTCGGCCATTGCCAATGGCGGTATTTTAGTCCAACCGCATTTGGCCAGTAAAGTGATTGGTCCGGATGGCGTTGAGGACTTGACACCTGAGCCCGGCAGACGTGTCATCTCCGAAGAGACCGCTAATCAAATGCGGCGAATTCTTCGTTCAGTCGTGCTCAATGGATCAGGGCGGCAAGCTGATATCCCTGGCTACCGAGTAGCCGGTAAGACCGGAACCGCGCAGATTGCAGTCGGTGGAGGATATAGCCGTTCCAAAGTAGTAGCTTCATTTGTTGGTTTTGCTCCGTTCGATAATCCTGAAATCGTTGGTTTAGTTGCGTTGTACGAACCAGAAACATCTATTACCTACGGTGGTGTTTTGGCTGCTCCGGTTTTTCAAGCTATTGCCCGCGATGTTTTAGAATACCTAGATGTTCCGCCAAAATTGGAGCGTGAAACAGTGGAAGTTGCCAAAAACCTAATTCGGGTTCCTAATGTGCGCAACTTTACCTTGGATGAAGCGAAAACAATATTGACCAAAGCAGGGCTCTCCGTACGGGTCTATGGTGAAGGTTCAATTGTAATTGACCAGACACCTAAACCCATCGCAGCAGTAGCTTCAGGCACTACGGTGATTTTGGAAACGTCTCCGTTAGACCCGAAAGATTCTCTTCCGTTGGGTGCGGATGATGCGGATGTTATCCTGACAATCCCTAGGGTTCTTGGGCTGACGATGGGTGAGGCAGCCGCGGTGCTAGAAAGTTCTGGATATTTGCTCATTCCGAGTGGCTCTGGAATCGCAGTCGAGCAAAGGCCGGCCCCAGGAGAGAAGCATCCACCTGGTACAAAGGTTTTAGTAACATTTAAAGACAAATAACTGTACTAAAGGGTTACTTTATACAGTAGGAGTGAGCATAGTTGGCAACTCTGGAATATATAACCAGTCAAATACCGGGAGCTTTTTTGCCACCTGAATTCTCTCAAGTCCAGTTTGAGGGCATCGCGTACGATTCGCGTAAGGTGGTGCCTGGGAATGTTTTTGTGTGTATAACAGGCTATCGATTTGACGGCCATGCTTACGCCGGGGAAGCTGTAGGCGCCGGAGCAGTTGCGGTAATTTGTGAGCGGCAAATTCCCGGATTAACTATACCTCAAATTATTGTTCCCGATTCCCGTAAAGCTTTAGCTTTAGCCGCTGCTGCTTATTGGAGCCATCCTACCCAACAATTACGGTTGATTGGTGTTACAGGTACCAATGGAAAAACTACCACTACCTATTTACTAAAACGAATTTTTGAGGCGGCAGGAAATAAAACAGGATTAGTTGGAACCATAAAAAATCTCATTGGTGACCGCGAGCTTAAAGCAGAACATACTACCCCGGAAGCCTCCGATTTGCAACAGCTATTTACCCAAATGCTTGCAGAAGGGGTATCCCATGTGGTTATGGAAATTTCTTCGCATGCTATTGTCCTGGAGAGGATTTTAGGCTCCGAATATGATCTAGGTGTTTTTACCAATATCACCCAAGATCATCTGGACTTCCATGAAACCTTCGAAAACTATCTACAGGCCAAGGTGAGTTTTTTTGAACAGATCGGTGTTGATCCCGTCAAGGT
>Ga0265293_10012511_pt1 | contig 11243 bp, 14 predicted proteins | sample Munlanlewell138R_FD_192505 | JGI IMG/M metagenome (GOLD analysis project Ga0265293, IMG submission 192505) | Leachate microbial communities from a municipal landfill in Southern Ontario, Canada - Leachate well 138R | ecosystem: Engineered > Solid waste > Landfill > Unclassified | place: Canada... | reverse complement strand
TTTAATTAAAAATTTTAAAAAATTAGTGGGTGCAGTGGGACTCGAACCCACAACGGCATTACGCACCCTTCTCATTAAAAGTGAGAAGCTCCACCAATTGAGCTATGCACCCGAAATAAAACCAACTTGTCAAAGAACTAAATTTTGCACGAGTAGAGGGATTCGAACCCCCAACCAATATTACTACCCGACTAAGGACTGGGTTGGAGCCAGCTGGTCACGCCTATGAGTACTCGTATATTTTAAAGAACTTATATAAAAAGAAAAATCCCGAACTTTTTTTGAGTTCGGGATTTTTGTATTTTAGTTATATTTTTTGCTAACTTTTATCTACAAACATACCGAACCCATTCAATGATTTAATAAAATAAAACCACTTCACGGATATTGAACACACGATATATTTAAAAGTTGCTGTCATAATTTCTAATCTCCTATTTTTATTTTTAATTATATATTTAATTTAAAAGTCCACTTTTTTCCATTTCTGGAATTATTGTTTCTTATTTATGATACAAAAGTATAAAAGTTTATTTAATCTACCAAATTTTTTATTACTTTTTTTGAAAATATTTTTTAATTATTTGATTTTATGTACATTAAAATGTTTTTAATTTTTAAACTTCTATTTAATAAAAGTTGAATATGTTTATGTAATTTTATAATTTCATTATTTACATCATTTTTAAGATCAATATAATCATCATGTGTAGTAGCATTGCCAATCTTATCCATTTCTTTTAATTGATCTATTGTATATTTATGGTTGTAACCCTTCATTTTTAATTAAAATTTTAAGAGTATAATCTTGATCAATTGTTAATCCACTATTTAAAATATAACTAGATTTTAACATGTCATAATCAACGATTATTAGTGTATCTTTTTCTATAACAACTTTTTTACCAATTAATTCTTTTTGTTGTTTAGAATATTCTGATATAGCATTTAGTCCACCGTCACATGTTCTAAATAAAACAACAATAGCTGATATTAATATCACTAGTGAAAATAACCCACTTAATCCATTTTTTAATTCTTTATCCATTTTTCTTTTTTATTAAATTAATATGTTTACAATCTTTTCTAAATCCAAAACTTGGACAAGTACATGTCCATCTATTATTTTTATACTCTACTGTATATTCAGATTTACCATTCGATGATTTTACTTTAAATATAATATCTTTTTTATTAATATTTTTAGTACCTGTTGTTCTTTCCCAATCACTCATAACTTCTTCTAATGTTATATTAAAAGGAACTTCGTGATAACCAGGTACAACATATCTTTTACCATTTAAAGTGGTTAATCCAGGTGACCAAAATGATTTATATTTTTTTGTCATACTTTAATCAATTTTAAATACATCTTCATAAGAATATACTTGATTACCATCAATCAAATAATAATAGATATACATTCCATTTTTCCAATCATATCCTGTAATTTTCACTACATCACCATTATCTAAGACTGCTATATCACCTTTATAAAAAATAGGTAAAATTATACCTTTTGGGATTAGATCCAAAATATCATTGATTTTTGATTTATCATCTATAATTTCTTCTAATTTTCTTTTAAACCCTTTAATATTTTCCATATTTTCCATATTTTCTTATTAATTTAATAATTTCTTTTAAAAATCATATTTTGTACCACATAATTATCACTATAATTAAATGATAGATTATAGTTTACTAATTCCCAACCATCTTCACCTTCACTATTTAAATAATCTTTTAATTTATCTAAATCTTTAAATGAAGATACATCTTCAATTTTATATTCAAATCTTTTCATATTATTATATTTTTAAATATCAAATTTATCCATCGCCATCAATATACATTCTTCTATTGTTAACTTCGGATTTTCTTTCATGAATTTTAAAGCATATGTAAAAACTTCTGCTTCATAATTAAATTTTCTAATATTATTTAACTGTCTTGATACAAAATTTAATGTTTTTTCATCCATTGTAATAAATTTTAAGTTTGATACAAAAATATATATAATTTTAATTATATCCAAATTATTAATAATATATTTTTATATATACATTAAAAATAAATACTAATATGCCATCAAAATCCAAATCACAACAAAGACTAATGGGAATGGTTTATGCTTATAAAAATGGTAAACTATATCTAGATGATTTATCACCATCATTAGCTAATAAAATTAAAGAAATCGCTGATGGTAGAAAAAGAAAAACAGGTGATAAAAGAAGAAAAACAAAAGGAATATCTGAAGAAGATGCTAAAAAATACGCATCAACTAAACATGATGGTTTACCAGAAAAAGTAGAAGAAAAACTTATCACTAAATTTGAAGATTTTATAAATGAATCAATAAAAGATTATTTAAAACCAATGGATAAAGAGGAAGTTCTAAAAAAAATTGATAAATTAACACCTAAAGATAAATTATCAGCTGTTGCAAATGATACATATTTAAAAAGTCTTATAAATGACGAAGAACTTAATAAATTAATTGAAGAAAATGATGAGATAACGACATATGATGATGTAATAGGTAAAATTATAATTGATATAAATGTTGATAGAGATGATGAAGATAACAATAAAATAACATTTAAATTTAAAAATGGTGATGAATATTTAATGTGTCATTATGATGATTGTTGTGAACAAGTATTTATAGACGATATAGTTGGCGATATTGGTGATTTAATTGGTTCACCATTAATTAAAGCAGAAGAAATATATAGAGATAACCCATTTGAAAAACAACAAGATCATGGTAGTTGGACATTTTATAAATTTGCTACCATAAAAGGATATGTGGATATTGTATGGAAAGGTTTATCTAACGGTTACTATTCTGAAAGAGTATCATTCGTAAAAAAATAAATGATTAATATGATAACAAAATTTGATAAATTTGTAAATGAAAGTATTAAAGATTCATTAAAACCGAAAAATAAAAAAGATATTATTAATAAATTTAATAATTCAAATAGAGAAGAAAAAAATAATTTATTCTATAATTTATTTTTCAATGATTTTGATGATGATAGTGATTTTTTTGAATTTGTTGTTGATAACTGTGATATAGAACATGACATAGATGATGTCATGGATATATTTGATATTATAGATTTAATAAGTGAAAATGAATTAAATTATTTGTTTAATAAATTATTATCCTACAAATTTGTAAATGAAAAATATGATAAATTTGGTGATTTAAAAGATGCAAAATCAATTGAAGAAATTTCTAAACTTCATAAGTTTGATTTAAAAAAATTAAAAGAATATTTAAAAGTTGGTATAAGAATAGAAAGAGAACATACTGATGATAATGAAATTGCTGAAAAAATAGCATTACACCATTTAGAAGAAACACCCCTTTATTATCACAATAAATTTGGTTTACCAGAAATGGAAAGACGATTAGAAAAAATGTTAGAAGAAGAAAAAGAAGAAGAAAGAAAAAAATTAGAATAATTTAAAATGAATATAATAAAGAAATTTAATGAATTTAAATTATTATTGGAAAGAAATTTAAATTTTACAGAATTAAATAAAAATAATAGATGGAATGTACTTTTTGATAAATTAAAAAATGATGAATCTTTTAATGTTGATTTCACTGATAAAAATGGAAAAAAAATAAAAGATAATGTCAAAATATTAAATAGGGATTATATATTATATGAAATATCTAAAAATGGTAATAAATCTGAATTAGATATAGAAAAAGCTGAAGATTTTTTCAAAGAAGGAGATGGGTATTATTATGACATATTTGAAATAATATCAAATGGTAAAAAGTATTATATTAGATTAAATGATATTGTAAAAAATAAAGAATTTGGTTCATCTAGTAATTTATCATCAGGTACAGTAGATTCAACATTAAAAGAATCGATGTTTGCTTTTTGTTTCTCATTATTACAATATTATTATAAAACACATAATATTAGTAAATTACCTTATAATATTAATAAACTAAATGATATTATATTTGATAAAGATGGTAATATAATAAAAGATATAATTGATCATATCAAAATACCAATAGTATTGGACAAAGATATCATAAATGATGAAATAAATGAAAATAATTCAGAATGGGTTAATTCTTATATTGATATAACTAATAAATTCATACCATTATTATTAAATAAAAAATATATATTTTATCATAATTCATTTAAAGGTGATATACCAAATCTACTTAATGAAATATTTTATAAGTATTTTAAAAATTATAATGTACCATTTAGAGTAAATATAAATAAATGGAATCCATCAGATATATATGCAGTTAATATTAACAGAAACGAAAATATAATAAATAAATTAAAAGAACAATCAGGTAATAAAGATAATTTATTGGATAATATCACTAATTTAATCACAACATATTTTAATAATAAATCATTAATTGGAATATCAATCAAAAAGACAAAAACAAATAGTAATAATTCTATACATAAAAAAAATGAAAAGTATTCTATTTTTAAATATAATGGTTTTGAAGTATCTAAAAACCCTTTAGATACTATGTCCATAAAAATATATGCAAATAGAAATAACATTAAGGAAACATTACTATCAAAAATATCTACCGGTAATGATATATCAAATAATAGTTTAGAAATACTTGGTAATAATAGTAAATATGGTAGAATATCATATAGTTTTATAAATTATATATTATCTATGTGCAATTTAAATGAAATACCACATTATAAAGAAATTGAAAAATTAGATAATGATGAATTAATAAATAAAATTAATTCAATATATCTAAATATAAATGATGATTTTAAAAGAACAAAACAAAGTAATATGAAATTTAATATCAAAGAATCTAAATCTAAATTAATATCAAAATATCAATCATTATTATTAATTAAATTACTAGAAGACAATAAAAATATTTACTCTAATATATTATATCAAGGTAGAAAAATGAAAAAGAGTGATTTTATAATCACTCAAATATTCAACTTTGGATATTCTAGAAATAATATAATTTTTAAAACACCACCTTATTATTATGTATATTCACAATAATTAATAATTCATTATTAGTAATTCAGTGCCCATATTTTGTTTTTTCCCTAATTTTGCTGCCGCTGCTTTTACAAAATCCTTTGATTCCCAATTATATCTATCTTTAGGAAACCAAACATCAAGTAAATCAAAATAATAATAACTCAATGAAAATTTACCTTTTATATTATGTAGTGTTTTTGCTAACCTTTCATGATCACTTCTATCAAAATCGTGATTTGAATAATAGGATTCTGTTTTCCAGTATGGTGGATCTAAATAGAAATATGTATTAATATCATCATATTTCTTTATTACATCATCAAAATCCATGTTTTCTACAAATGTTATTTTATCAAAATGTTCTTGGAATTTTGGATTCTTTAATTTATCCATAAAGATTAAATATTTACATTTATATTTACCTTTATAATCAGTATATTTAGCAGTTTCTGGTTTACTACCTGAAAATATCTGTGTTAATACATATACATACTTAACAGCTATATCAAAATTTGGTTTATCATCTAATGATAAATTAGAATTAAATATTTCTTTTTGAAATTTATAAAATAATTCAGAATATTCCTTTGGTGTATTTTCTACACCTAATTGTTGACAAGGATATTTTGATAATTCATCCCATAATTTATTATAATCTTTTACACATCTAAATAGATTTGCATTTAACCCATTAAAATCATTATAAACAACTGTTTTTAAATTTGGATATTTATTTAAATCCATATTAAAGTATACCCAGTACATACCACTAAACCCTTCTACAAAAACTTCAATGTCATTTGGTATAAATGGAACTATCCATTTTCCTATTCTACTCTTTCCTCCAATGTATGATATCAATTTAGTTATTATTATTTTTTAAATTATTAATTATTTTATTTCCCTTTTTCAAATTATCAATCGCCCATAATGGTTGTAAATTGTCTAAAGAATTAACAGTTGATACTTTTTCATTTTTATTAAAACTTGATACTGGTTTAATATGATCAATATGCCATTCTCCCCAATTTTCCCAAGTCATACCTGTCATAAATTTACTTTCTATACTTTCTTTTAATTTTATTGCAGAATATCCCAAAAGTTTAATTGTTTGGTCTTCTTTTTTAGTTCCAAATCTTTTTAAAGTATTATTTAATAAAGTTCTCCATGCAATAATATATTTATTTTTATTTTTATTTTTATGATAATTATCTCTTTTATTTTTTAATCCTTTTTCAGAATTACGATATTCTTTTTTCTTTTGGATATAATAATCATAATTTTCTATTATCCATTTTTTAGTTGATTCATTTACTTTTTCTTTATTTTTTTCACGATATTCTTTTTTATTTAATAATATTTTTTCTTTATTTTTTTCACGATATTTTAAATCTGATTTACGTTTTTTATCTTTATATCCTTCTTCATATCTTCTTTTTGTGTTTTTCTCTAAAATTTTTTTTCTATATTCTTTATTTTCGTTATATAATCGTTTTCTTTTTTCATTTTTTCTTATTTTTGCATCTGGGTTTTTTAATAACCAATCTTTATTTCTTTTTCTAATTTTTTCTATATTATTTTTATTATAAATGGATATACAATTTTTACAAATTGATTTATGACCATCTTTTTTATTAGCATAACATTTGTGAAATTCACTTAAATCTTTTTCTATTTTACATTTATTACAATTTTTTTATTCATATGCTAACTTTTTTAATACTATATATAAAACACTATAAATAAAATATCCATTGTTTATTATAAATTTTATTTTTTATATATAGTTAAAAAATATTTTTGTTTATGTTTAGAATTGTTTTTATTGGATATTGCAACAATGAGAGATTAAATATATTAAATACTATTGATGAATGCAAAATCGATATAATTCATAATTATAGTAATATAATTCACAATTTACCAAATGACGTAATTGACTTATTTATAATATCAACACCAAATACTGATTTAAGTAATAAAATATCAAATGAAATAAGTAAAGATAAATCATTAAACCACATACCTATAATAATATTAACAAATGATTTAGAATATGATATATTATCAGATTTAGTAATAAGTGACAATATATCAGATAAAGAATTTTTATATCAAGTTAAAACATTATTAAAAATGAAATTAATGGATGATGAATTAAAAAAGGAAAAAATATTATTAGAATTTAAAGTTAAAAGTAGAACATTACAACTAGAAGATAAGGCAAATAGTTTAAATATTACATTAAATTCCATAGGTGATGGTGTTATAGTAACCGACAAAAATGGATTAATAACATTAATGAATCCAGTTGCAAAAGAAATTACTAAATTAAATGATTCAGAATTTATGTTAAACCATATAGATGAAGTATTAGACATATCATATAAAAATAAAAAAATTTATATATTTGATGAAGTTATGAAATCAAATAAAACATTTTTCATAAAAGATGGATCAGAACTAAAATCAAAAAATAGTGAAACCATAAAAATATCTGATAGTGCTTCATTAATATTAAATAAGAAAAATGATATAAATGGTATTGTTATAGTATTCCGTGATATAACATGTGAATATGAATTAAGAAAAAAAACTATAGAAAGCGAAAAAAAATATAAAAGAATATATTACCATGTTCCTGATGTAGTATATACTATGTCAATAGATGGTAAATTTACCAGTATGAATGATTCTAGTATTTTTGGTTATAGTAATGATGAAATAATTGGTACATATATAAATAAGTATGTACCATACGATAACGATATGAACACTATTATTAAAAATATAAACTTAAAAATAGATAAAATCAATAAAATAACTCAATATAAGATACATATTCGTAAAAAAGATGGAAAAATTGTACCTATTGACGTAAAAACACAAATAGTATTTGATGATGATGGTAATCCATTAGAAATATTTGGAATAGTTAGGGATATATCGGAAAGAGAAGAGATTAATAGATTAATAAAAGAAAATCAAGAAAGATATAGAAATATGTTCGAAAATATGAATAGTGGTGTATGGGTATTAAAACACCAAAGTGATGATAATTTTTATATAATAGACTGGAATAAAAAATCAGAAATAATCGATAATATTGAATTAGAAAAAAACATAAATAAAAATATATTTGATATATTCCCCTATTTAAATGATGATAAATTCAAAGAGTCATTAAATTATGTATGGAAAACAGGGGATTCTATGATTTTAAAAAATTATAAAATTTGTTTAAATAAAGAAACATATTGGAGAAAATTTTTCATTTATAAATTAAATACAACCAATGAAATAATAATAATAGTAGATGACATAACAGAATTAAAAAATAGTGAACTAAAGTTAAAAGAAGAAAAAGAAAGAGCAGAAGAATCAGATAGATTAAAAAGTGTTTTTTTAGCAAATATGTCACATGAAATCAGGACACCAATGAATTCTATTATTGGTTTTTCTGATATGTTAACTAGTGATATACCAAAAGAAAAAGTAGAATACTATATTAGTATAATAAAAAGTTCTGGTAATTTATTATTAACATTAATTGAAGATATAATCGATTTATCTAAGATACAATCTGGTAATTTAAAAATATCTAAAGATATATTCAGTGTAAATGATTTAATAAAGCATTCTGATGAAGAATTTAAAAAAAATTTAAAAGATAAAAATAAAAACAATGATATAATATTTAAAATAGATATAAATGACGATATTATTATTAATAGTGATCAAAGAAGAATTAAACAAATAATTAATAATTTAGTTGGTAATTCTATAAAATTTACAAAAGAAGGAGAAATTAAATTGGGGTATTATGTGGATGGTGATTTTGTTGTATTTTATGTAAAAGATACAGGTATTGGTATATCCGATGATAACATTTTAAAAATTTATGATAGATTTTTCCAAGTAGAAAACAGAAATGAAAAAAAACAAGAAGGTACAGGATTAGGATTAACTATAACAAAAGCTATTGTTGAATTATTAGGTGGTGAAATATGGCTAGATTCGACATTAAATAAAGGTACTAATTTTTATTTCTCTATACCAATTGGAAATAACGAAGAAGAAAATAAATTAACAAAAAAAACTAAATTGAAAAACATTATTTATGACTGGTCTGATAAAAATATTTTTATTATAGAAGATGATGAAGAAAGTTTTAAATTATATGACATTATACTAACATCATCAAAAATAAAAATAACAAGAACAAAATTAAACAATATTAATAATAATATTAATAATACTTATGATTTAGTTATATTAAATGTAGATTCATTACAAATTAATAGTATTATTAATATTATAAACGATATTAAAAAATATAATAATAAAATAATACTAGTATCAAAAGTACAACTGACAGATAACGATATAAAAAAATTAAAAGTTAATGAAGTTTTTATAAAACCATTAAATTGGTATTCTTTATTAGATATTATCGATAAATATTTAAGTATTTAAAGATTTAAAATATCTTACTTTACATTTACCAATTTTAAAACTGTCCATTAATAACCAACCATTATCGTGTATTTTAGGATTGTTATTTGGTGATAATATTATCAATTTATCACTTATTAAGCTCAATTTCCACAATACATCAGGTAATATACTAGGATTGGATAAATGTAATGAATAACTAGCAATAACAGTATCAAAATTCATATTATCCAATTTACCCATTTGTATATCACTGAATGAATATTTTAAACATTTTAAATCAGTTTTGTTTTCATATTCTTTATATAAATAAGGATCACATCCTATTATATCATTATAATTTAAATCCATTAAAATACTCGATACTTCACCTAATCCTGCACCTAAATCTAGTACTCTTCCAAAATTTATATTTTCATTTAATTTTAATATACAATTTTTAATATCATCTAAATGTTTTTATTTATATGATTTTTGAAAGAAAACCAACAAATCTTCAGTTTGTTGGATGAATTTCAAATTATTTCAAATTATTTTTAATTATTTTTAACATTTTAATCAACTGATTTTTAACATTTTAAATAAATTTAACGATTAAATCCATCAAAAATGGAAAAAAGTGACCTTTTCAATTTAATATATAATTACAAATAAAAAAAGTTTTCTGTAAATGTTAAAGTCTTATAAATATAGAATATATCCAGATCAAAACCAAAAAGAATTATTATCAAATATTTTTGGTCAAGTCAGATTTGTATATAATCTAGGTTTAGAAACTAAAATTCAAGCATATACTGCAAATAAAAAACATTTAACCTGTTTTGATTTAAACAAACAAATCACTGAATTAAAAAAAGATTTAACATGGTTAAATGATTGTCCATCACAGGCTTTACAGATGACAATGAGAAACCTTGATAATGCATATACAAATTTCTTTAAGGGACAAGGGTTTCCAAAGTTTAAATCAAAATATAGAAAGCAGTCATTTCAATTACCACAAGGTGTTAAATTGAGTGAAAATAAAAAACAAATCTTCATACCAAAACTTAAAATGGTTGATATTGATTTACATAGAGAATTTAAAGGGGATGTAAAAACTATAACAGTATCTAAATCAGTGACTAATAAATATTATATAAGTATTTTAGTCGATAATAAAAAAGAAAAACCTGAAAAGAAACCAATAAAACTAGAAACAACTGTTGGTATTGATTTGGGGATCAAAGATTTAGCAATAACTTCAGACGGAAAGAAATTCGAGAACCAAGATTTCTTAAAATCTAATTTAAGGTTGCTAAGGATCGAGCAGCGTTCTTTAGCAAGAAAACAAAAAGGATCAAACCACTACAAAAAACAAAAATTAAAAGTTGCACTTTTACACGAACACATTAAAAATCAAAGACTTGATTATCTACATAAAATATCTAAGTTTTTGGTGGATAATTATGATACGATTTGCATTGAAAATCTTGCAACATCTAACATGATGAAAAACAAAAAGTTAAGTCGTGCAATTGGTGATATGGGTTGGTATACATTTAAATCATTTTTAGAGTATAAGTGTGACTGGTATGGTAAAAACCTTTCAATTATTGGTAGATTCGAACCGTCATCAAAGACATGTTCAAATTGTGGTTCAATAAATAAAAATTTAAAATTAAATGATAGAAATTGGATATGTCAAGTATGTGATTATCAACATGATAGAGATGTAAATGCTGCAATAAATATAAGAAATTTTGGGT
>Ga0265293_10012510_pt1 | contig 11244 bp, 6 predicted proteins | sample Munlanlewell138R_FD_192505 | JGI IMG/M metagenome (GOLD analysis project Ga0265293, IMG submission 192505) | Leachate microbial communities from a municipal landfill in Southern Ontario, Canada - Leachate well 138R | ecosystem: Engineered > Solid waste > Landfill > Unclassified | place: Canada... | reverse complement strand
GACGAGCAGCTGATGCGGTTTTTCGCCAACGAGATCGAGCGCCGGGTGCAGGTCTACGGCGACACCGCCATCGGCGAATCGGCATCCCACGTGCGCCTCGAGCCGGTGAACTGACCTCCGGTACCCTCAGGCGAGACACTCGCTGCGGCGGATCATTCGAGGGGGAAGCCGAGTTCCACCAGGATTCCGTTGGGATCGCGGACAAAAATCAGATGCCGGTCGATCATCGGTACATCCATGGCCTCAAAGGCCAGTCCGCGGGCTTGGAGTCGCGCCACATAGTCCGCCGGCAGTCCCTCACAGTCGAGGGCGAAGTGATCGATCATGCCCCTTTGCGCGGCGCCCCGCAGCGGTTCGGCGCCTCGCACTTCATTGTCAGTCGCGACCAGGTGGATGATCGGGACGCCATCCTGGTCATGACAGTAGGCGGCCATGGCGAGATCCGCGGCCATCGGCGGGGGCCTGACCACCATGCCGATGACATCGCGGTAGAAGTCGATGGATTCGCCCAGGCGGGCGGTGCGGATATTGATATGGTCTAGCCTGCGGATTGGCATCGCTGCTCCGGTCGTACTCATGGTTGTTATGGGCTGTCCGGGAAGGCAACTCCCGGACAATGAATCATTCCGGCACTTTAACCCGCCGGCAACGGTCAGGCGCGACAGCCAGACTCTGAGTGGCATTTCCACGACAGCCCTGTCCATCCGGAAATAGTCCCCACCAAACCGATATCCCGCCGCCACAGCGGTCGTCCAGCCCCGGCGCAAGCCTGCGCCGCCTGGCCCGGGCGGCAATTCCCCGCTCCTGCGTGTTACCCTTTCCCCCGTTGATCGACAGCAGGGTCAGGACATTACAGGCAAGCCATGAGAATACACCGCGTCAAACTGAGGCCTCCGGCGGTCCACTCGGAGCTCACCCAGAGACCCAGGCTGGCCAGCCGCCTCGACGAGGCGACCCGCGCCCGCCTCACCCTGCTGGTGGCGCCGGCGGGGTTCGGCAAGTCGAGCCTGCTGATGCAATGGTATCAGAGCCTCACTGCTCAGCGCCGGGAACCCCGCTGGCTGACCGTCGACAAGACCCTGAACGAGGCCTCCGACGTGCTCGCCTACCTGCTGGCCGCCACCGGGAGCGCCACAACCGCGGGGAGCGACATTCTGGGGGAACTGCTCTACAGCGAAGGCATCGTCACCGTCGACTACCTGCTCGACCGCCTGCTCGATACCCTCGAATCCCGCCCGGGCGAGTACCATATGTTCATCGACGACTTTCACCTGCTCGGCTCCGACTCGGTGGCCGCGGTCAGCAGTCTGATCGAGCAGGCGCCAGGCAACGTCCACTTCTACATCGCCAGCCGCACCACCCCCGCGCTGCACCTGGGCCGCTCCCGGGCGATGGGTGCGCTGGTGGAGATCGAGGCCCAGGACCTCAAGTTCAGTGTCGCCGAGACCCGGCAGTTCCTCGACCGCAATATTCCCGCCGCACTGCAGGACCATGTGCTGGAAACCCTGGTGGAACGCACCGAGGGCTGGATCACCGGCCTCAAGCTCGCCAGCCTGGCCATGCGCCGGGGCATCGCCCCGGAAAAACTGCTCGGCACGGTGAGCGGCCGCAACCGCACCGTGGCCGACTTTTTTTCCGAGGAGGTCCTGTCGCCACAGAACAGCGCGATCCGCGATTTCATGATCAAGACCTGCATCCTCGAGCGCTTTTGCCCGGCGCTGTGCAACGCCGTCACCGGCGAGGCCAATGCCAGGGCGATGATCAATGAGGTCGAGGCCAAGGGCCTGTTCCTGTTCCAGCTCGACGAGGAGCGTCACTGGTACCGGTACCACCACCTGTTCGCCAACTACCTGGCGCGCCAGTTGGGAGAAAGCAGTCCGGAACTGAAAAGCCAGCTGCACCTGCGCGCCAGCCGCTGGTTCCAGGGAGAGGGCTGCTTTGCCGAGGCCATGGAGCACGCCCTGCAATCCGGAGACATGGAATACGCCGCCGATCTGCTCGAGGCGAACTGCCAGGATTTCACCTACAGCGGCAACATCCGCCAGATGGCCCGCTTCGCCGGGAAGATCCCCGAGCCCATCCTCAATCGCCAGCCGCGCATTCTGCTCAGCCTGTCGTGGTTCCATACCCGGGGATTGCGCTTCGAGAAAAGCGACGAAATCCTCGACATCGCCAGCCGGCTGATCGACCGTCTGGATGGCGAGAAATCTCTCCCCGAGCACCAGATTCGCGAGCTCCGCTACCTGCTGCTACACCGGCGCATGGTGCTGACCTCGGCGCGGGACGATGTAGTCACCCTCGAAAAGCAGTGCCGCCAACTGCTCGATGGCTACCCCGACATGACCCACCCCTACATGGTGGGCACCGCCTACTCCCATCTGCTGCTGTCGCGCCGGGAACAGTACAAGCTCGACGACCTCGAACAATTGTGGCTGGCGGTGACAGCCGTGGAGAGCCGCACGCCCTACGGCTTCCTCATCCCGGTGCTGCGAGCCGATCTGGGGCCCTCTCTGTTCTTTGCGGGCAGGACCGCCGCAGCGCGGGAAACCCTGGAGGATGGCCTGGCACAGGCCATTCGCCACGCCGGCGCGCGCTCGGCCCTCGCCGCATTGCCGGCGTTGCCCCTGGCGGAGCTGGTCTACGAAGGCAATGATCTGCAGCGGGCCGAACAGCTGATTGCCGACGCCCTGCCATCGGCCCGCAAGATGGGCTATATCGACCAGTTGATGCCCGGAGTGCTGACAATGGCGCGCCTGCACCGCGCTCAGGGTCGTGCCGACAAGGCACTCAGCGCCCTTGACGATGGCATGGTGATCGCCCTCGACCGCGACCTGGAGCGCTTTCGCCTCGCCCTGGTCCATGAACGCATCCGCTATCTGATCCAGGACGGCGAAGCGAATGCGGCGGCCCGTTATGCCCGCCAGTCCGGCATTCTCATCCCCGGCCGCGACATGCTGCCCGGCCCGGGGGTGACCACCTGCGATGAACTGCTGGCCAGTTGCTGGGTCCGGATCGCCCTGGCCCGCAAATCCATTGCCGACGGCCTGCACGTGGTCAAGCACTGGCGGGCATTCTGCGCCAAGCGCGGCGCCATCCGCTCGCTGGTACGCTGGCACCTGCTCCATGCCCAGCTGTATTTTCTCGACGGCCAGGAGAACGAAGCCCAGCGCCCCCTGCGCGAGGCACTGGCCCTGGGCGCCGCCAGCGCCCTGCGGCGCAGCTTTATCGACGAGGGTGCAGTGGTCAAAACCCTGCTCGCCAATGCCTACAGCCTGCGCCCCGTCACCACCGAGCCCGCCGAGACCTTCGCCAGCGAGCTGTTGCATATCTTCGAGGGTGACAGCGGCAGCGAGCCGCCGCCGGCCGCCAGCACCGAGGGTCTGCACGACAGCCTTACCAGCAATGAACTCAAGATCCTCACCATGGCGAGCCACGGGCTGCGCAACCGCGAAATCGCCACCAAACTGGGGATGACCGAGGGTTCGATCAAGTGGTACATGCAGCAGATCTACGACAAACTGGACACCCGGCCCCGCACTCGCGCCATCGACAAGGCCCGCAAGCTGGGGCTGATCCCCTGACTCCGGCCCGACGGCCCTGGCATGGCCAGGCATACCGTCACAGCAGCCGAGCTTCCTGGAGATCGAGGCGGCGCACCATCTCCCGGGCCAGCTGATCGGAGATTTTGCCGTGGCGGGCCAGCCTGAACAGCTCTTGGCGGGAGGCGCGGAGGGCGGCGAGACGCATCTGCGCCTCGATCCCCGCCTGGCGCTGAACGAGTTCGGCCTCGACGCCCGGCTCCAGGCCGCCGGCCACCTGCTGCTGAAAACCATCGATAATCCGCGCCGCAGTCGTGGTAAAGATTCTGGAGTCGTCGGGGTTGGCCTGGGTCAGGTCGTAAAGGGTTTTCTCGATCCCTTTGATCGCCGCCTGGCGGGCCATTTCTTCCGCCAGGGTCCGTTGTTGCTGGTAGGCGGTTTCGATCACTGGCGGCAGCCCGGCAAGAATGCGCGGCAGGCCGATACTGGCCACCAGCAAGGAAATGATAATGGTCATGGCGGCGAGGAAAATCGCCAGATCCCGGGCCGGGAACGGGCTGCCGTCGGCCAGAGTCAACGGCAGCGTCAATACGCCCGCCAGGGTGATCGCGCCGCGCACGCCGGCCAGCGAAGTGGCGAGAACAAGGCGCATGTTGATTTCCGGCGCCTGCTGCCCGCGGTAGGAGGCCAGGATCTTGCCCAGCGACAACGACAACCACACCCAGCCGAAACGCAACACCGCCAGCGCCAGGTTGATCGCCAGGGCGTAGATGACCAGCCACCCGGGGTTGTGGTGCCCGGTCTCCCGCACCACCTGCACCGCGCCATCGAGCAGCGCCGGCAATTGCTCGCCGAGCAGGACGAACACGATGCCGTTGAGCGTGAACTGCACGGTGTTCCACACCGCCGTGCGCTCCATGCGGGTGGCCGCCATCGACCTGCCGGACAATTCCACGTAACTCATCGTGACCCCGGCGGCAACGGCGGCGAGGATGCCGGACGCCGCCAGGTGTTCGGCCAGCATATAGGCGCCAAACGGGATGAGCAGGCTGAGCAGGATTTGCGGGCCGGTGTCCTCGCCATAGCGCCGGCTGAACAGGTTCTTGGCAAGGGCAACAGCCCAGGTAAAGCCTGTACCGACCGACAGCCCCCCGACCGCCACCCAGACGAACGAGACGGCGGCGGAGCTGAGGGAAAAGGCGCCGGTGACCGCCGCGGCGACAGCGAAGCGAAACGCGACCAGGCCGCTGGCATCGTTGAGCAGAGATTCGCCCTCGAGAATATGCATGATCCGTCCCGGCATCGGGACGCGCCGGGTAATCGCGGACACCGCCACCGGGTCGGTTGGCGATACGATAGCCGCCAGCGCAAAGGCGACCGGCAGCGGCATCGATGGAATCATCCAGCTGATCAGCAGGCCGAGTCCGACGACGGTAAAGATGACCAGGCCGAAGGCCAGTTCGAGAATCGCAAACTTGTCCTTGAATACGCCTTCCTTGGGAATTCTCCAACCGTCGAGAAACAGCAGCGGCGGCAGGAACAGCAGAAAGAAAATCTCCGGATTGAGCCGCACCCCGTGATCAAATACCCCGGCGATGATGGCGCCCATGACGATCTGCAGCAGTGGCAGCGGAATCGGCAGGGGCAGAGCGCGACTGATCATGCCACTGGCCATGACGGCCAGCAGCATGGCAAGGGCGACGGCGATGACGTCCAGGGCTGCTACTCCTCGGTTGCCGCAGCAGCGGCGGTGGCGTGGTCGAACGAATGGTCGACCCCACAATCTCACAAAGAAAACCGGCTTGACAACACCTGCCCGGTAATTTTTTTCTGGGTGAACCCCGGCCTTGCAGCCGGGGCCTGTGGTTGTGGACCCAATCAGTACTGGTAGCTGACCTTGATACCCGCGGTGCGCGGCGCGCCGAGAAAGCGGTTGGCGCCGAGGGCACCAAGGCTCGAGCCCCAGTAGGCGTATTCCTCGTTGCCGAGGTTCTTGCCGAACAGGGAAATTTTCCAGCTGTCCGCGGGGGTTGAATAGGTGACGCTGGCATCCCACACCACGTAGGCGGGCTCGAGGATCGTGTTGCGGTCATCGAAGTACTGGGACGCGGTCTTGGTACCGGCAATGCGGAAGCTGAGGTGGCCGAGCTCACCCAGGGGCTGCTCGTACATCACCGACCCGCTGTAGCTTTCATCTGGCACCCGGGTGAAATCGAGGTTCTTGGCCAGCCCGGGATCCGGGGTGCCGTCGCCGGTGACATCGAAACCGTCGTACTTATCGAAGGAGGCATCGGTGTAGCCGTAGGCCAGGGTCACCATCAGCCGCTCGGTCACCTGGGCGATCACGTCGATTTCGAGACCGCTGATGGTCGCCTGGGCGGCGTTGCCGGTGGATTGGGTCACGCCCGTTCCGCTCGGCACCAGAATGGTCCGTTGCAGGTCGTCGTACTCATTGTGATAGATGGCGGCATTGATCCGCAGCCGGTTGTCCAGCCAATCGCCCTTGTAGCCGAGTTCGAGAGCGGTGACTTCCTCCGAATCGAAGGGCGGCAGCAAGGCGTTGCCGCGCATGCTGAAGCCGCCACTGCGGAAGCCCCGGGTAGCGGTGACATACGCCAGTTGGTGTTCATCCGGTGTCCAGGCCAGGCCGAGCTTGGGAGAGAAGTCGCTCCAGTCTTCCTTGCCCGTAGGCCCCAGGTCGCAGGACAACGACAGCTTGCGGATACGCAGTTCGGGAGAAGCAATCGACTCATCCAGGGGGCAGCCGCCGAAGGGCACTGTCTGCGCCTTGATGTCCTCCCTGGTGTAGCGGCCACCCACCGTCAGCGTCCACTGGTCGTTCAGCCGGAAATCCACTTCACCGAACACGGCTTGGGAATCCTGTTCAAGATGATTGCCGGAAGCAAAGAGCCCGCTGAGACCGTTATTGAGCGCGCGGCCTTCCCGGAAGTCATGCTCCTGTTCGAAATAGTAGGCGCCGACGGTGAATTCCATCCAATCGGAGAAAGTCGAGGCGTAGCGAATCTCCTGGGAGAACTGGTCCTGCTCCATATCGATACTCTGATTGAAGCCGCTGAATCCGGAGCCGTCGAAATCCGTGTGGTTGTAGACCGAAAGATCCCGGTAGCCGGTGATCGAGGTGATTACCCCATGGCCGATATCCCAGTTCATCTCCAGGGTCAGGGAATCCACCTCGATATCGGAAACCCCGGGGTTGTCGAGGCGGAGATCCCACCAGTTGGAAGGCTCCCGGTAACCGTTCTGGTAGGGCAGGTCGCCGGGTGTCTCGATACCCTTGGCGGCAACGGAGTCGCCGTCCTCCTCGTAGCGCTCGACGATCAGCGTCGCATCGAAGTTGTCGGTCGGGGTCAACACCAGGGTACCGCGCACCACGGTGGAATCGCTCTCGCCGAAATCCCTGCCGCCCTGCTCCAGGTTGTCGTAGTAGCCGTCGAGGCGACGCTCGAGCACCGACAGGCGACCCGCCAGCACGTCTTCCACCAGTGCGCCCTGGATACTGCCGGCGATATCCCTGCGGCCGTAGTCGCCATAGACCGCCTCGGCTTCGAAGCCGAACTCGCCATCGGGCCGTTTGGTGCGCACCACCACGGCGCCGCCGGTCACGTTGCGGCCAAACAGCGTGCCCTGCGGACCGCGGAGGATTTCCACCGATTCCACGTCGAAGGTGTCGAGCAGCGAGCCGTAGTTGACGCCCCAGAACACACCGTTCTGGAACACACCCACCGCCGGGGAATCCGACGGCGTGGTGCCGGAAACCCCCATGCCGCGAATGGTGAAGTTCTGGTTGCCCACCTGGGCGGAAGGCTTCAGTTCGACGTTGGGAGACATCATCCCCAGATCCCCCAGGTCATCGGCGAATATCGCCTTGAACTGCTGTTCACCGAACGCCGTCATGGCGATCGGAGTGTCCTGCACGGCCTCCCCTTCGGCTTTTTTCCGGGCGCGCACCACGATCTCATCCAGCAGACTACCTCGGGCCTGTTGGCCGCCCGCCTCCTGGGCCATGGCGCCACCGGCCGCCATGGCGACAACCAGCGCGCTGATGCCCAGTTTTGACCTGGAACAGGACTGTTTACCTGACGCAGCCCCGTCCGGAGCGGGGTTCCGCGGCACAATGGTTTTCAAGATAGTGGTTTTCAAGATAGTGGTTTTCAAGACGGTGGTTCTCAAGACAGTATTGTTATACATGATTCCCCCCTTGAGGAGTGTGCGCAGAACGGGCGCCCCTGCCGGGATGCGCCGTCTGTCCTTTAAGTGTATGGTTGGTGCTGGCCACAGACCCTGCTCACCGGGCAGCGCGCTAGACCCACCCATAAACTGTCGCAGGGTCACCAGTCCTACCGTATTTGACTCTAAGGGCCATCTTCCATCGATATGACCTAACCAAAGATAGGTCAGGCTTCACAAAAAATATACAGCTCGCCGAACTGGCTATCTTTAGCGAGGTTTCCAAAATACTGTCGCACCTTACCTTTGAACTTTGATATGCGCACACTCCGTGCAATGGTTTGGTGAATCCGGCACAACAGTATTCAAGGAGAATGGACCATGTCATCGAAATGCCCCCTGTCATCGCTCCTCGCCACCAAGGACCGCGTGCCCCACTCTTTCTACGAGCAGTTGCACGCCGCCGGCGATATCCATTGGGATGCCGACATGAACGGCTGGCTGGTCGTTTCTCACGATATCTGCAAGCAGGTGCTGAGCAACGAGCATCGGTTCCGCCACCCCTATGCCGACGCCGATGCCACCATGATCGAGGTCAAGGGCGGCGCACGGAACATCACGGTGCTGCAAGGGGAAGAACACGACCGCATGCATCGCTACCTGATGAAACTATTCGCCCCCGACAATATTCGCCTGTACACCGAACACCACATCATCCCGGTTACTACCTTTCTGCTCGACCGCATCGCCGGCAAGGGACGGGCGGAGCTGTTCGACAGCTTCTGCAAGCCGTTGCCCGGCCGTACCTTCATGTCGCTGTTCGGCATGGAGGCCCCCGATGATGCTTTCATGGCCCATATCGTGGCGCTCCACGACGCCATCATGCACTGGGCGGGCGGCCGCCACTATCTCGGCGACGACGCCACGCGCGACGCGCTCGCGGCCTCGCAGGAACTGAACGATATCCTTCTGCCCTATATCCGCAAGCGCCGCGTCGATCCGGCCGACGACCTGATGGGCCGCTTGTGGGCCGAGGCGCCCGAGCAACTTGGCGATATCGGTGACAGCGATATGCTGGCGATCTGCCGTGAACTGTACCTGGCGGGCAGCGACACCACGGTACTGGCCATGGCCAATGCGATCTATCTGCTGCTCGGCGACCGGGCGTTGTACCAACGCATCAGGGACGACCGCGACGGCAAGCTGCTCGACAACTTCATCGAGGAAGTGATGCGCACCCACGGCTCCGTGGAATACCGCTACCGTATCGCCAACCAGGATATCGAACTCGGTGGCCAGGAGGTAAAAAAAGACCAGATCGTGTTCACCATCAACGCCGCCGCCAACCGCGATCCCGACCGCTACCCCCGCCCGGCGCGCATCGATCTGAACCGGCCCCGCCCCCGGGATCATATCGCCTTCAACACCGGCCCCCGGATCTGTGTCGGCGCCGCCCTGGCCCGGGCCGAAATGCGCATCGGCCTGCGCGCCCTGATCGACCACCTGCCCAACCTGCGCCTCGACGGCGACGCCGAACAGCCGGCGTTCAAAGGCTTTTTCACCCGCGCGTGGCAGCCACTCAACGTGCTGTTCGACTAGGGTATGTCGACACTTCGCGAAAAGGCGTTGATAAGAAAGAATATTTTCAGAATTGCGGCTCCTGTGGTGCGCTTCGTTCTCCAGCGCACCCTCATGCCGGTTCATAGGCGCCTTTCATAAGGTGTGCCGAAGCAGGAGGCTGCCGTCAGGCTGCGGTGCGCTTCATGCTTCAGCACACCCTATCGGGTTGCGGCGCAAGCCTGCCGGGTCTCGCCGGTGAAACGTCACAACCCATGGAAAACCACCGTATGGCCTTGCGGCAGTCTATAAAACAACAAGTTGTCCGAAATCCTACGGCACTTCACCTTGGCAACGAGGTGCAAACCCCAGTAGCCTCGTTCATCTGGCGCAGACGCCCGGCCATGGCGTCGCAGGGCGCCAGACTGCCAAACTGGCTGTTCAGCACACTCTGACCACCCGACCCCAGAAAATCTCGAGATAATAACCAAAGAGGATAATGTCAAGGCAATGGGCAGAAAACGATTCGCTGCCGCGCTGCTGCTAACCGGCGCGATACTTACCAATAGCATTCTTCATGCAGGAGACGACACCATGACCTCAGCCACCGACGCGGAAACCTGGACCAGCTTTGCCGCCAAGCTGGCGCCTCTCGAGCAGCGCATGCTCGACAAGATTCCCGAGCGTTTGCGCGACGATCCGCAGATCCGCCAGCAAGCCTACCGGCTGATGCTGATGGCCACCGCCCGCACCGCCATCGACGCCCTGGTCGGGGATCGCCGGTACCCGATGTTCGTGCCGGAGATCAATATCGCCATCAACCTCTACCAGCCCAATGCCGACACCATCTACAAGAGCGCACTGATCGAGCCGGACGGCGTCTACCGTATCTCCGGCAACCGCGGCACCATCCTGTTCGCCAAGCTGGGCCAGTTGGGGCCCGACATGCTGCGCACGGGCCAGGCTTCAGCGCCACTGTCCTACCTGGATCTCGACGATGTCAGTGACGAACAGGGGCACTTCAGCGTGGTGATCAGCCCCACTCGCCCGCAAGGCTACGATGGTGACTGGTGGGAGCTGAACCCCAAGGCCGTCAAACTGATGCTGCGCCAGGTGGGCTACGACTGGGCCAAGGAGGTGGACACCAGCATCGCCATCGAGCGCCTCGACACGCCCGCCGCCAAACCTCGCCTGTCCGCGCAGTACATGAGCGACGCTCTCGCCGAACTGCCAACCATGATCGGCAATGCCTCGACCTTTTTCGTCGACCATGTGGACGCGATGCGCAAGGAAGGCTATATCAACAAACTGAAGGTCTATGACCTGACCCAGATGTCAGGCCTGGCCGGCCAGTCCTATTACGAAGGGGCCTACGATATCGGCGACGACGAGGCACTGATCGTCTCGGTGAAAGTGCCCGAGGTGTGCAAGTACTGGTCGCTGATCCTCACCAACGACCTGTACGAAACCATAGACTGGTACAACAATCACAGCAGCCTCAACGGCGCCCAGGCTAAGGTCGACCAAGACGGCTACTTCCGCGCGGTGATTTCCGCCCGGGATCCCGGAGTGCACAACTGGCTCGACACCGCCGGCTTTGCCAGCGGCGCCATCCAGGGTCGCTGGCTCGACTGCTCGGGCACACCCACCCCGGAGGTGCAGAAAGTCGCCATCGCCGATGTCGAGAAGCACCTGCCGGCCACCACTGTCATGGTCACCGCCGAGGAACGGGAAGATATCATCCGCGCCCGCCGCGCCGCCTTCCAGCAGCGCAAACTCTGGTAACGAACAGATCCATTAATCCCCCGGGCTGTGCCCGGGGGATTCCCTCCCCATGCAAAAAACTCATCACTACCCCGCATTTTTTCATTGGACAAAAAAAACGGCGCGCCCGATAGTGAACGGAGCCGTTTAGTTACCGACAATAACCCACGCCAAATCACAATAACGAAATGACATT
>Ga0265293_10012509_pt1 | contig 11244 bp, 6 predicted proteins | sample Munlanlewell138R_FD_192505 | JGI IMG/M metagenome (GOLD analysis project Ga0265293, IMG submission 192505) | Leachate microbial communities from a municipal landfill in Southern Ontario, Canada - Leachate well 138R | ecosystem: Engineered > Solid waste > Landfill > Unclassified | place: Canada... | reverse complement strand
GCACATCAAGTCAGCCCATTGGGCTGATAAGCAGGTATTATATTGATGCAAGATTGTAATGTGTGCATAAACATTAATACGCAGATTTTTTTAATTAGTTCATTTCGGTCCATAAAAGTTCAAGTGGGTATACTGACTTATCAGGTATGGAAGTCAAGCATTGTAGAGTAATAGATGGAAGAGTAAATATCACTTTCAGATTTTAAAGAGCACCGTGCAAATATCGAGGCTGAGAGATCAAGACTGAACAATATGATAGAAAGTATCCGGCTATATGCAGGTTGAAAAACGGTAACTCTAGTGCAACATTGGGCGCTCTGCTCAAAGTTAATAAAGCTTTGAACATGGCATTTTCGCTGCAGTTAAAGTAACTAATTTTGCCCTTCACAAAATCCAGTCCTCATGTCGGCCAATTCCCACGAACAAAACTGGCATCAACCAAAATCTTCACAAAAGAACTCTTTATTAAAAATCTATCTTTACCTTAGGTCCAACCGTCCTGTAGTATAATAACACTGGATTGTCTATAATCACCGGTGATAACTATGGCTGATAAAAAGATTAGAACAAATATTTCCGATATCAAAACCAAAGGCGGTTCAATTCCCGAATCGATCAAACCGAAACCTCCGGAAGAGGCCTACCATGCTCTTATAGAACTTGCCCATGATATGGGCCAGGCTGTTGTAATGCTCAGGGATATAGATAGCAGGGAAGGCGTACATGTATTTGTAAGTAATATCTGGTCGGATATTACTGGTTATTCCAGAAAAGAACTGCTTGGAATATCCTTCTTCGATCTGGTGCTTCCGAAGTATAAAGAGACTTCCCTGTCAAGGCACCGGCAGAAGATGTCGGGGACTCCGGTACCGGGTAAATTTACGCTAGCCATCAGGAAGAAGGACGGGCAAGAAGCAGTTATTGAAATTTCCAGCGCCGTCAGTACCCCTGATGGACTACCTACCAACATTGTCTTTATCCGGGATGTAACCAGTATTATTGAATCTGAGGCAAAGGCAAAGGAGTACGAGCAGCAATTCAAAACGATTGTCAAGCTTGCCAATGATACCGGTGAAGCCATTGTAATCCTCCAAGATAAGGACGGGGTCGAGAGCAAATACGTCTTTGTAAATGAAATCTGGCCCGAGATCACCGGGTATTCCCAAGAGGAACTGCTCAACATGTCTGCCTTTGATCTCATTTCACCTAGTCATAGTGAGGCTGCTAGAAATAGGCTTCAAGATGTCTTTGCCGGTAATACATTTGCCAATTCATTTGAAGGGGCTATTATTTCGAAACATGGTAATGAAGTACCCGTTGAACATACAATTGCCCCGATACAATATTACGGGAAAGCTTCAGCGATAGTGCTATTGAGAGATGTAAGCAAGGAAAAAAAAGCAGAGCAAATGCTCGTTGCTGAAAGGAACAAATATCAACACCTATTTCAGTTTTCACCTGTAGGGCTGCTTGAAGTTGACTGGTCAGACAAAAAGGCATTCCTTTTAAAGCTTAAGGCTGAAGGTGTTAAAGATATCATAGCTTTTCTTAAGGATGACCCGCGTTTATGCGCAACTTTTTATTCTCTAGCAAAAGAAATAAGAGCAAACAAAGCATTACTTGATATTTACGATACTTCCAGTTTTAAAGAGTATCAAGTTTTCACCAAGCGTACTTTTTTCTCGATTCCAAAGAAACTGGATATGGAATGGAAGGACAGGCTTGGTTGGGAAGCACCTCTAGAAGCCATGGTATCGATTTGCGAAGGTGAAAAATCTTACCAAACATTTCAAGCTCGCATTATAACGAATAAGGGAAGATGGAAACATGTTTATGAACAATTCTTAATTGCGCCAGGATGCGAGCATGATCTATCTTCAGTCTATTTTTCAGTAATTGATGTTACGGACCGAGTAAAGGCAGAATGTGAATTGAAGGAATACAAAGAACAGCTTGAAGATCTGGTTATACAACGATCCAGAAAATTAGAGCAATCCCTTGCGAGAGAGACCAGACTTCGCGAGAATCTTAATCTCAAACTCAAACAGCAGATTGGCCTCATTCATGGATTAATACACAACCTAAAAACTCCATTGTCTTCTCTTTTGAGTGTCAGCGAGGTAATGTTGGATACAGTTAATGATGATAAGGTTAAAAAAATGGCACTGAATATCAACCATGGAGCTAATCTGTTGAGCATCAACATCAATGAACTTGTATCTGTGGTACAAGGCGAGACAGGCTTGCTTCAGTTAGAAATCAGCGAAATAGATATCGTAGAAATACTTGAAGAACTGTTAAATTTATTTCGTTATGAAGCTCTTAGAAAGAAGCAGGTTATCTCACTCGAATTTAAGGATAATCTTCCGGTAATCTGGGCTGACAGAGAAAGACTCAAGCAGGTGGTAATCAATCTTTTAGAAAACTCTATGAGATATACTCCTTCCGGAGGTACAATCACTGTACGGGTAAGAGAAGAAGGACCAAATGTAATTGTGTCTGTTCTCGACAATGGCCATGGTATAGCCATAAAAGATCTGCCATATTTGTTTGAACCCTATTATACAATGTCAAAGTCTTCAAAACACTGTAGGGGGCTTGGTTTAGGCCTACCATTGGCTAAGAAACTAATTGAACTCCACGGTGGTAGTATTTGGGTGCATAATTTAAAAAAAGGAGGGACTGAGGTTATCTTCTCGATTCCTATTAAAAGAATGGTTTTAGATAGCTGAACCCAATCAGAGGCTCTTAATGAAAATCCTAGTAATTGAAGATAATGTAACTATTATAGAATCCATATCCATTGGACTAGACGTGAGTTGGCCTGACGCCCAATTACTCTCAACACATTTAGGACGAGAGGGAGTCGATCTTGTTGAAAAGGAAAAACCTACCGTCGTTATACTGGATATCGGGTTGCCGGATATCGATGGATTCGAAGTATTGAGATCGATACGGTCTTTTTCAGAGGTCCCTGTAATTATATTAACTGTCAACCAGGATGAAATTGATGTAGTCAAAGGTTTAAGCTTGGGAGCAGATGATTACATTGTGAAACCATTTCACCTCTTGGAGTTGATGGCAAGGATAAAAACCATTTTAAAAAGAATTGGAGTGGCCCAAAATAGTATTTTGTTTTATGAAAAATTGCATCTAGATGCAATTCACTCCAAATTGTCCTACATGAATCAATCTATCCAACTTACTCCTACTGAAAATCGGATAATGCAGAGCTTGATTAATAACCCAGGTAAAATGCGATCTTTCGACGATTTAGCTGATGAAATATGGGGTTGTGATTATGTCGGCTCAAACGATGCAATTAGGGTTTATATTGGCAGGCTACGTCGAAAAGTTGAATTGATATCAGCAAACAGGATACATATTAACTCATTGCCTGGTCGAGGCTTTATCCTGGAAACCACAACATAGGCACTATCTCAACCTCAACTAGTAAAACCTTAATTCCTTACAATTTTCTACGAACTATACTGTAGCACTACTGTAGCAGTGTTGTAGGTATGTCTAAGCTCACGTATTTCGGTTTTGTTACATCCGCTGTTTTACGCTTGTCTATATATTATAAGTTAGTAGTTTTGGTGACTTTCAGGAGGGAGTAGAAAATAGAGCTGTTGTCCTTTTGTCTAAAAAGCACTGCTACTTTTGCGAACGTTTGTAACAAGAAGTTGTCGGGATTATAGAGTAAATTCCTGTCGAAATCATCGTACTATGCTCTCTGTGTTAAGGTACGAGCGATTTACAACTGTTTATGTTTTTAAGTATTCGTTCCTATTCAATCAATGCAAATCAAACTGTCAAAGACGCTATATACCGGGGGTTACCGGACATAGCTCCCGGCTTGAATCGATCGGCCTACCCCCGCCGTGTGCTTTGGAGCCCTGGGCGTAATCCGGGCAGGCGGCAAGAACCGGCAGCAAGTTGTTGGAGGTGATGTGACACAAGCGAAAAGACTGTGTGCGAAACCATCTTGTCAAAGGCAAAAAGCCGATTATTGGAGGTGAACAAAAATTGAGCGTAAGGGTAATTGAACACGGCAGGCCCGGGGAAAACGGGTCTCTCAGAAGCACCATAGGCCTCAAGGTCTCCACCAAGGAGAGGTTGGACCGCTGCCGGGCACCGGGGCAGTGCTACGACGGTTTCATCCAGCAGATGGTGGACCACTGGGAGAAAAGCCGAGGCAATTCGCACTGATGATATGCAGACTAACAACAAAGGAGGTGGCGCTTAACAGAGATTACACATCATTAGCACCAAGTAGCGCAGTTTGAAATTAATAAAGGAGGAATTCAACTAAATGCCTGAAAAAGAAAAGGAAACACAAGACGGGCAGATCTCCAGACGGCAGTTCATCCGTAACGCCGGCATCGTTGTCGGCGGCACCGCCGTCGGCTCTGCCTTCCTGCTCACCGCCTGCGGCGGCGACGGCGAGACGGTCACCAACACGGTAACCAAGACGGTAAACGTTACCACCACCGCCGGCAGCGGCACCACCCAGACGGTAACCACCACCGCCGCTGGGACCACCACCTATGTCTGCCCCTACGACAACCAGCAGTTTGCCAACCTTGCCGAGCTCAAGGCTCACCTGGAAGCCCAGCATATGGAAGCCTTGACCAAAACAAGGCTCGTCACCCTCAACGTCAACAGCAACGACTACATCGTCGAGGTGGAGCCGCAATGGACGTTGGCATTCGTAATAAGAGACAAACTGGGCCTTACAGGAACAAAGATTGGCTGTGATGAGGGAGCATGTGGTACATGCACTGTCTTACTGGAAAGCATACCAATTTTATCTTGTATGGTACTAGCAATCGAGTGTGAATCCAAGAACATTCTTACTATAGAAGGACTGGAAGCTAAGGACGGGACATTACACCCTATACAGAAAGCTTTCAGTGAAGAAATGGGATTTCAATGTGGTTTCTGTACACCAGGAATAATAGTAACTACCAAAGCTCTTCTTGATAAAAACCCTAGCCCTACGACGGATGACATTAAGAGCGCACTTTCTGGTAATCTTTGTTCTTGTGGAGCTTACGACTCCATTTTAAAGTCTGTATTGAGCGCTGCCAACAAAGGAGGAATCTGATATGACAATTGTTGGAACTTCCCCTATCGTTAAAGATGCAAGGCTTAAGGTAACCGGTCAAGCAATTTACACTCAGGACGTAAACATCCCAGGAATGCTTCATGGTAAAATACTTAGGAGCCCATTAGCACACGCAAAAATCATTAGCATCGACACTGCCGAGGCTGAGTTATTGCCTGGGGTTAGAGCAGTAGTCACCCACAAAGACTGCCGTCCGGATGGTATGAATAGTTACTGGTCACCCCCACGGCTGATGTTCGCAGTGGACAAGGTGAGATTCGTGGGAGACCCGGTTGCCGCTGTAGCTGCTGATACTGTTGAGATTGCTGAAGAAGCCGTTAAGCTTATCAAGGTAGAATATCAAGAATTACCACTGGTGTTAGATCCTATAGAAGCCTTAAAGCCGGATGCACCACAGATCTATGAAGCAGGAAATTCTTTTACTATGGCTCAGGGTATGGCAACGTCAGGAACTCCGTGTTTCGCTGCTACCAAAGGGGACATAGAACAAGGCTTAAAGGAAGCCGATATTTCGGCTGATTTTATAATATCAACGCCCATCATAACCAATCACTCTCCGGAAACCGATACAACCGTAGCACAATGGTTTGGGGAACAGCTGACTGTATGGAGTAGTTCACAAGGTGGATTTACATTGCATAGCATACTTTCGATGGTATTCGGCATACGCGAAACTGATATCCATTTAATCAGCAACTATTCAGGTGCAGGCCATGGTGCAAACTTGAAGGAATGCTCGATGAGAGCTTGCATCACAGCCCTATTATCCCGCAAGGCTAAAATGCCAGTCAAGATATCATACACTAAAAGAGAGGTTTTTAGTTGTATGTCGATGCCGGATAAAGCAAAGATCCGCGTAAGAGTTGGCGCCAAGGATGATGGCTCCCTCACTGCACTGGAAATACTCCAATATCATGATATCGGTGGATATGGTGAAACCCATGCCGTTTACTCTGGTTTTGCTCAGTCTTCCTTGGTAGATTTTTACAAATGTCCTAACGTGAAATTCGTCCTTTATACATGCATGACCAATAACGGCGTCGGTGGCTATTTTCGCAGTTATGGCCCAGAGATGACTTGTTGGGCGATTGAGATGGGAATAGAACGCGTACTTGGAAAATTAGGGATAGATGCGGGGAAGTTCAAGTTGAAGAATCATTTACAGCCGGGAGATAAAACACACGACGATACACTTCTAACGGAATCTTCAGTTTTTGACATAGATTTCACGGCTGCGATGAATGGTATCGGATGGGATACCAAGTGGCACGCTCCAGGAAAAGGCGAAACATACGAAGGTTCAAAAAAGCGAGGTGTAGGCTTAGCTTGTGCTACAAAACACCACACCAAGAACGATAAATCTGTTGAATTAAAAATCTCGCGCGATGGTTCAATTCAATTCAATAGTTTTCCAGGCAATTTTGGCCAAGGAATAGGCTCCAGTTTAAGCGTACTTCTTGCAGAAGCCCTGGGGGCAAAATACGAAGACATAAATACCGTAATATTGGGGGACAGTGATATATCTCCTTTTACAACTTGCTCCTTTGGCAGCTCCACCTTGTTTTATGGAGGGCATGCGATACTCCAAGCTGCTCAAGAAGCAAGGGCGATTCTATTCGAAAGAGCTGCTAATATTTTAGGGGTAAAAGCTGAAGATTTAGAGTCTAAAGACAGCGTCATCTCATTAAAAGCGGATCCTACAAAAAAGGTTACATTTAAAGACGCTTTACAAAAGCCTTATGTCTTCGACATTGTAATTAGTAATCATGTCTACGGACCCGCAGTACAAACAAACACGGGGGGAAGGGGGGGTGGCATATTTCCATCAGGGGCATTAGCTGTTGAGGTGGAAGTCGATACTGAGACCGGACAGGTTACCGTTTTGGAGGCTTGCAGTTCACATAATCTCGGCAAGGCAATACATAGAAAGGTGGCAGAAGGGCAGGTGTCGGGAGGAGCACTCCTCAATATCCCTAGAGCCCATAGGCTTTTTATACCAATTGATCCGGTTACCGGTACACCGCTGGTCACCTCTGATGATGGTTACGCCTGGGCTACTATGGTGGACGATGTCATGCCAATTGTAAATATTACCGAGGTGCCCGAGCCTCTTGGACCAATGGGTGCTGCGCCAATAGGTGAAAAATCAGTAGCGGGAACTTCGGCTGCCGTGATGAGCGCCGTATTCAATGCTATCGGAGTCTGGATTGATGACAAACCTCTTACCCCTGATAAAGTATTAAAAGCCTTGGGTAAGGTATAGGAGGATAGAATGAAAACCTTTGAGCATTTTAATGCTAATACAATTGAGGAAGCATCCATGGCTTTGGAAAGTGAAAATGCGGAAGCAATCGCTGGAGGTACTGATCTTTTAGGACGTCTGAAAAATGACGTTCTCTCGAGCGCAATGTATCCCAAAACCATTATCAACCTAAAAACTATCTCTTCCCTATCTTACATCAAAGAGGAGACCGGTATTCTTAAAATAGGAGCTCTGACCCCTCTTTCAGCCATTGCTGCTGACACAAATGTGCAAAGCAAGTATTCGGCTCTTGCCCAAGCAGCTGGCAAGACAGCCTCACCACATCTTAGAGAGATGGGGACAATTGGAGGCAACATATGCCAATACAACCGTTGTTGGTATTTCCGCAATCCAGATAATCGCTTTGATTGCATCCGAAAAGGTGGCAACATGTGCTTTGCCATGATGGGTGATAACAGGTATCACTCAATATTTGGTGCTGTACAAGGCTGTATCGCTGTCAATCCCAGCGATACAGCACCTGCCCTCATAGCTCTTAACGCAATCATTGTCACTAATAAAGATGCTTATGAAGCCGAAAACTTCTGGGATTACGCTGTGCCTGGTTCGACTATCCTTGCAGCGAACGAAATCGTTAAGGAGATTCAAATCCCAACTCCTGCCTCTGGTACTAAGAGTGCCTTTCAGAAATTTGCATTACGTAAAACAATTGACTTTCCAATTGTAAACTGTGCAGTTTTGATAAGTAGGGAGGATGCTCGCATCTGCCTAAATGCCGTACATAACAACCCCTACCGGGCAACCAAGGCTGAGGACGCCATCAAGGGCAAAGCCATTGATGAGGCTAATGCCGAAGCTGCTGGTGCAGCCGCCGTATCTGGCGCCATCGGTATGCCGGGTAACGGGTCAAATCCAGGTAACAAGTACAAGATACAGATTGCTAAAACACTAGTCAAGCGGGCAATTCTGGCCTGTAAATAAGATATTTTAAGAACGCACAAGGGGCAGGTTGATTACCTGCCCCTTGTTACTATTGTACCCATAAAAGGCTCCCGTTTTTGGCACAATGAAATTATATGAAAGATCAGATTAATCCAACACTAGATGAGAGAAATTGTAAGATATTTGAGTAACTACTACATCCGTCCTTGATAGACATTATGATGAATGCAACGGATAACCAGTTCATTTAAAGCTAATAGATAGCTTAAACACGAAACCATTTGTCACTGATTCAAACGTAAAAGCACCCATTTCTGTTTTTTCTCAGACTCCCGTATGCGCTACTTTCAGCCCCAAATGTGTTATATTCAAAGCTAAATTCAGTCAAATTCTCCATGGTGATAAGCCTTTATGGCCTAATAATGTACTAATAATTTGTATTAGTCCCAACTTCCACCCTTCCATTGGTTAACAAATCACCATTACCAGGTCAATGTGTTTAATTTAAAACAGGCTAGGTAAGGAAGGGGGGGGCCGGTCAAAAGTCAACAGGTTTAGAACGAAAGGCGAGTGGGCAGCCTCGCGCACAAATCCGCGAAATTGAGTAGGGGGGTACTAATCCCAAATTGTTTACAATTGACTTATCAGATTTTGCAGATGAGTTAATAGTTACAAAAGCCGTTAGCAGATAGCCTCAGATAGGCATGAGAAGCCGTTAAGTTCGAATCCTGCCCCGTAGAGCATGTGGTACGAAAGCAACCTTTACGCTAACCTTTAACTTGAGTTACTGAACAGCTTGAAGCTTGCTCTGTAAGGGAAATGAATTTTATTTTTTGACATCCGACGTCACTATAACTTATGTTGTGTCATGTTTCACCATCCACTAGAACAGAACAGAACTAACGCCTTACCTAACCCCGTTACAATCATTTGCAACGCCTCTTTAACCCTTTTATGGTGTAATTCTATTAGCCGATAATTCCCAGCCTTTAAAAACGTATTTTAAGGTTATCAACTGGGGACACCTTTTTATGGACCGCTATCATATCGTCAGCACCAATGGTTGATAGATATTCCCTGGTTATCAAGGTGCTGGAATGGCCAAGCATGATTTGCAGTGTATCAATGTCACCGCCGTTGCGGTAGTAAGCTAACGCCGCGGTGTGCCTGAAAGTATGCGGCCCTCGTTTTGCTCTGGTAATACCAGCCCGCGCGGTTAATCTGCGAACCATAATATTGATACCGTCCCGGTGCAGCGGTGTACCTTCCTCGGTAAGCCACATTGCCGGGTAATTATCGTCACGCATCAACAGATACCTGAGCAGCGCTTTCAATGTCCGTTGGCCAACGCGGACAACCCGCTCTTTGTTGCCCTTGCCGGTGACGCGTATCAGGCCGGAGTTTACGTCCAGGTCGGCCAGGGTAAAAGCTGCCATCTCGGAGAGCCGGACCCCTGTATCAAGGAACATGAGAATGATTGCTCGGTTGCGTACGTCGAGGAAAGTATTGCCCGATGTCAATATAAGCAACTTCTCGATGTCGTCCGGACTGAAAGGATGCACCATCTTCTTGGGGAGCTTGGGAGGTTTAACGTGAGACATTGGGTTTTTGTCCAGCAGCTCCTCAGCAATCAACCAGTTAAAAAAAGTTTTAAGGACCTTATAATGGCTGCGTACTGTTGTTTGCTGCAGCCCCTGTGACTGTAATTTTGACAGGTAGGCCCTGATGTCGAGGGCACTGACAGCGTCAGCTGGCACATCGCCATTAGTGCCGATATACCGCTTTAGTCGTGTGCTATAATCCTCCAGTGTATTTGGCGACTTGCCCTCAACCCGACACGCCACGATAAAATACTCGGTATAATGTGACAGTGTTTTATATGGACTGTGCTCTACGCTACGATTGGCTCGTGCGTGAGTTGTACTATATGGACTGTGATCTACCAACCCTATTTTTTGCCTGGCAGCGGCATTTTTAGCTTTATGGTGGGCCACTCTGGACTCGAACCAGAGACCCCAGTCTTATCAGGACTGTGCTCTAACCAACTGAGCTAGTGGCCCGTGTAGAAGATTACTGTTTAACCTGTTTGAGGCTATCCTGGATTTTTTCCAAGTTTTGGTCAATATTGATGAGTAAGTATATCAGTTTGGAAGCTCCAAGTAAAAGTGCAGTATTGAGCGCGGACAGTACAAATCCGCCTAACAAAAAGGTAATCTGTGCAAGTGGAGTAGCCGCTTTCACCCCAACGATAATAGATGCAACAACCCCACAAACAAGAATAGCCCAAGCCAGAATGGTCAGGCTATAGGCTACTATATGCAAAGTGCGGTTTTTCATGTTCGCGACTATCTAAAAAGCAGCCCTTAACCCCTGGATAGCGGAAGAAAGAAAGTTAAACTCCGAATGAATCAGAGATCGACCTGGAAGATTGACCATGGGTCATTTCTCCCTAGAAAGGAGGTGATCCAGCCGCAGCTTCCGCTACGGCTACCTTGTTACGACTTAGTCCCAATCACCAGTCCCACCCTCGGCAACTGCCTCCCTTGCGGGTTAGCCTATCGACTTCAGGTGTTACCGGCTTTCATGACTTGACGGGCGGTGTGTACAAGGCCCGAGAACGTATTCACCGCAACATTCTGATATGCGGTTACTAGCAACTCCGACTTCATGCAGGCGAGTTTCAGCCTGCAATCTGAACTGAGGATGGCTTTGGGGATTAGCTACATGTTGCCATGTCGCGACCCATTGTACCATCCATTGTAGCGTGTGTGTAGCCCAGGACATAAGGGCCATGCTGACTTGACGTCATCCCCACCTTCCTCCCCGTTTTGCGGGGCAGTCTCGCTAGAGAAATTAACTAGCAACGAGGGTTGCGCTCGTTGCAGGACTTAACCATACACCTCACGGC
>Ga0265293_10012507_pt1 | contig 11246 bp, 8 predicted proteins | sample Munlanlewell138R_FD_192505 | JGI IMG/M metagenome (GOLD analysis project Ga0265293, IMG submission 192505) | Leachate microbial communities from a municipal landfill in Southern Ontario, Canada - Leachate well 138R | ecosystem: Engineered > Solid waste > Landfill > Unclassified | place: Canada... | reverse complement strand
AGTTATAAGAGATGGCAAGATTGTTGAAGCAGGTAATCATAGGGAATTAATCCGTCAAAAGGGCTATTATTATAATCTATATACTAATCAGTTTATTGAAGAAAAGAGTATGGACGCATTAAGATAAAACTTATGTTATTTTATAGTTAATTCCCCTATAACAATTATGTTATAGGGGAATCCTTTACTTAACTCATTTAATTGGTATAACCTTATCTCCCATATCAGCAATAAATCCAATTACACAGCCTATACCTTGATGAACATCAAGCATTATTAAAACCTTTGAATCTTTTATATAATATTGATTTAGTAGGTCTATAATTTGTTCTTTTGCACCTTATTCTAGTTTCTCTGTAAAGATTTTGGCTATATTATATTTTCCTTGTAGCTACATTTAGTCACATCCTTTTCAATCACTTCCCTTAGGTTTATAAAATCATCTTTACATTCATTTAACTCTATTACTCTCTTTACCTTAGTAGGCTTGTCTGAAAGTATTACTATCCTATGTCCTAATGCAAGAGCTTCATCTATGTCATGGGTTACTATGATACAGGTTCTACTTTCCATTGTTCTTAGTTCTTTGAAAAAGTCTACTAAAATCTGTTTATTGTTTATATCTAATGACTTAAAGGGTTCATCCATAATAAGAAGCTTAGAGGGATAGGCAAAGGCCCTTAAGATACTGATTCTTTGTCTCATTCCCCCACTAAGGTCTTTTGGATAAAAATATTTGTATTCCCCTAAATTTACTAATTTTAAATACTTATCTATAGTAGTTTCAATTTGCTCTTTATCCATTTTACCTTTCAAAACCAATTCAATATTAGAACTTACATTTTTCCAGGGAATAAGTCTATCCTCTTGAAAAACAAAGGAAATGTCTTCTTCAAATCCTATTACTTCTCCTCCATCTTTATTTGTTGTTCCAACCAAAATGTTTAAAAGAGTAGTTTTCCCACATCCAGATGGACCTAAAATACATGTTGTTTGATTTTTAGGAAAATCAACGCTAATATCTTCTAATACTTTTAGATCATTATAGTTTTTATTTATATTTTTGACTTGATACATAGGCATTTTATCCCTTCTAGTATATACTCAAATAGTTTAGCAATAAGAAGAATTATTAGTATCCAAGCAAAAACCCCAGAAGTATTTAGGTACATTCTTTGCAATTGGAGGTTGCTTCCTATGGCATATTTGGGCTGCGATAACACTTCTCCTGCAATCACCATCTTTAAATTTATTCCTAATGTAGAAGAAAAAATATTACTCAAACTTATAAAAATACTTGGAATGTAGATATCCTTTATAACAGTCAACTTGTCTACCTTATATATATTTGCCATTTCTATAATACTTTTTTCTGTATTTATTATGGCCTTTAAAACAGTTTCGTATAATATAGGAAATACCATAACAAATCCTACAAACATAGGTACCATTTCACTATTTAACCATATCAGGGCCAGTATAATAATTGCAATAGTTGGTACAGAATTTAAAAATCTAGTAACAGGACTGACTAAATAATATACGCTCTTAAACATACTTGATAAAATTCCTATTACAAGGGCTAACAGTAATGAAATTATAAATCCAAGCAAACTCCTGAGTATGGAATATCCTATAATGATTAAAAAGTTAGGACTCATAATTATATCTATAAGACTAGTATAAGTACTCATTATTGTGGGAAATATTATTTCATTGTTTATTATCCTTGATAGTAAAAACCATATAGTTATTGAAATGGTTATTGAAATCATATATAGTTTTCTATCTTTCAAAATAGATTTTTTCATCAGGTATTTTTCCCCCTATAAAATCTGGTGCAAAATCAAAGATAGCTTTATAGTAATTATAGTATTCATCTTTACATTCTTTAATATCAAAGGTTTCTATATTGTTCCATATAATTCCTTTTTCCAATGTTTCTTTTTTTACACTTATTTCTAATGCCTCAGCATATTCACCTAGTACTTTTGGGTTTTCAGCTGCCCATATTCTACTTTCTTCATATAGTTTAATAAACTCTTCTACAAATTTTCTATCATTCTCTATTAAGTCTTTTTTGATTATTAAACAAGCTTGAGGATAGCCTTTCTCAACTCCCGTAGCTTTTGCCCATTCTTCGTTTAAGTCAAAAATCACCTTAACCTCTGGCTTTTTCATCTTTACTGCAGTTAATAAAGGCTCTGCCAAAACCGCCAATTTTGCTTTTCCACTTAAAAACAGAGGCCCCACCTCTGATGCAGAGCTTAAATAAGTCAGCTTTACATCATTATCCAGGTCAATGCCATTATTGGATAATACATACCTAAGCACCAAATCTGGAGTAAGACCCTTGCCAAAAGAATATATATCTTTTCCCTGTAATTCTACAAAGCCATTTATTTCTTCTGTACTAGCTAGATAAAGTGAACCCCATACAGAAGTACCTACTATTTCATAGGTCAATCCTTTGTTAAAAGCCTGTGCTGCTAAGTTTGATGGAACTATTGCAATGTCTGCTTCCTCTTTTAATATTTTTGTTACTAATAAATCTGGTGATTTTTCCATTTTATAGTCAATGATTATAGTTTCATCCAAAGCAGGATTTTCTTTAGCTAGTTTGGCAACTGTTAAAGCTGGCGTTCCGTCTTGAAAGGAAAAACTTATATTTTTATGCTCTTTTTTAGGAATTTCTGTTTTAGTACAACCAATTACTCCAGATAATATAATAGTTAAGGATAAGAATAATAAGATTTTTTTCATTTTCTCATGCTCCTTATATATGTTTTTTAAACTTAAACCTCTAAGTATATTTTACAATGCTTAGAGGTTTAATAGTTATTGTACTACCAATCTTTTTGGTTTGTATGAAGTAGTTTATGTGACCTATGTGATAATGGCTTTCCTAGATATTCTTCATAACATTTTATAACTGATGGATTTTCATGGGAGAAGCGAAGATTATTTACTTTATCTAGGCCATACAATATTTCAGCTCTCTCACTGGCTAATTCCTTGCCATCCTCAATAGGCTGTCCGCCACCACCAGCACAGCCTCCAGGACATGCCATTATTTCAACAAAATCATAAATAGCAGTACCTGCTCTTATGGCTTCTATTAATCTCCTTGTATTTCCTAGCCCACTGGCTACGGCAACCCTAAGTTTTGAACCTGCTAAGTCAAAGCTTGCTTCTCTCCAGCCTTCTCTTCCCCTTACATCTTTAAATGCATCTGGATCTGGGTTTTTGTTTGTAACTAGGTAATAAGCAGACCTTAATGCTGCTTCCATAACTCCCCCAGTTGCACCAAATATTACTGCTGCTCCAGTCCCTATCCCTAATGGCATATCGAATTCTTCTTCCTCTAAGAACTCTGGAGTAATATGCTCAGCACGAATCATTCTAGCAATTTCCCTAGTTGTTAAGACTACATCTACATCTTGACCTGCACCAGCATCATTCATCACTGAAACTCCAGCTTCATATTTCTTAGCAGTACATGGCATTATTGAAATATTGAAAATCCTTGATGGATCAACATCTAATAACTCAGCATAATAACTTTTAGTAATTGCTCCAAACATCTGTTGAGGAGATTTTGCTGTTGATAGTTGACTTACCATATCTGGATATTGAGATTTTACAAAGCGCACCCACCCTGGACAACAGGAAGTAAACATTGGCCAAGTATGACTTTTTTTATCCTTAAGCCTTTCTAAAAACTCACTACCCTCCTCCATAATTGTTAAATCTGCAGTAAAATTTGTATCGAAAATATAGTCAAATCCCATTTTCCTTAATGCTGCAACTAATCTTTTGGCTGTAGCAAATTCCCTATCTAGACCAAGATCTTCACCCCAAGCTGCTCTAACAGCTGGTGCCATTTGTACAATTGTAATTATATCCTTTTTAGCCAAAGCATTAAATACTTTATCTGTATCGTCTCTTTCTCTTAAGGCAGCAACTGGACAGTGAGTGATGCACTGACCACAAAGTGCACAGTCTGCTTCTTCAATCTTTCTGTTGTGAGAGACATCAACATTTGTTCTAGACCCTGTATTGGACATGTCCCATACATTTAGACCCTGTACCTTGTCGCAGATTTGTATGCATCTCATACATTTAATGCACTTTTCATAATTTCTAACTAAAGGAAATCCTTCAGTCCACCTTGCATGAGATAATTGCTCTTTATATGAAATATCTATTATCCCTAAATCATTGGCTATAGTCTGCAAGTTACAGTTACCTGACCTAACACAAGTAGCACATCTTGCATCATGTTGTGAAAGAATTAATTCTACATTTGTTCGTCTTGCTTCACGGACTTTAGGGCTATTAGTATAAACAATCATACCTTCTTCCACAGTATTGTTGCAAGCAGTGACAAGTCTACTAACTCCTTCTATTTCTACTAAGCAAACTCTACAGGCACCTATTTCATTTAAATCTTTTAGATAACAGAGGTTAGGTATGAGTATTTGATTTTTTTTAGCTGCATCAAGGATTGTTGTGCTTTCAGGTACATTTACTTTTTTATTATCAATTATTAAACTTACCATCTTAAAGTCCTACCTCCTTTAAATACTCCAAGACCAAAATGGTCGCATCTCAAACATCTACTTGATTCTTGGGCTGCTTCTTCAGAAGTCATACCACACTCTATTAATTCAAAGTCCTTAATCCTATCTACTGCATCTCTTTCTCTCATGTTTACACGCCCACAAGGTATTCTATCTGCTAAACGAGAATCAGGTATTTCAATATCCGATTCTATGATATGGTGAAAACCTAGATATTCATCTATATTTGCAGCTGCCACCTTTCCTGCTGCTATTGCTCTTATTACAGTTGCAGGACCTGATACACAATCTCCACCTGCATATACCCCTGGAACATCCTTAACACCACTCCAGTTAAGTGCATCTATTACTCCCTTAGTCACTGGGATACCGTCTTTTTCAAAGTTTTTCGATTCAATCCCCTGACCTACTGCAGTAATCAATATATGGCAAGGAATTCTCTGGGGCTCTGTTGATGCATCCTCAGGAATTGGCCTATCATAAGGAATCTTACCTATGATTTGAGGCTGAATCCACAAGGCCTGAATATGATTGTTTTCATCTTTTTCAATTCTACCGGGAGTATATAAATCCAATATTTCACAGCCTTCTGCAATAGCTCCCTGAACTTCTTCTTCCATGGCTGTCATATCTACTTGGCGTCTACGATATACAACGCTTACTTTTTTTGCTCCTGATCGTACTGCAGAACGGGCCACATCCATGGCAACATTGCCTCCACCTACGACTACTATATTTTTACCTTTAAAATCTAGGGGTTCATTATCTCCATTTTTTCTTAGTACTTCAACTGCTGAAATAATTCCCTCCGATTCCTCCCCTTGAATTTCTATTTTCTTGTCAATATGGGCACCTATTGCTATATAGACAGCATCATATTTATTCCTCAATTCAACAACAGATATATCCCTACCTACTGAAACCTCTTTATGGACTTTTATTCCAGTGGAAAGGATTGTATGGATTTCCTTATCTAATATTTCTCTAGGAAGTCTATAATTTGGTATTCCGTACCTTAGCATGCCACCTAAATGCTTTCTCTGTTCAAAGATTTCCACATCATGTCCCATTATTGAAAGATAATATGCTGCACTTAAACCACTTGGGCCTCCACCGATAATGGCTACTTTTTTCCCTGTAGATGGTGCTCTTTTGGGAACTGGAACATCTCCAGCTTGCTCTACTGCATATCTTTTTAGTCCTCTAATGTTAATAGCATCATCAATCATATTCCTTCTACATCTTGTTTCACAAGGATGTTCACATATTAAAGCACACACTGCTGCCATAGGGTTATCTTTTCTAATCAACTTGACTGCATCTTTATATCTGCCTTCTGAGATTAATGCTATATATCCTGGTATATCTACTCCTGCCGGACAAAGTGATACACAAGGAATTGCTTGATTTAGCTCACAAGTACACCTTCCACGCAATATGTGTTCCTCAAAATCATCTCTAAAGCCTTCAATCCCCTTTAAAACCATGTTAGCCGCCTCATAGCCTATGGCGCAATCTGCTGAGTAATAAATAGTTCTTGCAGTTTTTTCAATTAAATCAATGGTGCTTAATTCAGCCTGACCATTTAGCACATCTTCTAACAGTGTGATTAATTGTCCTAACCCTATTCTGCAAGGAACGCATTTTCCACAGGTCTGTGCATGGCACATTTTTAAAAAAGAAGCGGTCAAATCTATGGGACATAGTCCCGGTGGGCTTGCAATAATCCGTCTTTCTAAGTCTTTGTATAATACTTCTATAGTCTGTTGTGCCTTGTTTCTTGTGATGATACTAAGCCTGCTCATTTTACATATCTCCTTTCTCGTTAAAAAATTGACACATTGACTTCCACTGTTTTGCCGTTTTATTCATTTTGTTATTATTATTATATCATATTTCTAAATTGGGAATGTCTTATTTTTATCAAAAAAATAACCTAATTTTTCAAAAAGAACATAAATTAGGTTATTTTTAAATTAATAAAATATTTACACTTAATTTCTGTTTGCTACATAATAAACATGGCTACTATGGTAGTAACTACTAATCCTATGACTACGGGCTTAAAGTTCCTTCTTGTTAACTCAAAGGGGTCTACTCCACATATTGCTGCTGCTGGAATAACTGCCCAAGGTATTAATGTTCCCCCACCTACCCATATTCCAGCTATTTGACCTAAGGCAGTCAGGGTTCCTATTCCCTTACCTATGGCTGCTCCAAATAATCTGGCCACAGATCCTGCTAAGGATATGCCTGAAAATCCTGAGCCATCTAATCCTGTTATGGCTCCAACAGTAGTTAAAGTTGCTGCACCTATTCCTGGATTTAATGGTACTGCATTTGCCAAGGCAATTCCTAAATCATTGACAAGACCCTGGGAACCCTTTGGCAGAAACTCACCTATCACCTTTATAAATCCGTCATCACCTAAATAAAAGAAGGCAGCTATTGGTATTACTGGCCCAAATATTTCAAATCCAAATTTAAATCCAGTAACTAAATATTTGGTTATTTCTTCCAAGGCCTTACCCTTATGAACTAAAATAGATACAAGCATAAGAATAAATATGGCAGTACCGCCAATTAATGCTGTAGCATCTCCTCCTTGTAACTTTGCTACGAACATGATTGCCACATCTATGGTAAATAATACGGGAATAAGTATTGATAGGATTTTCTTAGTTTTTGAGTTAAGACTATTTTTAATATCATCTTCTTCTAACTTTTGTTTTTCATTTTTGTTTTCTTCTACTTTCAATTTTCCAGATTTTAAATCTTTCTTTAAGATAATAAATGCAATGACTGTAGTGACTACACCCATGACAAAAACCAGTGGTATACTGGCTGAAATCACTTCACCTACAGGCAATCCTGCTGCATCTGCTGTAAGCCTAGGAGCTCCTTGAATAATAAAATCTCCTGACAATGCTATTCCGTGCCCAAATAGGTTCATGGTCATGGCTACCCCTAAGGCCGGAAGACCTGCCCTGACTGCTACTGGTAACATGACTGCCCCTATTAAAGCTACTGCTGGAGATGGCCAGAAGAACCAGGATATTATCATCATTAGTATTCCTATTGTCCAGTAGGCTAATGTAGGATTTTTAATTAGCTTTGTAAATGGTGAAATCATCATTTCATTTATGCCTGTTTTTGTAAGTATGGTACTCATCCCTACTATTACTGAAATAATAAGGATTGTTCCCATAAGTTCAACTATGGCATAGATAAAAGAATTAAAAACAACAATTATGCCTTGGGACAATGAAGAGGTAGCAATAATACCTAATATGAATACTCCTAAAATACAAACTAAAGTAGTATCCCTTTTTCTAATCATTACTCCCAATATTAAAAGTGTAAATAAAAGATACACATAGTGTAAAGCATTTAGTTGAATTTCCATAAAACCCCTCCTTACATTTATTTTGTACTTTAGAATATGCAAAGAAGGGTGTCTAGGTGAAGAAAAGATAATTTATTCCTTTATTAATTCAATAGTTAGACAATAGAATACATATCCTGCTAGATATCCACCTATCACATCTGTAGGCCAATGTACTCCTAAATAGAGTCTGCTAAATCCCATAAGACAAATCATGACAAAAGCTATAGTATGTATCAGTATTTTTTTCTTACTGTCTTCTGTTTTTTTCGCCAATAAAAACGCTATTGTAGAATAAAGGGTCATTGTAACCATAGAATGTCCACTTGGATAAGAATATCCTCCTTGATTCACCAAAAAATACACTACAGGTCTTGTTCTTTTAAAAAATAGTTTTAGTAAGAAATTCAATATGTATGAGTCCAAGGTTGATATTAATAATAGCTTTGATATATAGTAATTCTTTTTAATTAAGGTATAGGCTACTATCATTGCTGTTATAGGAATTAAGAATTTTTCTGAACCTATAAAAGAAATAAATTTCATTATAGAAAATATTTGTGGATTCCGTCCATTATGTATGAGCTCTAATACTTTTACATCAAATAATATTCCTTCACTACTACCTTTTACCATAAAACCTAGTGTGAAGAAGGCTATTAACATTAAGCTTAATATAATGACTTTGAATTTTTTTTTCATGATTCCTCCTATTTGCTTTTCAATAAGATGAAAATAGTACAGCTATCTTCTCCATTCACATGGAAGTGGGACAAGAGTCCTGTCCCCTTGTCCCATTATTATCTCTTTCTTTTTCTTGGTGGTGCAATATGAATCGCTGCATCATCTAAGCCCAGAGTTGCCTCATAAAATGCTTCAGATAATGTTGGGTGGGCATGTATTGTTCTAGCTATACTTGCCACATCCATTCCATTTGAAATAGCTAATGCCCCCTCGTGGATTAAATCATTAGCATGAGGACCTAATATGGTTACACCTAAAACCTTATTATCTTCCTCTGAAGCGAAAATTTTTATAAATCCTTCAGCTTCTCCTAAGGACAAAGCTTTACCATTGGCTGCAAATAAGAATTTACTAGTTTTATATTTTACACCAGATTCTTTTAACTCTTCCTCTGTTTTGCCTACAAAAGCTACTTCTGGCAGTGTAAATACACAGGATGGATAAACATCCATTACTAGATCTGGTTCCATACCCATTAGCTTTTCCATAACATATACTCCCTGAGCAGATGCTACATGAGCTAATTGAATACCTAAACTATTAACATCACCTATGGCATAAATACCTTCTACTGATGTTTCATATTCATTATTTACATGGATACCTTTGTGGTCAAAATCTACTCCTGCTCCCTCTAGATTAAGTCCTTCAACAACTGGACCTCTACCTGAAGCTATAAGTACCTTTTCTCCCACAACTTCTATTTCTTCGTCTTTATTCTTATATTTTGCAATTACCTTAAGTTTGTCCCCTTCTTTTACTATTTCCCTTGCACGAACATCAGTATATACTTCCATACCTTGTTTTTTAAAGAACATTGGAAGTCTTCTAGATATTTCTTTATCTATATCCTTTAATATTCTTGAAGGCAGTAAGGTTACTTGAGTTCCTAGCTCTTGATAAATAGATGCAAACTCAAGGCCAATAACTCCTCCACCAATTACTATCATGGATTCTGGAATTTCTTCCATCTCTAGAAGGTCATCTGAAGTTATTACTCCTTCTAAATCTACTCCCTTTGTTTCAGTCATCTGGGGTTTAGAACCAGTAGCAATAACTATATTATCTACAGTTACTTCTTTAGTACTCCCATCTTTTAACTCAACAGTTACCGTATTTTTATCTTTTATGGCAGCTGTTCCATTTAGCATTTCTATGTTTTTATATGAGGAAATAAGTTGTTCAATACCTCCTACTAAGGTACTAACCACCTTATTTTTTCTTTCTTGTAATGCTTTTCCGTCCATTTTAAATTCGCTAACGCTGATACCAAATTCAGCTGCTCTTCTAAAACTAGACATTATTTCTGCATTCCTAAAATAGGTTTTAGTAGGGATACAGCCTCTGTTAAGGCATGTACCCCCTACCTCTCTATTTTCTATTAAGATTACATTTGCACCAAGTTGTGCTCCTCTTATTGCTGCTACATAGCCTCCTGGACCAGCACCAATGACTGCAATGGTCTTAGTCAAATGGTACACCTACCCTTCATATTTAAGCACAGGAGTCCTGGCTGCTCTTGTTTCATCTGGTCTACTTACAACAGTGTTGTGAGGTGCTTCCTTAAGCATTTGTGGATTTTCCTCTGCTTCCTTAGCTATCTGAATCATAGCATCGATAAACTCATCAAGGGTTTCTTTGCTTTCTGTTTCAGTTGGTTCAATCATTATAGCTTGGTTGATGATTAGTGGGAAGTATACTGTTGGTGGATGATATCCAAGGTCTAGCAATCTCTTGGCTATATCCAATGTAGTTACTTCAGATAATGTATCCTTTAATCCACCTAATACAAATTCATGTTTGAATATGGTATCTATTGGTAGATAGAAGTGTTCTTTTAGTTTGTTAGCCATATAGTTGGCATTCAATACTGCTATGGAACTAGCCTTCTTCAATCCATCGCTACCCATTGTTAGGATATAGGTATAGGCTCTAACTAATATACCAAAATGTCCATAGAAGTCCTTTACTTTACCTAATGAATTTGGTAAGTCATAGTTTAGATAATATCTATCTCCTTCTTTTTCTACTACTGGAACAGGTAGAAACTCCACTAGATGTTTCTTTACTCCAATAGGTCCTGCTCCTGGTCCTCCGCCACCATGAGGTGTTGAGAAAGTCTTGTGAAGGTTAAAGTGAACTACATCAAACCCCATATCTCCTGGTCTTGCATGACCAAGGATGGCATTTGCATTTGCACCGTCATAATATAGTTGTCCACCTGCACTATGAACTATTTCTGCTATTTGCTTAATATCCTTTTCAAATATTCCAAGGGTATTTGGATTTGTAAGCATTAGTCCTGCAGTATCATCTCCAACTACAGCCTTAAGTGCTTCAATATCAACTAAACCATTTTTGGTTGATTTTACTTCTACTATCTTATAGCCTGCCATTGCTGCAGTTGCTGGATTTGTACCGTGGGCTGAGTCTGGAACTATGATTTTATCTCTTTTAAAATCACCGTTTTTCTCATGGTATGCCTTGATAACCATTATACCAGCTAATTCACCATGGGCTCCAGCTGCTGGCGG
>Ga0265293_10012506_pt1 | contig 11247 bp, 8 predicted proteins | sample Munlanlewell138R_FD_192505 | JGI IMG/M metagenome (GOLD analysis project Ga0265293, IMG submission 192505) | Leachate microbial communities from a municipal landfill in Southern Ontario, Canada - Leachate well 138R | ecosystem: Engineered > Solid waste > Landfill > Unclassified | place: Canada... | reverse complement strand
AGCTTATCAATATCTGATATTAATGCTAAATCTGTAAGAAATGCTATCAATGATTTATCTTCATTCTTTTCTTCAAAATCCTTAGTCACTGACAAAAACTCATCAATGTTCTCCAATCTAGATTGCGACTCTATTGTTCGCTCATTTTGCAGCTCTAGTCTATAGCCAGTCATCTTCATTAGCTCTTCTACTAGCTCAGTTACAGGTAAAAACTGCTGCATTGTTCGTAGTGTATTTATAAGCTTGATAAATCCTTGTACACTTGATACTGCTCTTGCAGAAAGCGCCACATCTGACAAATCACCACAAGCCTCATACATAGATATTCCCTTTTGTGTACTATATTCCGCAATCTTATCAACTGTTGTATCACCTATACCACGTTTCGGTACATTTATTATTCTGATTAGACTGGTATCATCCTTGGGATTAGCTATTAAACGTAAATACGCTAGGATATCTTTAATTTCTTTGCGGTCATAGAATTTAAGTCCACCAACAATGGTATAAGGAATATTAGATTTAATAAACATTTCTTCAAACACACGGGATTGCGCATTTGTTCTATATAATATGGCTATATCTTTATATTGTAAGCCTTCTTTGATTTTATCTAGGATTTTCTGAATGATGAAATATGCCTCATCTTGTTCGCTGTATGCTTGATAGAATTTAATATTTGATCCTTCATCATTTTCAGTCCATAGCTGTTTAGCCTTACGTTGACTGTTGTTCTTAATAACTTCATTTGCTGCGGCTAAGATGTTTTTGCTGGAACGATAATTCTGCTCAAGCTTTATGACTGTTGCAGCTTTATAATCCTGTTCAAAATTCAAGATGTTTTGAATATCTGCGCCACGCCATTTATAAATAGATTGATCAGAATCGCCAACTACACAGAGGTTCTGATGCTCCTTCGCCAATAAGTTAACTAATAAATACTGTGCCTTGTTAGTATCTTGATATTCATCGATATGTATATATAAGAATTTGCGCTGATAAAACGCCAATACCTCTGGAAAATCTGTAAATAACTTTACTGTTAACATGATAATATCGTCAAAATCAACTGCATTATTACTTTTTAGCTTTCGCTGATATTGTTCATATATTCTGCCTGCTATCTTTTCGTAGTAGCCTGTATACAGCTGATTAAATTGCTCAGGCGTAAGTAATTCATTCTTAGCTTGACTAATTAAAGCGAGTATTCCACGAGGGTCATTCTTCTTTGGGTCTAAATTCTCTGCTTTAAGAATCCCCTTAATCACGCTTAGCTGATCAGAACTATCAAGAATAGTAAATGATGTTTCATAGCCTAATTTATCTATATCCTTACGCAAAATTCGCACACACAAAGAATGAAAGGTAGATACCCAAACATCATTGCCTTTAATGCCAACAATGTTCTGTACCCTTTCTTTCATTTCTTTTGCAGCTTTGTTGGTGAATGTTACAGCTAGAATACTCCATGGTGCTACACCTAAGTCAATTAAGTGTGCAATGCGGTGAGTTAATACTCTTGTCTTACCACTTCCTGCACCTGCCATAATCAGTAATGGTCCATTGACAGTAGTAACTGCCTTACTCTGTTCAGGATTTAACCCTGCTAATAATTCCAATGTTACCAACCTCTCTAACCTCTGTTTCAAAACAACAAAACCCCTACTACGGGGTTTTATCAGTTTGTTGCATTCTATCGAGTACAAGCTGATATCCATCTGTACCATATTGGAAACAGCGTTTAACTCTACTTATTGTTGCCGTACTAGCACCTGTTTCTTTTTCAATTTGATTATAAGTATAACCTAGACGAAGCATTCTTGCTACCTCTAATCGCTGCGCCATTGATTGAATTTCATTGACTGTACATAGATCATCAAAGAACAGATACACATCTTCTATATTTTCTAGTTGTAGAATAGCTGTAAACAACTGCTTAATTACTTTGTCATCGCGTAGTTTTTCTAATTGCACGCAAATTCCTCCAATCATAATGATTCTAGTATCATGAATCTGCATTCAACTTTAAAGAAGACTGTGCTCATATAGGGTTTCGAAATAATTTCACTCTTTAAAGCGTTGCAATACTATTCAATAACATTATACAAGAATTATATTGATAAGGGAAGAGTTGTAGGATATTAACTTTATCTGAGCTAAGCTTTCTTTATTCCTGTAATGATACACTTACTACATCTGGTACAACCTGTATCCAAGTATTGCCCGGGTAATAAGGAATTTCTTGTCCGCCAACATAAAAACGCATAAGCCCCTGATCGTATCTCCAGGTTACTTCCTGTACTTTACCTTGCTGTAGTGCATAGCCTTTACCATTTGCTTGAATATTAATTGCCAGTCTACCTACACTATCTAATACATTATGTCTTGCATAGGCAATGAACAAATTCTTAGTGCGTAACTGCTGCCCAGTTGTTAAGTCATTATGCGGCATATTATTGATGAACCGATGATATTGATTCGTATGCTCATCATAAATGTATTTTACTTGATATCCTGAGGTATAAGGAATAACTACTTCAGAACGCTCCTCACCCCTTGCTTCAATATCATCTAATACAAACGTCAGCTTAGGCAATGTATATGTTTCCCTAAAGCCTCTAGCTTTTGCACCTTGATCTAATAAATCAATGTTCGAATAGACGTTATGCGGTGCTTTGCGAAAGCTCTCCCGTTTAAAATACGCCCCATTGATTATCTCTGATAAGGTAGGCAATTGCTCCTTCTGTATACGATTCATTGCACCAGGACTTCCTCCTGCATGTACAATAACTGCATCGTAATCTCCTGCGATATCTAGCATATATTCACGGGCACTTCGGATTGGGCCAATCGTTTCTGGCTTTTGGCTCTGATAAATCCCTACAAAGCGTGTAATCCCACCCTCTGCAAGCACTTCATATACGATATCAGCCTTATCTAAACCTGACTGTGGTCTAGCTTGTGGGCTATTTTCAACAAAAATAGCATAAGGTCGTTTGTTTATTTCATAGTCTATTCCTTTATATGTAAGTGGCGCACGATATTTTGGCTCTTTAGGTTCGATATTTTCTGGCTCTTGTTCAACTTCTTCTATATCTTCTACATCTTCATCCTCCTGTTGATTCTCTAGATTTACATCAACAGGATTTCCTGTAGGCTCGCTTTTAGTAAATAAGCTAATCATTAAAACGAGAAATACTACTAATACAACAATTATTCCAATCTTCCATTTGTTAGGAAGTTTCTGCAAAAATTCAAACATTCTGCAATCCCCTTTCTAATGTCAAATAAAGAAAACTCGGTATTAGAAGCTAAGTTTTCTTTATTGCACTTATGTACATCAGGTAAAATTATAAACTCTAATGTCCTAAAAATATTCGACATGCAATTTACATATCCCTGCAAATCAAACAATAATGCAAAGTCCTGTATTTTCCTTTTTAAAGAAATATATATATAATAAATATAATTTCAATAGAATACATTATAATAGCTATTTAAAATGTACGTAATGTACGTATTTGTTTTTTCTAAAATTATAGCTATAAGCGGGGATTGCTATGAATAAAAACAATTCACACGAAACAAAGCCTGAACAAAAGCAAATTGAATCTCTTATAGATGTCACCAGCAAATTAGAAGAAATATCTGCATTAAATTCTAGCTTAGACAAAATTTCAGCTCTTATGAAACGCACAAGAATTGAAGATGTATTACAGAATTATTCGAACCCATGGCGAGTAATTCGCATTAACTTTTTAGTAGGCTTAGCTAGAGGTGTTGGCATGACGCTCGGTACTGCCCTATTTCTTGGAATCTTAATTTATGTATTAAGTAAAAGTGTGGCCATGCCTATCATCGGAGAGTATATTGCCGATTTATTAGAGTGGATTGATACTTATCGGACTTTTTAACTTATCGATTCTTTTCTATTAAAACTACAAAGAGCATAAAATCCTAATATTTTAGCGATTTTATGCTCTTAAATTTATTTTAGTTATCTTTTATGTTTTGCTTTATTTTTATGCTACTATACTTTAAACTTTGATACTAATTTATTAAGCTCCATTGCAGTAACCTCTAAAGATTCTGCCGATTTTGTTACCTCTGACATTATAGCCAATTGTTCTTCTGCAGACGCTGCAATTGTCTGTGTTTTATCAGACGAATTTTTTGCGATACCTGCCAGCTCATGAACAGATGCACTTATTTGCTCTGCGCCTGCAGACATTTCTTCCGAAACAGCCGATAAATCTTCAATCTGTCTAGATACCTCATTCACTGAAGTTAGGATATCCTGGAACATGCTATCTACTACTTCTATATTCTCTAATCCCTTATGCACTTGAATCTTATTACCATCCATAGAAGTAACTGATTGCTCAACATTAGTTTGCATTTTCATGATTAATTCTTGGATTTTACCTGTAGCTAGCGCAGTCTGGTCTGCAAGCTTCCTGATTTCATCAGCTACTACTGCAAAGCCTCGACCTGCCTCACCAGCTCTAGCCGCTTCGATTGCTGCATTAAGTGCTAATAAATTAGTTTGACTTGATATGTCCTTGATAATATTTAATATGCCACCAATTTCCTTCGCATCCTGCTGTAGATGATTAATAATAATTGAAGATTCATCTGTCACATTATTTATATCATTCATCTGTCTTACAGTGTCCTTTAGACTCTCATTACCACGTACAGCTCTACTAGCCATCTCATTAGTATACTCGGCAATACTTGATGCACTTTCTGCAACTCTAGTAATTCCTTGAGCCATTTGCTCGATAGCAGTTGAACTCTCTTCAGCACCTATTACCTGTTCATCAGCGCCAGCAGCCACATCTTGTACCGCTATCGCAACATCGTTAGTCGCTTTCATAGTTTCGTCTGCACTAACTGATAGCTCAACTGAAGCATCAGCTAATTGATTAGCTACTTGCTTGCTATTTTGTATGACATCAGAAAGTGATTCAGCCATTTCATTGAATGCAACGCCAATTTCCGACAGCTCATCCTTCGTTTCTAAATCAACTCGTGCGGTTAAATCACCAGCAGCTATTAAGCGTGCTGACTTATTTAAGGTGTTAATCGTTCTAATAACCGATACATAGAATCCAGCAAAGAAGTATAAAACAATAGCACTAATACTGACATTAAATATAACCAAAAGGTAACGATATTTAAGCTGTTCATCTACATTATTCTGCACATCTTGCACTATATAATCACTGATAGCCTCATACATATCAAATTCAATATTAATGGCTGAAGTAGCAATTTCAAAATATTCCCTTGATGCATTTGGCAAAACATCTGTCTCTATTATAGAATTATTAGCATATTCAAAATATGTTGTTGCCGCAGGTAGTAACCTGTCAAGCAATGGCGATATTAATGGAACCAAATTCTCATTATAATTCATTGCTACGGAAAGGTTGTCTTGTAATGTAGCTAGCTTCAAACGTGCAGAACCATGCAAAGCTAACAATTCCATCCGTTCATCACTAGTTATAGTGCCGCTATTTATAATTGATGCTCCTTTAGCACGCATCTGCCCCATATCCTCTGATAATAAAGGTAAATCAGTTACAACCGCTTCAATTAGATGATGTCTATCAATTTGCGTATCAAGCGATAATTCTGATTCAATTCCTACCGTATCAATTAATTCTAATACTATATTAATAATGTCCGTATGCTTCTCGAAGCTTGTATTGACATCTAAGGTTAATATTTCACCCTTAATATTATTCCATTTGCCTGTCGCTTGGTTCCAGTATCCTTGATCGTTAACTACTGTTCTATATAATTCCTGGTTATTATTAATTAATTGAATTGTTTGCTCAATTTCTGTCTGTTTTGCTTTAATTTGTTCTTCATATGATTTATCCCCACTTAAATAAGAGCCTGTCATTCCACGGTGTTGTTGCATATGATTCAAAAAGTCTTTTAGTTCGTTATTATATTGCGCTCCTAGCTGCTGACTTCTAGCTGTGTCAATCTTCTCATTGATTTCATTAGACAAGAACATATTCATAGCAAATATAATTGAACCACCTAGAAAAAGTATCAAAATAAACTTTTTGATATAAGATAGCTGATTCATAATAATCTCAACCGGTCTAATTATCGCTTTTAATATACTCATTTATTAGCACTCTCCATGATATAGAATTTAGAATTATCATTTTTTCGTTTCATATTCACTTGGTATACTTTCAATATAGATAGATTGTGCTGGTATCGCAAAGCCTACCTTCTCTTCATTTAGTATATCTATAATCTTCATCAGCGTATCTTCTCTAACGCGTAAATATTCTCCCCATATAGTAGACCTAGTGAAATAATAAATAAAAATATCCAAACTACTAGTAGAAAATTCGTTAAATCGAACAAATATAACATCTTGGTCCACTTCTGGATGACTGCGTAGCATTTCTTCTATACGCATACGAACATTAACTAATCCCTCTACCGTAGTTTCATAATTAACTTTGAGGTTAAAAGAAATTCTACGTTTTCTCATACGAGACCAGTTAGTTATTACATTATCAATTAATTTAGCATTTGGCACTGTAACTAAAGCATTAGCAAAAGTACGAATTCTGGTACTACGAAAAGTTATCTCCTCAACAGTTCCTTCTGCCGATGGCGTCTCTATCCAGTCACCTATCGAATACGGTTTATCTGTAATTACTACAAATCCGGCAAAAATATTTGCCACCATATCTTTCGCTGCTAAAGCAAGTACCAACCCACTTAATCCAAGTCCTGCTATAAATGCTGAAACATTAAAGCCCCACTCTTGTAGAATAAATAATACAGTAATAGCTACAACAAATACATTCATTGTCTTTATTACAAAATCTATTAAAATTTTATCAAATCGAGCATTAAATAGCAGATATAATTGTTCTCTATCTTTCCTTAAAACATCTAAAGTTTTATATATACCATACCCGACAAAGAAAATCATAAACGACTTAAGTAAATTAATTGCAACCTGTTCAATTCTAACATCAAATTCAGCTATATAAACTGCTAGATTTAAACCAATGATAAAGAAAATATTCCTTACTGAATAAGCTGTTGAATCGAATACCTTTTGAAAAATTTCCGCACGAATATTTGACTTCCCATTCTCTACTCGTAACTTCAGACGATTAGATATAAATCGGAACAATCTAGTAACAATAAATTTTCTAAATATAAAAAACGCAAATACTATTAAAATAGCATGAAAATATCTGTGCACAACGATTGTCTGCCAATCTAGCACATTCCCCTCAAAATAATGATTGAGAACCGCTAATTCCATATGCTCTCCCCGCTTCATTTACCTATTTAAATATATCTTAACTTTACTACACATTACTCTAATATTACAAATAAAATGTGCATGTACATAAATATTTATTTAATAAAGAAAACTTGGCATTCGCTAAGCTTCACCATCAAGGTACGTAGCCACTCTTAGCAAGTAAACTTGCAAGATTGGCTCTGCTAAACTACAGAAGCTAAGTTTTCTTTATTGCCGTTATACTATCAACATTAAATTTATAAATTCTGAAAGTGCAAAAAAGATAGTTTAAAAATTCTAAACTATCTCTTAAATATTATTTGATATATAATTCGATATATTATCTGATATATAATTTTATCTTACTATATTGATTGCCTTTAATCCGATGTCAGTACGATAATGTGCTCCCTCGAATTTAATTTTCTCAATAGCTTGATAAGCATAATCACGTGCTTGAAGTAAATCCATACCCATGCCCATAACCCCAAGTACTCGACCACCGTTAGTAACTACATTATCATCTTTATATGCAGTCCCAGCATGGAATACTACGACGTTATTGCCGAATTCGTCATTAATAGTATCAAGTCCATTAATTATTTTACCCTTCTGATATTCGCCTGGGTAACCCTCAGATGCCATTACTACACAAACAGTAACATCATCCGACCATTCAACATCTATATACTCTAATTTACCTTGAATAACAGCATTAAATATTGAAATAATCTCCGTCTGTAATCGCGGTAATATTACTTGTGTTTCTGGATCACCAAAGCGTGCATTAAATTCAATAACCTTCGGTCCATCCTTCGTTACCATTAACCCTGCATATAATACACCCTTATATGTAATTCCCATAGCTTTAAGTGCATTAACAGTAGGCAAAATAATAGTATCTACCACCTGCTCAGTTAATGATTTATCGAACTGCGGTACTGGTGAATAAGTGCCCATCCCGCCAGTGTTCGGTCCTTCATTATTATCAAAAACAGGCTTATGATCCTGTGCCATCACCATTGGTTTAACAGTATTTCCATCGACGAATGCCATAATGGTAACTTCTTCACCTTCTAAAAATTCCTCAATCACTACTCTGCTGCCAGCCTCGCCAAAGATACCATCACCCATGATTTGGTCAACTGCCGCTTCCGCCTCTTCCAAAGTCATAGCGACAATAACACCTTTCCCTGCTGCTAAGCCATCTGCTTTAATTACAATTGGCGCTCCCTGCTCACGAATATAATTCTTAGCTGCTTCTAACTCTGTAAAGGACTGATACGCTGCGGTTGGGATATTGTTCTCAATCATTAATTTCTTAGCAAATTCCTTACTGGCTTCAATCTGTGCTGCCTGCTTTGATGGGCCAAATGCGGGAATACCATTTCCAATCAATTCATCTACTAACCCTGCAGACAAGGGTGCTTCTGGTCCAACCACAACTAAATCAATCGTATGTTGAATAGCAAATGTCACTATTTCCTCGATATCTAATTCATCAATAGCTACACATTCACATTTAGGCATTTTTGCAATTCCAGGATTACCTGGTGCTGCATACACCTTCGAAACTTCTGGACTGTCGGCAATCTTCCAAGCTAATGTGTGCTCTCTACCGCCACGTCCTACTACAAGTATTCGCATGCGAAACCTCCTATTCTAATGTTTGAAATGGCGGACACCTGTGAATACCATTGTAATACCGTATTTATCCGCTTCATTAATAGATTCCTCATCTTTAATCGAACCACCAGGCTGAATAATTGCTGTTATGCCGGCCTTAGCTGCCGCTTCTACTGTATCTGGCATTGGGAAAAACGCATCTGACGCTAACACTGAGCCACGCGACTTGTCTGCTGCTTGCTCAACGGCAATCTTTGCTGCACCTACCCGATTCATTTGCCCAGCACCCACACCTACTGTTTGATCATCTTTAACTAACACTATCGCATTAGATTTTACATGTTTAACAACCTTCCAAGCAAATAACAACTGTGCAATTTCCTCAGTGGTCGGTTGACGTTTGGTAACTACCTTTAAGTCGTTTTGGGAAATTGCCTTTACGTCTTGCTCTTGAACTAGCAATCCGCCACCGACTTTAAGTAACGTATATGGATTACTAGCAGCTTCCTTAAAATCAAGTTCTAATAGTCTTAAATTCTTCTTAGCAGTTAGAATCGACAGTGCTTTCTCCGAAAACTTAGGTGCAATAATAATTTCTAAGAAAATATCCTTAAGAATATTAGCAGTTTGCTCATCAACCTCACGATTTAGAGCAATAATTCCACCAAAGATGGATACCGGATCTGCTGCATAAGCTTTCTGAAACGCCTTGAAAATCGTATCTGCAATACCGACACCACAAGGATTAGTATGCTTAACAGCAACTGCTGCAGGCTCACCAAACTCTGCCAATATGTTCAAGGCTGCATTAGCATCATTAATATTATTATATGATAATTCCTTACCATGTAGCTGTTTAGCTGTTGCAATATTGCCATTACCTGCTATTGCCTCACGATAGAATGCTGCTTGTTGATGTGGATTCTCACCATAACGTAAATCTTGAATCTTCTCATATGTTAACGTTATCTTTTCTGGGAGCTCTTCTCCTGTTTGCTTAGTCAAATAATCCCCGATGAGCGCATCATAGGCAGCAGTATGACGAAATACTTTAGCAGCTAACATAAGTCTTGTTTGATATGATACTTGTCCACTATCTCGTAGCTCTGACAGAATAGGCTCATAATCCTGACTATCTACCAGAACTATCACATCTCGGTGATTCTTAGCAGCAGAACGAAGCATACTAGGTCCACCGATGTCAATATTCTCAATCGCATCTTCTAATGTAACGTCCGCTTTAGTTATAGTTTCTTTAAAAGGATATAGATTAACGATTACGAAATCGATTGCTTCAATGTTATTATCCTGCATTTGCTGAATATGTGATGGTAGCTCACGACGTGCCAATAATCCTCCATGAACGTTAGGATGAAGCGTTTTCACCCGACCATCAAGAATTTCCGGAAAACCAGTAACATCAGAGATTCCTATTACTGGGATATTGCTATCCTGTAACAGCTTTTGCGTACCACCAGTAGAAATAATTTCAACGTCTAAATCAATTAGCTTTTGTGCTAGCTCTACTATTCCCGTTTTATCAGAAACAGATATTAAAGCTCGCTTTCTCACTGCACATACCTCCTCATTCATATTTAATTTCAACGCGTCGTCCGTATTGAATCACGCGTCCCTCAGCTATCAATTCAACCGCACTGACAATTAATTTATGCTCTTCGACTTGGATCTTCTGCTTAAGCGAAGCTTCATCATCATGATAATCAACTGCTACTGCGCTTTGTGCTATGATTGGTCCAGTATCAAGACCTGCATCGACAAAATGTATCGTACAGCCTGTTAGTTTCACCCCTGCTTCAATTGCTTGCTTCTGTGCATCAATACCCTGAAAAGACGGCAACAACGATGGGTGTAGATTAATCATTCGACCTTCATATGCTGTTAATAATGTTGTGCCAACAATACGCATATAGCCCGCTAATACTACTAAATCAATACCATGATTATCAAGATAAACTAGCAAGTGTTGCTCATAATCATTTTTAGTTGCAAACGTCTTCGGAATAACTTCATAAGCTGCAATTCCTGCATTTTTTGCACGCTCTAACGCTTTAGCATTAGGCTTATCCGTTAGAACTACAACTATTTCATAGCTTGCATCTTGTTTAGCTTGGGCGTCTATTAACGCTTGCAAATTCGAGCCTGTACCAGATGCTAATACTGCCACACGTAGCTTTCGATTAGTTAATTCCACGAATGATGACACCTGCTTCTGCTTCATTTCGCTTCTCTACATGTCCAATTTGGAATGCTTTTTCACCTAACTCAGTAGCTAGCTCAATTACTCCCGCAGCCTGTTCACT
>Ga0265293_10012504_pt1 | contig 11251 bp, 10 predicted proteins | sample Munlanlewell138R_FD_192505 | JGI IMG/M metagenome (GOLD analysis project Ga0265293, IMG submission 192505) | Leachate microbial communities from a municipal landfill in Southern Ontario, Canada - Leachate well 138R | ecosystem: Engineered > Solid waste > Landfill > Unclassified | place: Canada... | reverse complement strand
GTTGCCGCACCTGGCGGGTTTTCTGATGCAGGCTGGGCTGGATGGCGGTGAGCAGTTTAGGCATCTGGTGCAGACTTACGTCAAACCCTTGCAGGCTTTGTCGCTGGCGCCGTATCACCGCGCGGTGGCGCAGGGGTTGATGCGGGAGATGAATCCGGACTTTGTGTTTCTGGTGACCACGCATGCGGCGATGGCGCCCTTTGCCAACACCACCTTGCGGCGTGCTTTGGCGGATGCCTCGCCGCACGATCCTGCGCAAATCGAGGCGTACACCGATACGCTGATCAATATGCTGATGGAGGGCGCGCTGACCGAGTCTTACCGATCACGCCAGTAATCCGTCTGCAGTCCAATATCGCGCTGTGAGTTAAAGCGGGCGCCGTTTTGTTGCCGATAGTGCGTTAGTGTTTTGTACACCAGCGGCGCGCCCAACATCAGCAGTGGGATATTGATGTAGACCATGGTGATATTGGTCAGATCGCTGATCGCCCACAAATTCCCAAGCTCCAGTCCGGCCAGCATGGTGGCGGCGCCAAAGGGCACAAATACCAGCGCGCCCAAAATGCGGATGCCCAGAATAAAACGTGGGGAGCGTGAGATGAAGTTGGCGGAGATCTCGGCAAAGGAGATCATGCCAAGCAGTGTGGTGAAGGCAAACAAACCGTAACACAGGCTCAGGATGATGGTGACCGGGTTGCCCAGTGCAGTCGGCACCAGTGCGTCAACAGAGCCCAAATAAGCGCCAATGCGTGAGGCACTGGCAGCCGCCCAACTTGCGCTGTCAGCGCCTTGCCAGAGCTGGGCGATGACCACAATAAATCCGCTAAGGGTGCAGATCACCAGGGTGTCTACAAATACGCCCAGGCTTTGCACAAAACCCTGTTCACAGGGATGGCGGTTGTCGGCCGCAGCGGCGGCCATGGTGATGGTGCCCTGACCGGCTTCGTTGGACATCAGGCCACGGCGTACGCCTTCTGCAATGGCGGTACCGATTGCCCCGCCAAACAGGGCTTCAGGCGCAAAGGCGCCGCCAAATACAGCGCTGAAAAACAGCGGAAGCAGATGGTAATTGCGCAGAATGATCAGCAGTGACAGCGCACAAAACACCACCGCCATCACTGGTACCAACACGTTGGTGTAACGTGTCACCCGACGGATGCCGCCCAGTATCATCCACGCGCAGCTGACTATGAGTACAACGGCAATCATCACGTTTAACAGTGATTGGCGCTCTACCACGGTGCCGGTGGTGGTTTCAGCCATCATGCCGATGGCGCTGAATACGTTAAATGTTTGAATAGGCACGTTGAACAAGGCGTAGACGATAAACACCAGTGACAGAAAAATTCCAACACTGCGTCTGCCGCCCAGCAGGTGTTTGCCATAAAACGGCATGCCGCCGACATAATCCTGCTGATTTTTTTCTTTAAAGAGCTGTGCCAGTACCGATTCCATAAAGGCGGTGGCCATGCCCAGCAGCGCTGCAACCCACATCCAGAATAAAGCGCCAGGGCCTCCAACAGCGATGGCGCCAGTGACACCAACAATATTGCCGGGGCCAACACGCATCGCCAGGCCAAGGTAAAAGGCGGCTTTGGCGCTGATGCCGATATCGCTTTGCTGATGTTGTCGTTGAAGGATGCGGTAGGCTTCTTTAAAACACAGCCGCTGAACCATGCCGGTGCGCAACGTAAACCAGGCGCCCATACCGACCAGAAACAGCACGGCAAAAGACATCTGTCCCAGGATGGGGATAGCGCGGTAAAAGCCGGATTGGGTGGGGAATTGCCAGACGGCGTCGGAGATGGGGCCTATAAACGCAAAAAATCGATTGAGCGAGTCAAAGAATTCCTGCACGTGGCCGGTGCCTCATTGTTGTTGGAATTAAAAAGGGGTCGAAGCCATTTAATTTGGTACTTAAATGGCTTCGACCCCTTTTTACCTCAATTCCAATCAGTCGTCGAGGAAGCTGCGCAGGTGATCTGAGCGCGTCGGGTGACGCAGTTTGCGCAGGGCTTTGGCTTCAATCTGACGGATACGCTCACGGGTAACGTCAAACTGTTTGCCCACTTCTTCCAGCGTGTGGTCGGTATTCATATCAATACCAAAACGCATACGCAGTACTTTGGCTTCGCGCGCGGTCAGGCTGTTCAGCACTTCACGTGTTGCTTCGCGCAGACCTTCTTCAATCGAAGAGTTCACAGGGGATTCCACTGTGGTGTCTTCGATAAAGTCTCCCAGATGCGAATCTTCATCGTCACCAATCGGGGTTTCCATGGAGATTGGCTCTTTGGCAATCTTCAGCACACGACGGACTTTGTCTTCAGTCATGTCCATGCGCTCGCCCAGTTCTTCTGGCGTTGGCTCACGGCCTTTTTCATGAACCATCTGACGGCTGATACGGTTCAGCTTGTTGATGGTTTCAATCATGTGCACCGGAATACGAATGGTGCGTGCCTGGTCAGCAATGGAGCGTGTAATCGCCTGACGAATCCACCACGTTGCATAGGTGGAGAATTTGTAACCACGGCGGTATTCAAACTTGTCCACGGCTTTCATCAGGCCGATGTTGCCTTCCTGGATCAGGTCGAGGAACTGCAGGCCACGGTTGGTGTATTTTTTGGCAATGGAGATCACCAGACGCAGGTTTGCTTCCACCATTTCTTTTTTGGCGCGACGCGACTTGGCTTCACCGATGGACATGCCACGGTTGATCTCTTTGATCTCGGCAACAGTCAGGCCACTTTCTTCTTCCATCTGCAGCAGTTTGCGTTGGGTACGCTGAACTTCTTCGGCAACTTCTGCCAGACGGGAAACCCAGGCTTCTTTGCCATTGGCAAAAGCGTCGAGCCAGTTTTCATTTACTTCGTTGCCAGGGAACGACTCAACAAATATTTTACGTGGCATACCGGCGTTGCGGCAGCACAGCGTCATCACGGTACGTTCGTGACGGCGAATACGGAACAGCGATGCACGCGCCTGATTTACCAGTGCATCGAACAGTTTGGGAGTCAGTTTAAAAGTCTTGAACAGCTCACCCAGCTTGTCGAGCTCAGCAGCGGACTTTTTGTGTGTGCGTCCGTGTTTGGCGATTGTTGCTTCGGTGATTTCCCACTGCGCGCGCAGATCTGCAAAGCGCAGACGTGCTTCTTCCGGGTCCGGGCCAGAGACTGTTTCCTCTTCCTCGGCGCCTGCGAGCACGGTGTCCACTTCATCATCTTCAGTGGCAGCAGGGTCAACTTCAGCAGCTTCTTCTGTTTCCAGGGCGGCAGGGATCTCCGGGTCATCCACTTCCAGATATCCGGTGATCACATCACTCAGGCGACGCTCTTCACGCAGTACCATGTCGTACTCATTCAGTACGTGTGTCACTGTTCCCGGGAAGCTGGACATGGACTTCATCAGCTCGCGCAGGCCTTCTTCGATGCGTTTGGCGATAACAATTTCGCCTTCGCGGGTCAGCAGTTCCACGGTGCCCATTTCGCGCATGTACATACGCACAGGGTCAGTGGTGCGGCCGGCTTCGTTTTCAACTGCGGCCAGGGCGGCGGCCGCTTCTGCTGCGGCCAGCTCGTCAGTTCCGCCATCGCCTTCATTCATCAACAAGGTATCGGCATCGGGAGCGGTCTCATAGACCTTGATGCCCATATCGTTGATCATCTGAATGATGTCTTCGACCTGATCCGGATCGGAAATCGATTCCGGCAGGTGGTCGTTTACCTCGGCATAGGTCAGATAGCCCTGTTCCTTACCTTTGGCGATAAGCGCTTTGAGGCCGGACTGGGGGGAATTCAGGAAAGAATCAGACATAGTTTCCCATTCGATCGAAAAGGTGGCGGTTGGCAACCAAAAATGAGCCGGGCATTATAGACCTTAGCGCCAATAAGCGCCAGTGACAGGTTCTGCTTGCGACTCGCCGTTATTGATTTTCTACTGACCGCAAATGCGGTTTTAATCGTTCAAGCAAGGCGCGACGCTGTTGCTGCTTCTCTGCCTCCTGCTGCAACTGCCCCAGCAGAAAGAGGAATTCATCCGCGCGCCCGGTTTCTGGCGTAATACGTTCATTCTTCAGTAATTGCGTCAGACGATTGCCGGCGGGTGTGCCATAACAATGCCCCAATAGTGCGTATGTACCTATATCGGGTTCACCGCGTGCAATTTCAAGTAACTCTTCTAATAGACGTGCATCCGGGTCGCTGCATTCCTTCAAAAATGCCAGATCAGCTGGCGCCTGCTGTGCAAGTGACGGTTGCTGCAGTAATAATTCAATCGCCAGCAGTCCGCCAGGCTTTTTGACACGTGCGTTATTTAAAGATTCCGGCGCTGGTCTGCGATTTTCGCGCTGGGCCGGCATCGGTGGTTTTGCCGGTGTCGGCGCCGCCGTCCATTCCGGAGGTTCCTCTCTGGGGGCAGGTGCCGCAGCGGGCGTTTCCTGCAGCAGCTGGTCAATGGTTTCGCGGCGAGTGCCGGCAAAACTGGCGAGCTGGTCCAGCATCAGCTGCTGAAACAAACCTCGCGGCATGGTCTTGATCAGCGGAATGGCTTTGCTGAACAGACGAGCCTTGCCATCCATGCTGCCAAAGTCGGCATCTTCACCAAGCTGGTCAAAAAATACATCGGACAGAGGTAATGCATTGGCCAGTCGTCGACGGAAGCCGTCGGCGCCTTCTTTGCGTACCAGCGAATCCGGATCGTCACCTTCGGGCAAAAACAGGAATCTCACCTGGCGGCCATCTTCCATCAGTGGCAGTGCTACATGCAGTGCGCGCGCAGCCGCATTGCGGCCGGCCTGATCGCCGTCAAAACAGAACACTACATCCTTGACCAGACGGAACAGTCGAGTCAGGTGCGTGCTGCTGGTGGCGGTGCCCAAGGTTGCCACGGCAAAGTCAATGCCATGCTGGGCCAGCGCCACTACGTCCATATAGCCTTCAACAATCAGGAAACAGTCGGGCTTTTTGTTGCTTTTGCGTGCTTCCCACAGGCCGTAAAGTTCGCTGCCTTTATGAAATACCGGCGTTTCCGGCGAGTTCAGGTACTTGGGTTTGTCATCACCCAGAACCCGGCCGCCAAAGGCAATAACCCGTCCGCGGCTGTCGCGAATCGGAAACATGATGCGATCGCGAAAGCGGTCGTAGTGTGTATCGTGATCGTTCTGGCGTTTGTTGGCTTCGCGGGCAATGGCCAGGCCAGCCTTCTCCATTACGCTGTGGCTGATCTTGTAGTGTTCAAGATGCTGGATCAGATTTTCCCAGCCAGGCGGCGCAAAACCGATACCAAAGCGTTTGGCAATTTGACCGGTCAGCCCGCGTCCTTTCAGGTACGCCACCGCGCGCTCACGACTTGTGTGCTGGCGCAGCTGCTGCTGGTAGAACTGGTTGGCCTGTTCCAGGGCGCTGAGCAGATCCTGGTGTTCCTGCTGTTGTTGGCGGTTCTGGTTGCCGCGCTCTTCGCGTGGAACGCTGATGCCCAGATCCGATGCCAGCGTCTCGACGGCTTCCGGGAATTCCTTCTGGTCGAAGTTCATCACAAAACCGAGCGCATTGCCGGCGGCGCCACAGCCAAAGCAGTAATAAAACTGCTTCTCAGGTTCTACGCTGAAAGACGGGGTTTTTTCCTGATGAAAAGGGCAGCAAGCCGAATAATTCTTGCCGGTTTTGCGCAGTTTGACGCGTTTGTCGATGACTTCGACAATGTCGACCCTGCTTAGCAGTTCGTCAATAAAGGATTGCGGAATCAGACCAGCCATGTCGGACCCCGAAGGAAAGTAGACCGAGGTTTTGTTGTCAGCTTTTTATAACGGATCTGGCCGTTATAAAAAAGAGCGAAAAGCCCGCTCTCACTGGGCGAGGCGGGCCTTGATCTTCTGGCTCAGTGCGCCCATGTCGGCGCGACCTGCAACTTGCGGTTTAACCAGTGCAATCACTTTGCCCATGTCTTGTGGGCCGCTGGCGCCTGAATCGGCGATGGCGCTGGAGACGATGACGTCCAGCTCTTCCTCGCTCAGGGCGGCGGGCATAAATTCCTGAAGGACAAGAATTTCAGCCTGTTCAATCGCGGCAAGATCATGACGCTGGGCGTCTTCATACTGGCGAATGGATTCGCGGCGCTGCTTGATCATTTTTTCAAGCATGGATAGAACCCGGGTGTCGTCGGGCTCTATCCTTTCATCCACTTCCACTTTCTTGATTTCAGCCAGTGCAAGACGAATAGCACCTAAACGCGCCTTATCTTTGGCACGCATGGCATCTTTCATTGCTTCAGTGAGTTGAAGCTTGATTGCACTGTCAGCCATCAGGCACGACCTGTTATCAATAGAAGCGCTTGGTCTTCTTGTTGTCGCGAGACAGCTTTTTGAGGTGACGCTTTACGGCCGCCGCTGCTTTGCGCTTACGTGCTGCAGTGGGCTTCTCGTAGAATTCTTTACGACGTACTTCAGCCAGAACACCGGCTTTTTCACAAGCGCGCTTGAAACGACGCAGAGCTACGTCAAACGGCTCGTTTTCTTTCAGTTTTACCATTGGCATAGTGCACAGACACCTTTGCTTTCGATTTAAAAGGGCGCATATGGTAATGCGACCGGCCAGGAATTGCAAAATCTAAATTGTCTGCTCGGCAGGACAAGGGCCGGGAGATTACAGGCTTACTGGCTAAAGTTCCAGCCCTGCCGTATCATTCACGTCCTTTTTTGAGTCCTGATGGACAATAAATACCTATCTTATGCGTGTTCTTGGCATTGAAACTTCCTGTGATGAGACCGGCATCGCCATTTACGACAGCGAGCAGGGTCTGCTGGGAGATGCACTTTACAGCCAGGTCGACATGCATGCGCGTTATGGCGGTGTGATCCCGGAACTGGCCTCGCGAGACCATATTCGCAAGACTTTGCCGATGATCCAGCAGTTAATGGACGAAAAAGGCATAACTGCACAATCGATTGATGGCATTGCGTATACCGCAGGCCCCGGTCTGGTGGGGGCGCTGCTGGTGGGCGCTTCTCTGGGGCGCTCGCTGGCGCTGGCCTGGAACATCCCCGCCATTGGTGTACATCACATGGAAGGCCATTTGCTGGCGCCCATGCTGGAGGCCGAGCCGCCGCAGTTTCCCTTCGTGGCCTTGTTGGTCTCAGGTGGCCACACCCAGTTGGTGGCGGTTAAAGGGATTGGTGAATACCGCTTGCTGGGTGAGTCGCTGGATGATGCAGCGGGTGAAGCCTTTGACAAGGTTGGCAAAATGCTGGGACTGGCTTATCCCGGTGGACCTCGTGTGGCAGCGATGGCTCTTAAGGGTACAGAAGGCCGTTTTGAGTTTCCGCGCCCCATGACCAACCGCCCTGGCCTGGATTTCAGTTTTAGTGGTTTAAAAACCTTTGTGCGTAATACGCTGAGTGACCTTGCTGATGAAAATGGCCAAGTCTCGGAGCAGGACAAGGCTGACGTGGCGCTGGCTTTTGAAGAGGCCGTAGTACAGACATTGGTCATCAAGTGTCGTCGCGCCTTGAAGGGAACGGGACTGCGCTCCCTTATTATTGCCGGTGGTGTCAGCGCCAATCAACGCCTTCGCGCCGGTCTGCAGCAGATGGTGACCGCCCAGCGCAGCCGCCTGTTTTATGCGCAGCCACGCTTTTGCACGGACAACGGTGCGATGATTGCTTACGCTGGTTGCCAGCGTCTGCTGGCAGGTCAACAACAAGGCTTGGCTATTCAGGCCTACCCACGTTGGCCTTTGGAAAGTCTGCCGCCGGTGCGTTAACACCTGTGCAAGCAGGGCAGTTCAGATTAAATAAAGGAGGCTGAAGATGGACATAGTGTATATCCGCGATCTGCAAATCCAGACTGTGATTGGCATTTATGACTGGGAGCGGGAAATCCGCCAGACCGTCAGCCTGGATCTGGATATGGCCACGGATATCCGTGCCGCTGCGGCCACAGAAGACATTAGCAATACGCTGAACTACAAAGACATTTCCAAGCGTTTGATTTCCCATATCGAAGACTCCAGGTTTTTACTGATTGAAACCATGGCCGAGAGCGTGGCCCAGATTGTATTGACTGAATTTCCGGTGCCCTGGCTGCGCCTGCGTGTTGGCAAACCTGGTGCGGTAACCGGCGCACGTGATGTTGGTGTAATCATTGAGCGTGGCCAAAAACCAGTGAGTGCATAATGGCATTATTGACTCTGAGTCTTGGCAGCAATCTGCAGCCAGCGCTGCATATTGAAAAAGCGCTGGATGGCCTGGCCGAAGTCTTTGGAGAACTGCGGCTGTCTTCGGTCTTTGAAAGTGAAGCGGTGGGGTTCAGCGGCGGTAACTTTCTGAACATGGTGGTTGCCACCGAAACCGACCTGCCTCTGCTGACCATCAGCCAGCTGATCAAAGAGCTGGAAACGCGTCATGGCCGTCAGCGCGATCAGGTACGCTTCAGTTCCAGAACTCTCGATATTGATATCCTGACGTTGGGCGATCTTTGTGGCACCCACGATGGAATTGTATTGCCGCGCCCAGAGATCACGGTGAACGCTTATGTACTGTGGCCATTGTCACAGGTTTGTCCGGCGTGTGTGGACCCACATTCAGGTCAACGTTATAGCGAACTCTGGGCAGCCTACGACAAAACGCGACAGGCGCTGTGGCCAGTGGACTTTAACTGGCGCGGCCAACAGATCTCTCACGTCGCCGCCTGATCACCTGAAGAAGTTGGAGCGCATAACATGGACTTAAAATCACAACTGATTATTGCCGCCATGTTTGTGCTGGTGATTGCTGTGGCGTTCTGGCTCTTTGTTTATCCTCGCTGGTTAAATCAGCGCCGTGACCGGCTGCCATTCCCTGCAGAATGGGAAACCATTGTGCAGCGTTACCTGCCATTTTTCGCTCGTATGCCCGACAACCTCAAACAACAGCTGCGCAACCAGATCAAACACTTTGTTGCCAACAAAAAATTTGTAGGCTGTGCTGGCCAGACGATTAATGAAGAGATCAGGATCAGTATTGCAGCGCAGGCGTGTCTGTTGATTCTTGGGCGTTCCGGAGATTACTACACGGGTCTGCGCAGCATTCTGGTTTACCCTACCGAATTTATTGCGCGTCGCGAACACCCGGATGAATTTGGCCTGGTTGCTGAACGCGCTGCACTGTTGGCCGGCGAAGCCTGGAGCAACGGGCGCATAATTCTGTCATGGGATAGTGTGCAACGTGGCGCTGCTGATTTTGGTGACGGATTTAACGTGGTGTTACACGAATTTGCCCATCAGCTTGATAACCAGTTTGGTCACGCTAATGGCGCGCCCTGGCTGAACAGTCATGAAGCCTATCAACGTTGGTCAGAAGTTTTCAGCGCCGAGTTCCAGCGCTTGCGTGCAATCGCCAGCGATCCCGGTGCGGCCTGGTTACATCAGGATGAGGTTCTGGATTTTTATGGGGCCCGTGAACCCGCCGAGTTTTTTGCAGTGGCAACTGAAAGTTTTTTCGAAAAACCTCAGCAGCTGGCGCAGCGTCACCCGGAATTGTTTGAGCAGCTGCAGTGGTATTACCGCGTTGATCCGCGACTGTGGCATTAGATAACAGACTGCTTTAACAGAGTACGCGACCGCCGTCGACATTCAGTATTTGCCCGGTAATGTAATGGGCATCATTGGCAAGAAAAAATACTGCATTGGCAATGTCCTGTTCGCTGCCAAGCCGTCCCAGTGGAATCCCTGACAGAATCGATGCCTGTTGTTGCGCGTGCAGTTGCGGGTCACTGGCGTGCTCTGGCCACAGAATGGCGCCAGGTGATACTGCATTTACACGAACGGCAGGTGCCAGTTCTCGCGCCAGTGATCGTGTCATTGCCTGCAGGGCAGCTTTGGCCATGGTATAGGGCACAAAACCCGCCATGCCACGGTCTGCATTCATATCTGTCAGATTCACAATGCTGCCATTGTTTTTAACCAGTTCTGCGGCCAGCGCCTGGCTTAAAAACAAGGGCGCTTGTGCGTTACTTGCCATCAGATCCTGCCAGTTTTGCTGACTGATTTTTCCTAAGGGCGTTGCATAAAAGCGGCTGGCGTTATTAACCAATACATCCAGCCTGCCATAGGCCGCAATGGCCGCCGCTGCCAGCTGCTGTACCTGTTCTTCAATATTCAGATCTGCACTGAGTACTGTGGCACTGTCAGCACGTATGTTGTTCAGTTCGGCAGCCAATTGATGAGCGGCGTTGGTTGACTGGTGGCAGTGAATTAATACGCAATAACCATGACCGTGAAAGGTTCTGGCTGTACAGGCACCAATACGACGGGCAGCGCCGGTGATCAAAACAACACGGTTTTTAGTATCCGTGTTCATCACGCTGACCATTGATTTCGCGGTACTGGCTGACAAAAGTTGTTAATTTTTGCTGACGGGTTTTATGCAGCAGGTCTTTGATAAATTCACCGCTGGCGGCGTCTTTGGGCACAGGATTATCTTTTAATAGATCAGGCACGCGGATGTCGCTCACTGTTGCAAATGCGCTGCGCAAATAGTCAGCCTGCGGATAAGGTTTTTCTTCATAACCCGCTCGTCCGCGCGCATCGGCTTCACACACTTGCAGGAATTTTTCCAGGCGCTCAGGCCGGCGGAAAGCGTCTACACTTTCAAACAGCTTCAACAAGGTGGCAGGTCGCAGTTCCAGGGCACGATGACAATGGGTGTGATACTCGCTGGCCAACTGTGCCAGGTTCTGATAATCAGAGGGAGTGCGCAGCCGTTCACAAAGTTTGGCAATAATGCTGACGCCTCGGCTTTCGTGGCCGATATGACGCGGCCACAATGCAGGATCGGTTGTACCTTTGCCCAGGTCATGAATTAACGCAGCAAAACGCACAGACTTGTCGTCGCTGATTTTGCAAGCCTGTCCCAGAACCATCAGGCTGTGAACACCGGTGTCCACTTCGGGGTGATATTCAGCGCGTTGCGGGACTCCAAACAGTTTCTCCAGCTCGGGCAGCAGAACGGCCAGTGCGCCGCACTCGCGTAGCACTTCAAAAAAGACCCTGGCGCGTTTTTCGCCCAGCGCAGTATCAATTTCACGCCAGCTGCGCTCGGCTACCAGATGCTCGAGTTCACCGCTGTCCGTCATTTCGCGCATCAATGCCATCGTCGATTCTTCGACGCTGAACCCCAGATCGGCAAAACGAGCAGCAAAGCGCGCAACTCTGAGCACGCGTAATGGATCTTCGCGAAATGCGGGGGACACATGGCGCAGTTTGCGTTCGGCGATGTCACGGG
>Ga0265293_10012503_pt1 | contig 11252 bp, 9 predicted proteins | sample Munlanlewell138R_FD_192505 | JGI IMG/M metagenome (GOLD analysis project Ga0265293, IMG submission 192505) | Leachate microbial communities from a municipal landfill in Southern Ontario, Canada - Leachate well 138R | ecosystem: Engineered > Solid waste > Landfill > Unclassified | place: Canada... | reverse complement strand
CCAAATTCATCAATTGAGCCATTCGAATCACCGGTCTTAAATTCTGACCATTTTTGGAGTAATAAGATTATTTCTTCAATGTTCATAGCGTTTCGGTATCGTAATAAAATGATGGTAAATAGAAAAATATTTATAAAGATATAACGTTTTCGTGCTAATAAACGATGCAGATTTGAAATAATTTTTATAATTGCTTATTCCGGTAAAATATGAGATTAAAGTTTGGTTTTCTAGTAATAGCGATTTTAATATTTACATTGACAAATGTAAATTCACAGGAGAAGAGAGGCGGAATCATCACAGGACGAGTTGAGAGTTCCATGACGCAGAGTCCTTTGGCTGGAGTTACCATAAGAGTTCTTGGAACTGATAAAGGAGCAATCAGCAAGAAAGACGGCACATTTGAAATAAAAGAAGTACCTTTCGGGATACAGAAAGTTCAGTTTAATCTGATAGGCTATGAATTATTTGTAAGAACTGATGTGCCGGTAGGAGCAGGAAAACCGGCATTTCTTGAAGTTAAACTTGTTGAAAAGGTAATCGAATTGGAGGGAGCTGAAGTCAAAGCAAGTTATTTCATAAAGCGGACTGATGCTGTGACCAGTACACAGAATTTAAATTTTGAAGATATTCGTCGTGCCCCCGGTGTGCAAGAAGATGTTATTCGAGCCGTTGCTCTGTTGCCCGGTGTTAATGTTACAGCTGCCGGTAGAAATGATTTGATTGTCAGGGGTGGAGCACCGTTTGAAAATCTTTTTATTGTTGATAATCTCGAAGTAAATAACATAAATCATTTTGGTTCACAAGGTTCAACAGGTGGACCCTTATCAATAATAAATTTAGATTTTGTGAGAAATGTGGATTTTTCAGCCGGTGGATTTGGAGTCAAATACGGCGATAAGACATCATCGGTCACAAATATTCAACTAAGAAACGGTAACGAATCTCAATTCGGTGGTAAGGCTACACTCAGTGCTACGAGCTTCGGTCTAAACCTTGAAGGACCTATTGCGGGCGATGGTTCATGGCTATTCAGTGCTCGTCGAAGCTATCTTGATTTTATATTTCAATTGGCAGGATTTTCTTTCATACCACAATATTGGGATTTCCAAGGTAAGGCAAACTACAGACTTGACCAGAGGAACACGCTAACATTGCTGACAGTCTCAGCTATAAATGACGTAAAGCTGAATAATGAAGAATTGGATGACAGATTTAGCAATAGTAGAGTGGCAATACCGGACCAATATCAGAATTTTTCAGGTCTGACATGGAAGCATCTTTTCGGAACAGGCTTTTTGACTGTCACGGGAGGTACATCCTACACCCGATTTACTACTTTCCAAAATGATTCTAACTTAGTGGAGATATTCAGGAACGACTCAGAGGAAGGGGAACTCATACTAAGGTCTGATATTGATTTACAGCTCGGTTCGAAGACTGAATTTCATGCAGGTAATCAAATGAAGTATGCCGGTATTCTGGATTATAAAATTTTAATTCCCGGGTTTATTCGTACTGACATGGAAGGTAATCCGCAACCTTTAAGTCTTGATACGAGTTTTAATGCATTTAGGAATGCTACATACATTAATCTCAGTCATGCTATAGGACAGCATAAATTTACAGTAGGCGGCAGACTCGATTATTACAACTTTACCGATGGTGCCTTGTACTTCTCTCCTCGAGCTTCATATATCTATACACTGAATGAAAATTCATCATTTATTGGCAGTATTGGTAGATACTACCAAGCTCCGAGCTATATCTGGTTGATTGGTGATCCCGATAATAAATTGAAACCGATACAAGCAGACCAAGTTGTGATAGGATACGCGCACACTCCGCTTGAAGATGTAAAAGTTCAGCTTGAAGTATTTTATAAAGAGTATTCAAGTTATCCTTCAAGGATCTATAGACCTCAGTCAGTACTCGCACCTTCCGGATTCGATGATGTCAGCTCGGATATTCCGTTCGGACTCGAACCTCTTGTAAGCACCGGAACGGGCTGGTCCAGAGGTGCTGAAATATTCATACAGAAAAAGCTGAGTGACATACCAATCTATGGATTATTCAGTGTAACTTATGCAGAATCCCGTTTTACGTCGCTTGACGGCATTGAAAGACCTTCAGGTTATGACAGTAGATTTATTTTCAATATTGCACTTGGATGGAGAATTGACGATTATTGGGAAATATCGGCAAAGTTCAGAGCTGCAACAGGAATCCCTACAACACCGTTTACCGATACCGGCATTAAAGATTTTACAAGATACAATGAAGGCGAGAGATTGCCATGGTTCAATTCAGCTGATTTGAGAATTGACAGACGTTGGAATTTTGAAAGTTCGACGCTTATATTTTATGTAGATATACAAAATGTATATGGTCGTAAGAACGTAAACGGAATCAGATGGGACACAAGACTTCAAGCACCCGAATATCAGGAGTCTATCGGTGTGTTACCAAGTATCGGCTTAAGTTGGGAATTCTAATATACCAAAGATAATAACAAAAAAAGTCGGGAAACCGGCTTTTTTTGTTATATTGATAAGCGCTTAGTCAAGCTAAATAAATTGTCATTGATATCGTGTTAAAGAATAAAGAATTACCATAATTGTTTATTGCGAAATGCAGCTGTCAATATCGGATATAAATGAATTGCTTGACTTGAACGGCGGGAAATACGCTGTTTCCAATCTTAGTGAAGCTTATTCATTTTGTAAGAAAGTAGCATTAGGGCATTATGAAAATTTTCCAGTAGGTTCTATATTAATTCCAGCCGATAAACGAGACTTTTTTTTCTCCGTATATACATTTGCAAGAATTGCTGACGATATTGCCGATGAAGGTGACGGTAGTGCAGAAGATAAAACTTCCAGTCTCGTAAAGCTTTTGGGTAATCTCAGATATACAATTGAGAATGAAATAAGTCCGGGTAACCCATTATTTTTAGCATTGAAGGATACAATGCTGAAGAAGGATATTCCGCTTACTCCTTTTGAAAAATTAATTAAGGCATTTCTTCAGGATTCCAATTTTGTACAACCTCTTACAATGCAGGATAACATTGAATACTGTAAACACTCGGCAAATCCGATTGGTGAGATTGTTCTGCGTATATTCGAATCATATAATGAGCAGACAGCAAAATATTCAGATGCGATTTGTACCGGATTACAATTGGTAAATTTCTGGCAAGATATTTCAAGAGATTATAATGCAGGCCGTATATATATCCCTAAAGAAAATCTGGAAAAATACAAACTCGATGATAAAGTGATTTTTAACTCTACATCAGAAGCTGATATAGAGCAGTGTTTACAAGAAATTTATGATTATACGGAAAAATTATTTATTTTTGGTGTAGATATAATTAAATATCTTAAAAATAAAAGATTAATTTTTGAAATTTTAATGACTGTTGAAGGTGGAAAGAGAATTTTAGAAAAAACTCGAAGGCTTGGTAAAAACATAATTACAGTTCGTCCTTCTCTAAGGAAAACTGACTTTGTTTATCTCTTGATTAAGAATTTTGTAAGGTATAAGATTTAGAAAAGTAATGGATGTACTGACACAAGAACAATTGGCAATTTACGAAAAGGTTGAGCCGCCCGTAGTAGAAAAATCAAGTTTTCTCTACTCATTTACATTGCTTCCGAAGGAAGAACGGGTAGCTATTAACTCTGTTTATGCTTTCTGTAGTTATATTGATGATATTGTTGACAGCAGTCCCAATCTGAATAAGAAATCAATTTTAAAGAAACTTGATAGACTTTCTTGGTGGGAAAATGAAATTGAGAACATATATGCCGAAAGGTTGAAATCTCCGGTTATGCTTCCACTGGTAGCAGTTATTAATCGTTTCGAGTTGCCTAAACAGTTCTTTTTAACATTGATTGACGGTGTAAGAAGAGACTTGATTCAATACAGATACTCGAATTTTGAAGAACTCAAAGAATATTGTTACAGTGTAGCGAGTGTAGTTGGTCTTATCAGTATTGAAATTTTCGGTCATAAGTATGAGGAAACCAAGAACTATGCTATCAATTTGGGATATGCCCTTCAGCTTACGAATATAATCAGGGATATTAAATTCGACAAAGACAGAGGATATATTTATTTGCCACTTGATGAACTTGAACGCTTCAATTATTCCGAAAAAGAATTGATTGAAGAAGTATATAACGAGAATTTTGTAAATCTCATGAGTTTTCAGGCAGACAGGGCAAGAGAATATTATCATAAGGCAAGAATGAATCTTAAACCTGACGAAAGAACTACCATAGTAGCAGCTGAAATAATGGATTCAATATATTTTCGATTGCTCGAAAAAATCGAATTACAGGATTTTAATGTTTATCAACCAAGAAAAATCAGAGTCTCTACTGCTCATAAGTTTTTAATGACCCTGAAACATTGGTTGTCGGTCAATATGTTTATAAGAAGAATCAAAAAACATTAATCAGCTATTTTCGTTCTAATATTATTGATGAACGATTTTAATTATTTCTTTTTTATGTAATCAAATAAATCAGAGCTTACAATGCAGATTGAATTTAATACAGAAGAGTTACAAGAAGTACAGAAACATATATCCAAGTATCCCGAAAAAAAGGCTGCTATCATGCCTGTTCTCTGGATGGCTCAGAAGAAATGGGGATGGCTTTCACTTGATGTAATGAGATATGTGTCGCAATTATTAGATTTGCCATTGTCGCATGTAGAAGGAGTTGCATCGTTTTATACAATGTACTTCAAAAAGCCAATGGGTAAATATCATGTACAGGTTTGCACAAATGTTTCATGTATGCTTCGTAAAGGTGATGAAATTTACAAACACGTTGCCGAAAAGCTTGGGATTAAACATAACGAATGCAGTGAGGACGGATTTTATTCGCTTGAAGAGGTGGAATGTATGGGAGCTTGCGGAGGAGCACCTGTTGTAGTCATCAATGAAGACTTTTACGAGAATGTGGACATAAGTAAAGTAGATGATTTATTAACTTCTTTAAAATAATTGTGACTTTTTTGCTCTTAATGTGTTATTATAGATAGAAAGGTTACAAATTTAATAATATAAATTTTTGATGACGACAAAAAATAAATATAGCTTCTTTTCAAAAATATTCCTGCTTGTTGTAGGAGTTGTATATTTTTTGAATTATATTTACTCCAATACACTTCCGGACTTGCTTTCTCTTGCTCCACAAGAGGTAATAAAAAATTTGAGCTTATGGAAGCTTGTATCATTTCCGTTTGCACCGGGTGGACTTGAGTCTGTATTGCTTTTTGCCTTAGTTTTCTATTTTATATCTCCCAAACTTGAATCATATATAGAAGGATTAAGATATCCGCTTTGGCTTTTTCTGCTGACATTATTGCAGGGTTGCATACTTACGCTTGTTTTTATTAATTCAAATGTTATTATTGCAGGTATGGATGGAATGTCTTTTTATGTTATGATTGTTTATGCTTTGTTGAAATCCAGAGATAAAATCAGATTCTTGAACTTCCCGCCAATGCCGGTAATTGCCTTTTCTATGTTGCTCGGATTTCTATGGTTTGGAATGAATCTTGTAAATTTCTCTACCAGTGGTAACGAAAGTTTATTTTTCTCGGCTGTAGGCTCATCATTATTCGGTATTACTTCCGGCTTGATTCATTATCTGCAAATACGTTTGTCAGGATTGAATTCAGTGAAAACCGGCAGAATTGATAATGACCAAGAGCTGAAACTACCATCACCGGAAGAGCTGAGTATGGCTCATTCAACTAACATCAGAGCAAGAAAGATTTACAATGCAGTCAGACAGGATTATTTGGACGAGGAAAATTATTTACTCTCTGATGATATGAGTGAGAATGAAGACAAGTTGAATGAAATATTAGATAAGATTTCAGTAAGCGGTGAAGACTCTCTAAACTCTTTCGAGAAACGTTTCTTACACGAATATTCCAAAAGATTGAATTTGTAAATTAACTTTTCCCATGAAATATTAAACAGCCTAATAGCACATTAATACTGCAATTAGGCTGTTCTTATTTCGGATTAGAAAAGTACGAAGAATTAATTCCGGGTACTTTTATCACAAGTAAATAATCTCTAAAGTGAATGGTGTTATATAATTTCAGTTTTTGCTCGTTTTATATCTGCACCGAGTATGTTAAGTTTTTTCTCAAGTTCTTCATAACCTCTATCGAGGTGATAAATTCTGAACAATTCTGTCGTACCTTCAGAAGCAAGTGCAGCCAGAACAAGACAAGCACTGCCGCGTAAGTCAGAAGACATGACTTGAGCACCTTTAAGTTGTTTGCCACCCATGATTACTGCAGAATTGTCAATTATATCAATTTCAGCACCAAGTCTGTTTAGTTCGGGTACATGTTTGAATCTGTCGCGATAGATATTATCCGTGATTTTTGTAGTACCATCAGCCATCAACATGTACGCAGTCCATTGGGCTTGAATATCAGTAGGAATACCCGGATAAACAGATGTAACTATGTCAGTCGGAACAGGAGGTTCCGACATGCTTAGAGATATAGTATCAGAGTTAACGTCAATCTCTGCCCCTGACTCTTCAAGTTTAGCAATGACAGATGTAAGGTGGTAAGGATTTGTTTTTTTCAATTCAATTTTGCCTCGTGTCATAGCAGCTGCTATGAGAAAAGTGGCAGCCTCTATTCTATCCGGAATTGTCTCTTCATCAACTGGTTTAAGGTTGTCAACTCCTTCAATCTCCAGCTGAGTAGTACCAATTCCGTCAATCTTTGCACCCATTTTGACAAGCATTCTTGCAAGTGCTGTTATTTCAGGTTCAAGAGCTGCGTTAGTTATCAAAGTTGAACCTTTGGCAAGAGTTGCTGCCATTAGTACGTTTCCGGTAGCTCCGACACTCGAAATATCGAAATGTATCTTTCCACCTTTTAGCTTGTCTGCTTTGGCTATGACATATCCCTGCTCCAATTCTACTTCTGCACCGAGTTTCTCGAGACCTTTCAAGTGTAAATCTACCGGTCTTGGACCCCATGCACAGCCGCCCGGAAGAGATACTTTCGCAATTCCGTATCGTGCCACCAATGGACCGAGTACATAAAATGATGCTCGCATTTTCTTTACATGCTCGTATGGTGCCTCAAAATGTGAAATTTCTCGAGTATCAATGAAAAGTTCATTGTTGTTAAGTTCACAGAATCCACCTAATGAACCCATTAATCTCGACATTGTCCAGACATCACGAAGATTTGGTGTATTGAAGAGTCTATAAGTGCCGGGTGCAAGTAATGTTGCAGGCATTAAGGCTAAGGAACCGTTTTTTGCACCTGATACTTCAATGCTGCCTTCTAATCTTGCTCCACCTTTGATTATGAATTTATCCATACTCGTTTTACTTTTTATATCTTTTGGTTGAAATTATTTTACAAATAAAATGGGGAATTCTCAGAATAACAAATAATTGACAAAATCATGTAACATTTTTTAAAAATTAATGTTATTGTAAATAAATAATTAGGTGACTATTATTATATTTTTATATTATGACTAAAAATTCTATTTTTTAATTCAAGGCTTTATTATGAAGATTGTTCTTCTGTTTATAACAGTTTTTTTTATTGTTCCGAATATTGTATTATCAAGAGAATTCAGAGTGGAACAAATTCCCAACGGGAATAAAAATCAATGCTTGAATTGTCATTTCAGCATGGACGGCGGTGCATTGAACCCGTTTGGTGAGGAGGTGTTTTCTAATCATCTATCAGTACAAAATCCATTTGGCAATGTCGTATGGTCAAAGACACTTGCAGAGCTTGATTCTGATGGTGACGGTTATTCGAACGGTATAGAGTTACAAGATGCCGAAGGTGCTTGGAAAATCGGACAAGCAAACCCAGGTGATTTTCAAAGCGTTACTTTGCCGGGTAATCCGACGAGTCATCCGGTTAGTGTTGACGGCTCGTTAAGCTATAATCCGATATCAGGTTTCTCACTTACTTCGATTGCACCAAACCCTGCCAGGGATAACTTTCAATTGAATTTTGTTCTGCATAATGATGATTATCTCAGTATCAAATTATTCGATTTGACCGGAAATATGATATCGCTTCTGGAAGAAGAGTTTTACGGAGCAGGTACTTACATCAGAGATTTTCGATTAAGTGATGAAAGTAAGGGCAGGCTTCCTAAAGGAACTTATTTCCTCTTTCTTGCAACAAGTAATTACTTTGATGTTCAGAAAATTATTGTTTCGGATTAAATAAATAATCCAAGAGTAAAGAGTTGTCTCAAAAGTAAAGTTAACGGTTGTTTAAACATTCTGAAAGCGTGTCGAACTATTTTTCACGATAACTTTAACTTGACATTCCAAATTGCAATCTTTCGGTATGTTACATTTGAGATGACTCTTAATATTTATTTACCTGAATTTATCATCGTTTCGTCCTGATTCGATTGAAAGAAGGATTTTTTGTAATAACAAATTCTATCTTTGGATCTTTTGAATATTCGGTTATTCTTATTTTGAAATCATCGAATGTATATGAGCCTGAATATTCTACAGCTTTTGAATTATTCTTAATAGGGTCATATCGCCCTTCCAAACCAACAAATTTATCAATGAAATAATCACCCTTCTCAAGCTCTGTACTAAATGTTAATGTTGTTATTGTTTCGTTTTTTGCCTGATACGAAAATTTTAAAAAACCGTCCACAAATTCACCTGCATCATCTACTTTCAAAGTTTTGGTAATATCTTTACCTTTATTATTTTTCGGTTCATCGGTTTTCATTTTTTTCGAGCCTAATGATTCCCACAAATCTTGAGCTCTGTAAAGTTGCTCACCCGGAAGTATGTCCAATTCACTGCGCAGGAAATCCCCGATAATCTTCACACGTTCCGGAATCAACTGATTCCTGTTTACTTGACTTAAGATTGAATTGACACTAAGTATCAAAAAAAATGATGATAAAATCAGAACACGCAACATAATAAACTCCGAAAAATTGTAATACCTGTGATTATACCCTTAATAAACGGTTTATCCGTCATAAAATTTATTTTGAAATCGGAAAAAAGTTTAATATGAATTTTTTGAATCCATTAGTATTGATTGGTCTTGCAGCTGCTGCTATTCCGGTATTACTTCATCTTTTGAATTTAAGAAAATTAAGAAAAGTAGAATTTTCTTCATTGAAGTTTCTGAAAGAGTTGCAAAAAACAAAAATCCGAAAGCTCAAACTTAAGCAGATACTTCTTTTGATACTGCGTACCTTACTAATCATATTTGCAGTTATTGCTTTCGCCAGACCGACAATACCGGGTTCACTTCCGTTTTTTGGCAGTTACGCTCAAACTTCCGCCGTTGTTCTGCTCGACAATTCTTTTAGTATGGATATATCCGATGAGTACGGAAATAGATTCAATCAAGCTAAGAGTGCTGTTTTGAATATAATCGAAAATCTGAAAGATGGTGATGAAGTCGCAGTTATACCGATGGCATCAGAAAGAAATGAACAGAATATATTCACAAGAAATTTTGATTTTGCTTCAGAAAATCTCAATTTTATTAATATAAGTAAAACACCGGCGAACTTGAACAGGAGTATGAGATTGGCAGAGTCACTGATAGACGATGCTCTTAACTTGAATAAGGAAATTTATGTTATATCCGACTATCAAACAAATATTTTTAACATAATTAACAATGATACTTTCAGACTACAGTCACCAGTCTCATCACTTATAGCGGTACCGGTCGGGAATAATTCGAATGCTGACTTACAAAACATATCAATTGATTCAGTCAAACTTGTTTCCGGTATATTTCAATATGATAAATTAGTCGAAATTGAAGCTTTCGTAAGAAACAATTCCAAGAATACTATTAAAGATGTAGTGATAACAATGAAGTATAATGGTAAAGCTGTTGCCCAGAGGAGTGCCGATATTGCTTCGGGAGAAACCAAATCGTTCCTGATTGCCGCTAAACCACAGGACTATGGACAGAACAAAGCTTCAATTGAATTAGAAGGTGATATTCAAGACCTGGATAATTATCGTTATTTAGGATTCAATATACCGCCAAAGCCAAAAATTCTTGTTGCCGGTAGTCAAGAATCCGAGTTGTTTCTTAATGCGGCGCTAAATCCATTTAAAGAAAACGATGTATCACAAAATATTAAATTTGTTAAAAGCGGTCAGCTTTCAGGAGAAAATTTCATTGATTATAATACTGTGATTGTTGCCGGTATAAATCTCAGTGACAATGATTTATTCAGGTTGAATCAATATTTAAATTCCGGTGGTTCACTGCTCATATTTGCTAATATTGAAACTGAGTTTGAGAAATTTTCGAAATTCCTTGAACAGACCGGGATTGGGAAAATCAGTGACAGGAAGTTCAATCCAATAGAACCGGCTTCATTTACAAATGTTGATAAGAATCATCAAATGTTCGAAGGTGTATTTGATGATAAACCTGGAACGAACCAGATTGAATCTCCTAAAATTATCAGAGCATACCCCGCAGAATCCGGACTCGCTGTCATTAGCATCCCGGGTGGAGCATTTCTCTCAGAATCAAAAAAAGGTCAAGGGAAAGTGATTTATATCGCGGTTGATGCCGAGAACCGAATGAGTAATTTGCCTGTTACAGGATTGTTTCCCGCATTGATTTATAGGAGTATTTTATATCTGTCACAAACTGAAGACAAGAGTTCCGATTTGTTTATAGGAGAGTCACTTAGGTTCAGTATTCCTGCAAGATTTGCAGGTTCAAATAATTTCAAAATTAGTGACCCTTCCGGTAATGACTTTTATACTGACGCTATTGAACTACCTCAAGGTAGAGTGATTTCTATCGAAAATCTAAGATTTCCGGGGATTTATACCATATTTGATGAGAGTGATAATTATGTATCACAAATAGCTGTAAATACTGACCCTACAGAATCAAATATGAATCAGAACGGCAATGATATTATAAAAAAAGAGCTTTCAGACAGATTTATAGATGGTAACATTAGCATCATTGACAATGTGTCCGACTTATCTTCAGGTATTCAAAGGGTTCGAACCGGAACCGAGTTATGGCAGATATTCGTTATACTTGCTCTTATATGTGCAATAACTGAAATGATAGTTCAGAAAGTCAGTAAAAATGAAGTAGCTGAAGCATGATATAGATGTAATCCGAAAAAAAATGCCGATTCAAAAGAATTGGCATTTTTAATAGCTTGTGGAATATATATT
>Ga0265293_10012502_pt1 | contig 11253 bp, 9 predicted proteins | sample Munlanlewell138R_FD_192505 | JGI IMG/M metagenome (GOLD analysis project Ga0265293, IMG submission 192505) | Leachate microbial communities from a municipal landfill in Southern Ontario, Canada - Leachate well 138R | ecosystem: Engineered > Solid waste > Landfill > Unclassified | place: Canada... | reverse complement strand
TGACAACCGGCAGCAGCAGGTGCGGAATCCCCTCGTAGATGGAGAGTTCCAGCATCTTCGGGTCGACCATGATGATGCGCACCTCCTGCGGGGTGGCGCGGTAGAGCAGGGAAAGGACCATGGTGTTGATGGAGACCGACTTGCCGCTGCCGGTGGAGCCGGCAACGAGCAGGTGCGGCATCTTCGCCAGATCGGCGACAACGGTGCGGCCGAAGATATCCTTGCCCAGAGCCATCGGCAGCCGGCCGCCGGATTTCTGGAACTCCTCCGACTCGAAGATCTCCTTCAGCCAGACGGTGTCGCGCTCCTTGTTCGGGATCTCGATGCCGACGACGCCGCGGCCGGGGATCGGCGCGACGATGCGGATGGAGAGCGCCTTCAGCGCCATGGACAGATCGTCGGAGAGGCCGGCGATCTTGTTCACCTTGACCCCGGGGGCGGGGGCGAACTCGTACATGGTGACCACCGGTCCCGGCTTGACCTCGGTGACCTCCCCCTGAACGCCGAAATCCCGCAGCTTTTTCTCCAGGATGCGGGCGTTCATCATCAGCGATTCCTTGTCCACCGGGTGGGCCGCCTCCCCCTCATGTTCGAGCAGGCTGAGCGGCGGCTTGTGGTAGGTGCCTTCCGGTTCGAGAAAATCGAAAATAACCTGCGCCGGCTCTTCCTTCTTCTTCTTTTTCGCGGTTTTGCCCGCCGTTATCAGTTTCGGTTCGCTGACGGCGATCACCGGCGCTGCAGGCGCCCCGCTCTCCCTGGCCGGCTTCGCCTTCGCCTTCGCCGTGCGGGACTGCCGACGCTGCTCCAGAAGCAGACCGAAGCGCTCCAGGATCCCTTCCAGGAACAGCACCATGGAAAAGCGGACGGTGAGCATCAGCGAAACGAGGAAGAAGACGATGAGAAACACCGTCGCGCCGGGGATGTTGAGCCATTCGGTCAGTACTTCGCTCAGCAGTCGCCCCAGGGCGCCGCCGGCTTGATTGATGGTCTGGCCGGCCAGGGTGACCTGATGGAAATGAAGCGAAATCAGGCCGGAGAGGGAGAGAAGAAGCACAAGAAAGGCCGCCCCCTTGTGAAATCGAATCTTGACGTCGCGAAACTTGAGCAGTCGCCAGGCGAAGAGAAAGCAGGCGAGGGGCAGCAGATAGGCCGGCAGGCCGAAGATCTGCAGCAGCAGATCGGAAAGATAGGCGCCGACCACGCCGCCGAAATTGACCACATCCCCGCGCAGATTGTTGTTGAAGGAGGGATCGCTGTTGTTGAAGGTCGCCAGGCAGGAAAGGAGAAAAATACCGGCCGCCAGCCAGAAAACCCCGGCGACTTCCTTCTTCAGGTGTTCACGGAGAAACGGTTTCGATTTGTCGCGCATGCAATCCCTCTTGCAAAGGCAAACTGGCATTCAATATGTCTGATCGGTTCCCAACTACGCCAAGCTGTTCACTCTTTTGAAGGGGCGCGTGGGTGAGGCCAATCAGCGGTAAATCCCACGTGTGATTTCAAATAAATTGTACTGGAATTTATTCGTGTTCATTCGTGGCTGCGATTCGGAATTAAAGTTCGAGTATCACCGGCAGGATCAACGGCCGGCGCTGGATGGCCCGATTGAACAACCGCTGCAGGGCCTTGCGCATCTCGACGCGCACCTCTTCCCAGTCAGTAATCGTCGCCAACGTATGTTCGGCAAGCAAATCGCGCACCACCTGCCGCGCCTCGTCGAGCAGGGCCAGATTTTCCTCCTCGGGGACGAAGCCGCGGGTGAAAAGCTCGGGGCCGTAGAGGATCTCCCCCGTCGACTGATTGAGGGCCAGCACCATGATCGCCAGACCGTGGTTGGCCAGATGCCGCCGGTCGCGCAGCTCCATCGTGCCGACATCCCCGACGCCCTTGCCGTCGATGAAGACCCGCCCCGTCTCCACCCGCGCTTCGCGCCGCAGACCATTGGCCGAGACCAGCAGGGGAAAGCCGTTCTCCAGCACCACCGCCTCGGGCACGCCCATTTTTCGCGCCAGTTGCGCGTGCCGCACCAGATGCCGGTATTCGCCATGCACCGGCACGAAATAGCGGGGCCGCACCAGGGAAAAGACGAGCTTGAGTTCTTCCTGGGCGGCGTGGCCGGAGACGTGCACTTCGCTGGTCGACTCGTAATAGACCTCGGCGCCGCGCCGGTAAAGATGGTTGATCATCTCGGTGATCGCTTTTTCGTTCCCCGGAATGAACTTGGACGAAAGAATGACCGAATCTCCCGCCTGCACCAGCAATTGCTTGTGGTCGTCCAGGGCGATGCGGGAGAGGGCCGACATCGGCTCCCCCTGGCTGCCGGTGGTGATGACGACCACCTTCTCCCGCGGCAGATCGCGCAGGGTGCGCAGATCGATGAGGGCGTCGTCGGGAATGTATAGATAACCGAGTTGCCGGGCAATGGCGATATTAGTCACCATGCTGCGGCCGTTGACCAGAATCTTGCGGCCGCAGGCGATGGCGGCGTCCACCGCCTGCTGAATGCGATGGATGTTGGAAGAAAAGGTGGCGATGAGCACCTGGCCGGTGCAGCGGGGCAGGATTGCGGCAAAGGCTTCGCCGACCACCCGTTCGGAGAGGGTATAACCTTCTTTCTCCACATTGGTGGAGTCGGCCAGCAGCAGCAGGACGCCTTCCTCGCCGTAGCCGGCCAGGGCGGCGAGGTCGGTGGGCTGATTATCCACCGGCGTCTGGTCGAGCTTGAAGTCGCCGGTATGCACCACCAGGCCCGCCGGCGTGCGAATCGCCAGGCCGACGCCGTCGACGATCGAATGCGCGGCGCGGAAGAATTCGACGCGGAAGCAGCCGAGGTCGAAATGCTGGCGGGGATAAATCCGTTGCAGTTGCGCGGCCGATTCCAGCCCGTGCTCTTCCAGTTTTCCCTGCAGCAGGCCGAGGGTGAGCCCGGTGCCGAAAATGGGAGGAAAGTCGAGCTTTTCGAGCAGATAAGGGACGGCCCCGATATGATCCTCGTGCCCGTGGGTGAGGATCAGCCCACGAATGTCCCCGGTGCGCTCGGCGAGCACGGAAACGTCGGGAATGACCAGATCGATGCCGAGCATGTACGCCTCGGGAAACATCAGGCCGCAATCGATAAGGAGAATCTCCCCCCGGCACTCCAGGGCCATCATGTTCAGCCCGATTTCCCCCAGGCCGCCGAGGGGGAGAAGGCGCAGAACATCGGGGTGCAGGATGTCGGCCGATGGTTCTAAGGATGTCGTTTGCGCTGTCGGCATCGTTGAAAAAAGCCCCGATGGGGTTCCTTTGGCAAGGTAATAGGCCAGTCTACGTAAGGGGACCGAGGGAGTCAAACCTTTTTGGCGAAAGGACTTTACACCCCGAATGAATTTCGCTAGACTTGGTAAAATTTTCAAAAAACGGGAGGATTCCAATGTCGGTCAATAAAGTGATCCTGGTGGGGAATCTGGGCAAGGATCCGGAATTGCGCTATACGCCTTCCGGCGCTGCCGTCGCCAACTTCACGCTGGCGACCAGCGAGCGGTTCAAGGACCGCGACGGCCAGATGCAGGACAAAACCGAATGGCATAATATCGTCGTCTGGCGGCAGTTGGCCGAGATCTGCGGCAAATACCTGCACAAGGGAAAGCAGGTCTACATCGAGGGCAAGATACAGAGCCGCAGTTATGACGATCGGGACGGCAACAAGCGCTATATCACCGAGATCGTCGCCGATCAGATGCGGATGCTTGGACGGGCGGGCGAGGAAGGCGGCGGCGGTGGCGGCGGTTATTCCCGCGAGTCGAACCAGCGCAATCCCCAATCGTCGTCCCGGGGAAGCTCCCGGCCGGTGGAAGAGTATGCCGACCCGCCCTTCAATCCGGACGACGAAATTCCGTTCTGATTGTTCTTTCTCTGCTGTCTCGGCCGCAAGTCCAAGGATTTGCGGCTTTTTGCTTTTCTGCGAGGTGATTCTATGCGACTGATCGTTCTCGATGGCCATGCTCTCAACCCCGGCGACCTGAGCTGGGCGGTCCTGGAGCAGCTTGCCGACTGCACCATTTATCCGCGCACCTTGCCGACGGAGATCGCCGGTCGGGCGGCCGATGCCGACATCGTGTTGACCAACAAGGCGATTCTCGACCGGTCGCTCATCGAGGCGCTCCCCGCCCTCAAATACATCGGCGTTCTCGCCACCGGCTACAATGTCGTCGATCTGGCGGCGGCGCGCGAGCGGGGCATTCCGGTGACCAACATCCCCGCCTACAGCACCGCGTCGGTGGCCCAGATGGTCTTTGCCCTGCTGCTCGAACTGACGCAGCAGGTCGGGCACCACGCCCACCTGACCCGTTGGGGGCACTGGAGCGAATGCCCCGATTTCTCATTTTGGGATCGGCCGCTGGTCGAACTCGACGGTCTGGTCCTCGGTCTGGTCGGTTTCGGCGCCATCGGCCAGCGGGTGGCGCGTATCGGCCGCGCCCTGGGTATGCGGGTGCTGGTCCATACCGCGCATCCGGAAAAGCATGCGGCGGCGGCGCGACAGGTCGATGCCGAATTTGCCGATCTTGACCGGCTCTTTGCCGCGGCGGACGTGGTCAGTCTGCATTGTCCGCTGACCGAGGCCACCCGGAATCTGGCGGACGCGCGCCGGCTGGCCCTGATGAAGCGAAGCGCCTACATGATCAACACCGGTCGCGGCCCCCTCATCGACGAGGCGGCGCTGGCGCAGGCGCTGAAGGACAAGCGTCTGGCCGGCGCCGGTCTCGACGTTCTCGGCCAGGAGCCGCCGGCCGGGAACAACCCCCTGTTCACCGCGCCGAACTGCTTCGTCACACCGCATATCGCCTGGGCCACCCGCGCCGCCCGCGAACGGTTACTGGCTACGGCGGCCGACAACGTCCGCGCCTTTCTCGCCGGCGCGCCGCGCAACGTGGTGAACGGTTGAACGAATGCGGTTCGGCTCGACCCGCCCTTGACACAACCGGGAGCCGAATGCTATAAAAAGACGGTAAAATTAATCCAGAATGCTTGAAGCCACAGGTTTCCTGTGGTTTTTTCTTTGAGGTAAACGCACATGGCCAAACGACCGACGACCGCCGGAGACGACATTGAAGCCCGCTGCACCCGCTGCCGGGAAGTAACCAATCATACCGTGGTCGCCATGGTGGAGAGCCGGGTGGCTCGGGTGAAATGCAATATTTGCGATGGCGTGCATAATTATCATCCGCCAGCTGCCCAGCGCACCGCAGCGCGGCCGGTCGCCGCCAAGCCGGAGAAGGCGGCCAAAGCGGCCAAGGCGCCGCGAGCGACCGCGCGTCGCACGCAGGCGGCCGAACAGGCCGAATGGGCAGAGGCCGCCCGCCGCGCCGAGACGGCCAAGGTCACCCCTTACGCCATGAACTGCAGCTGTCGGGCCGGCGAGTTGGTGCAGCACCCGGTCTTCGGTATCGGGCTGGTCAAAGAAATCGTGCCGCCGGCGAAAATGGCGGTTCTGTTCGAGTTGGGGACGAAGCTGCTGCGCTGCAGGTAAGCGCTGCGGCGGGAAGGTTGCCGGAGAAGGGGAATGGATTTTCCCGAACTGCACGACTGGGGGGTCGACTACCGGCAAGCAGCTGATCTTCAACGCAACCTCGCCGGCCGGATTGTGTGCGAGAACACTTTGCCCCAGCCGCTGCGCACTGTCGCCGGCGTCGATGTGTCGTACGAGAAGCACGGCGATCTGTTCTTCGCCGGCATCGTTCTGCTGTCGCTGCCGGAATTGAACGTTCTTGAAGAAAGTTCCGCCAGCGGCCGGATGACTTTTCCCTACATCCCCGGCTTGCTCTCCTTTCGCGAATTGCCCATCCTCCTTGCCGCCTTTCGCCGCCTGCGAACCGTGCCCGACGTTGTTCTCGTCGATGGCCAGGGCATTGCCCATCCGCGCCGTTTCGGGCTGGCCAGCCATCTCGGCCTGTGGCTCGATCTGCCGACCGTCGGCTGCGCCAAAAGCCGGTTGTGCGGCGAGAATGAGGCGCCGGGGACGCGGCGTGGCGACCAGGTTCCCCTGCGGCACCGGGGGGAGGAAATCGGTGTGGTTCTCACCACCCGCGACCGGATAAAGCCCCTCTACATTTCCCCCGGCCACCGCATCGATATCGCCGCCGCCGCCGACCTCGTTCTGGCCTGCGGTCGCCGTTATCGTCTCCCCGAACCGACCCGTCTCGCCCACCATCTGACCAACCGGTTGCGGCGGGAGGACAGCGCCGGAGAAGGCGCCCGCTGATCGCCAATTAGCCGCTTTATCCCACCGTTACCGCCAATTTTCCCACCCCCTCGATCTCCGCTTCCAGCGCATCGCCGCTGACGATGACGCCAACGCCGGCGGGCGTGCCGGTGAGAATCACGTCGCCCGCCTCCAGGGTGAAAATTGCCGAAATTTCGCCGATGATCTGCGGGATGCGGCGCAGCATCAGGGCGGTCGAACCATCCTGGCGCACCTCCCCGTTGACGCGCATGCGGATTCGCAGGGCGTGCGGATCGGCTATCTGCTGCGCCGGGACGAAATCGGACAGGGGGCAGGCGGTGTCGAACCCCTTGGCGATTTCCCACGGCAGCCCCTTCTTTTTCTGTTGATCCTGCACATCGCGCAGGGTCAGGTCGATGGCGACGCCGTAACCCGCCACATACTCCAGCGCTTCCGCCGCGCCGATATCTTTTCCCATGCGACCGATAAGAACGGCGAGTTCCGCCTCGTAATGGCATTCGCGCGAATAAGCGGGAATGCGCACCGTTCCCCCCTGGCCGATCAGGCTGGTGGCGGGCTTCATGAAAAGTACCGGGCTCTGCGGCATCTCGTTGCCCAGTTCGCGAACATGGTCGGCGTAGTTGCGCCCCAGGCCGACCACTTTCCCCACCCGATATGAATTTTCGGCGCCGATCAGTCGGACAAGCATGACATCTCTCCTTTTCCGCATGAGATTTTGCGGACGTTACCGGGAATGCCGACAAAAAGCAAGGATGTCCGGGTGCGAAAGCTGTGATATATTAAACCTTCCTTGCCATCCTCCGGCCGTATCCCCCGCCAAGGAAAACGCATGCTTCTGCCCATCGGCGACACACCCAATCCCCGCGGCAAACCGTATGTCACCTATTGTCTGATGGCGGTGAATATTGCCGTTTTTCTGTTCGTCTCCCTGCCGCTTATCGTGCAGCCGCCGGATTTTTCCAATCCGCTCCTGCTCGACTACCTGCGGGCCATCGGCGCCAGGGGAAGGATCTCCGCCGATCAGGTGATGCAGCATGTCACAGCGTACGACCTTTTCGTTTTCCAGTTCGGCTACCGTCCGGCCAGCCCCTCGACCTTCACTGCTTTTACCGCCATGTTCCTGCACGGCAGTTGGATGCACCTGGCCGGCAACATGCTTTTTCTCTGGATCTTCGGCGACAACGTCGAGGCACGTCTGGGACGCCTCGGTTACCTGCTGGTCTATCTGGGGACGGGGATCGCCGCCACGCTTTTCTTCGCGATTTTCGTCCCTGGTTCGGCGGTGCCGATGATCGGCGCCTCCGGCGCCATTTCCGGAGTGCTCGGCTGCTATTTCCTCTGGTTCCCTCGCAATCAGGTCAAAATCCTCTTTTTCCCGTTCATTTTCATCTCCTTTCTCATCCCTGCCCGGATCGTTCTCGGGGTTTACCTGCTGATCGAAAACCTGCTCCCCTTTTTGGTCAACGGCGGCAGCGCCGGCGGAGTGGCGCACGGCGCCCATATCGGCGGTTTTCTCGCCGGGATGGCGGTCGCCGGATTGGTGCAAAAACGCTCCGGCCGCGGGGCGGCGAGGAGGGGAGGGGCGGGGCCGGAAGTTGTCGCCGCCGGCCGGGTCACCCGCAGCCTGCAGCGCGGCAACGTCTCGCAAGCGGTGTTGCATTTCCTGTCGCTGCCCGAACCCGAGCAGCGGCAAGTGCCGACCGGGGATTTGCTGACGATGGGCGATTTTCTTCTGGATCGCCTGGACAATCATGGCGCCTTGACCTTCTATCGGCGGATTATTGCCGAGCGGCCCAACGATCCCCTCCTCGACCGGGCCTGTCTGGGGGCGGGCAAGGCCCTGTACCGGCAGCCGCGGCAGCGCACCAGCGCCTATCAGCACTTCTTGTCCGCCGTGGATGTAACAAAGAACGAGTCGCTCGTCGAGGAAGCCCGGCAGTATCTGCGGGCCATCGAAAAAGGACAGTGATTCGGCAGCCGGTGCACGAAAAAAGGCCGGCGCAAGAGCCGGGCTTTTTGGCGTTATTTTTCGTTGCCTATTTGTCCTCGGTCGGATAGCCGGCCGTCTCCCAGGCGTTCCAGCCGCCCTTTAAGGCAGATACGTGGGAAAAACCCTGCGCGATCAGTCGTCGTGCCACACGGGCACTGGTTCCTTCGTTCGGTCAGGCGCAGTAGAGGACCAGCGTGCCGCCTTTGGGCCATCGTTTTTTCAGAAGGGGAAAAAAACCGGGATCAGCAGGGTGGCGATGACCCAGATGCCGAGGTTGAGCGGAGTGCCGACTTTGGTGTAATCGAGAAAACGGTAACCGCCAGGCCCCATTACCAGGGCGTTGGACTGATGACTGATAGGTGTCATGAAGCAGGAGGAGGCGGCGATCGCCACCGCCATGAAGAACGGTTTGGGACTGACCGCCAGGTCGACGGCGGTATTGAAGGCGATGGGTGCGACGAGAACCGCCGCCGCGGCGTGGCTCATCACTTCGGTGAGGAGGAAGGTGATGAGAAATATCGCCCCGAGCACCACCCACGGCCCCATCCACCCGACGCTGCGGATGATCTGGTCGGCGATCAGGCGGGCGGCGCCGCTGTTTTCCAGCGCCAGTCCCAGGGGGAGGGTGCCGGCAATAAGGACGATGATCATCCAATCGATGCTCTCGTAGGCCTCCTTGCTGGTGAGACAGTGGGTGAGCACCATGACGAGGGCGCCGAGGGTGGCCGACAGCATGATCGGCAGCACGCCAAACACCGCCAGCAGGACCACCGCCGCCAGGGTAAGAACGGCCAGCGGCGCTTTTTTCGGTCGATAGGATACCGGCGGCACCCCCCCCAGCAGAAGAAATCCATGCTCTTTGCCCAGGTGGATGACCCGCTCCTCCAAACCCTGCAACAGCAGGACGTCGCCGAACTGCAACACCACGTGATCGACTTTTTTTACCACCGGCGCGCCGCGGCGCCAGATGGCGAGCACGGTCAGCCCGTGCGTATCGGCGAAGCGCACCTCGCGCAGGGTCTTGCCGACGACTTCGCTGGTGGAGGTGAGGGACGCCTCCACCACCACCAACGCCTTGGAATGCTCCGGCAGGGCTACCGGATTATCTTTCTCCGGCACCACCGCCAGCCCCTTCTTTTCACGAATCTTCAGAATGCCCTCGGGGTTGCCCTCCAGGAACAAGACATCCCCCTCGTGTATGGTGCGGTTGCGGTGCGGAAAGGGGATTTTCAGATTGCCGCGCAAAATGGCGCGCACCTTCAGATTGAATTCCTCCTCCAGGCCGCTTTTGCCGATGGTCGCTTCGGCGAGGGGCGAGCCGGGGAGGATTTCCACCTCGGTGATGTATTCCTTCACCTGGTAGACCTCGGTGAGGTTGCCCGCTTTGCGTTGCGGCAGCAGATGCCGGCCGACCAGGGACATGTACAGCACGCCAGCCGCCAGAATGGCTACGCCGACGGGGGTGAAATCGAACATGGAGAAACTTTCGCCCGAATAGCCCTGCAGCAGGGAGTTCATCAAAATGTTGGGCGGCGTGCCGATCAGGGTGCAGACGCCGCCGAGCAAAGAGCCGAAGGCGAGCGGGATGAGCAGCTTGGAGGGGTTGATTTTGCTTTTTTGCGCCACCGAAATCACGATCGGCATCAGCATGGCGGTGGCGCCGATATTGTTGATAAAGGCGGAAATGAAGGCGCTGGTGAGCATGATGGCGACCACCAGTCGCCCCTCCTGGTTTCCCGCGTAGCGCATCAGTCGCTCGCCCACGGGACCGAGGGCGCCGGTATTGGTCAGGGCGGCGCTGATAATGAACATGGCGGCAACGGTGATCACCGCCGGATTGGCGAAGCCGGAGAAGGCTTGTTCCACCGTGACCAGCCCGGTCAACGCGAGGGTCAGCAGGACCATGAGGCTGACCAGGTCCATGCGAATCCATTCGGTGGCGAATAGAAAGATGGCGATCAGCAGGATGATGAGAACCAGGGTGATTTCCATGCGAAACCCAGCAGGCAATGAAAAGAAAATGACATTATTGGCCCGGATGAGGGCGTGGGGAGCGCCTGCCGGGAGATCACCCCGGCGGTTCCGGGGCCCGAATGGTTTTTAACGTGGATTAATCATTCTGTCAATGAGGAAGGAGTTCGGGCGCGGCGATTGCCTCAGCCCTGCGGGTGCAATGCGCTGCGGAACCGCACGGCCGCCGCCGCCGGATCGGCGGCGAACAGGATGGCGCCGATGCAGGCGGCGCGGGGGCAGCCAGCATCGCGCAGGGCCGGAACGCGCTCGGCGGTAATGCCGCCCAGAGGGAAGACGGGAAGCGGGGCGTTGCGGCAAGCCTGGCGCAGGGCGGCGAGGCCGAGCGGCGGGCCGTAGGCGGCCTTGGAGGGTGTCGGGTAGACGGGGCCGAAGGTGACGAAATCCGCGCCGGCTTGGTCTGCGGCATGCACTTCGGACAGTGCGTGGGTGGATACGCCGATGAGCCGCTGCGGCCCGAGCAGTCGGCGGGCCGCGGCCGCCGGCAGGGCGCCGCCACCCAGGTGGACGCCGTCGGCGTCCACCGCCAGCGCAACGTCGAGGCGATCATTGATCAGCAGGCGCGCGTCAAACCGGCGGGTGAGGCTGCGCATTTTTTCCGCCAGTGCGAAGAGTTCGCCGGCCGGCAGATCCTTCTCCCGCAACTGCACCGCCCGGACGCCGCCGGCAAGGGCGCGCTCCACCGCCGGGAGCAGATCGCCGCCGAAAACCCGGGTGCGGTCGGTGATCAGATAAAGGTCGAAATCGACGGGCGGCATCAACTTGCGGCTTTGTCGAGAAAGGCCCCGTCCCAATCCTTCCAGACCGCCTCATAGCCTTGGCTCCGGATCATCCGGCCGACTTCCGCCGGCGTGCGGTCGTCGTCGATGGCGAACTGGCGGGTGCTCTGTTCTTCGCCGGCGTAACCGCCGGGAGCGGTGCAGGAGCCGGCACTCATTTGCGTAACGCCGAGGAGCATAAGGTGGTCGCGCAGCCGAGCGCTTTCACGGGTGGACAGAACCAGCCCGGCATC
>Ga0265293_10012501_pt1 | contig 11255 bp, 8 predicted proteins | sample Munlanlewell138R_FD_192505 | JGI IMG/M metagenome (GOLD analysis project Ga0265293, IMG submission 192505) | Leachate microbial communities from a municipal landfill in Southern Ontario, Canada - Leachate well 138R | ecosystem: Engineered > Solid waste > Landfill > Unclassified | place: Canada... | reverse complement strand
TGATTGACTGGTGCTCCCGTATCAGGCCGACCAATGGCCATCCCGCAAAACAGCATCCATTCCTCGGGAGCACCCACGAACTGGCTTACCGTGCGGTGGTACAAGGCCCAGGCTTCCTGAGCACAACTACCGTACCCACGTTCACTCAACAACAGCATCACCGTCTGCAAAAACATGCCCAGGTCGGCCCATTGAGCCTGCCCCATACATCGATCCACGAAGCAGAACAGCCCAACCGGAGCACCAAAAAAAGCAAAATTATGTGCGAACTGGCGTTTACGCCCTTCACGGTCATCACGCTCGATACCCAGTGAGCGATACAGGCGTTGACCGATATCAAACCGGTAATCGCTATAGGGCTTTTTCAGATCCGGCGGATAGATGGGATATTCTTCCGGGTCAGCCGGGCCAGATAACAGCCGGTCCTGCATCGTGGTGACAAATCGCTGCAGCTCCTCGCCCCCCAGCACATACACTCGCCATGGTTGCAGATTACCGCCGGACGGCGCCCTGGCAGCCAGTTGCAGAATCTCGCGCAGTTCGCCAACCGGCACCGACTCATCGGTAAACGCACGCACACTGCAGCGACTGCGTACCGCGTCGCTCACGCTCTTGAACGTCATGCCCCCTCCTTTCCAGCGACCGCAACCACCCCACGATCCACCAGCTTGCCGAACTCGACAGAGCCCAGACCCAGCAACTCGCTCATGACCATCTCCGTGTGCTCACCCAGGCGTGGCGCTGGACGTGGCTCCAGGCGTTCGCAGCCGGAAAAGCGCAGCGGCAAGCCTGGCACCATGATCGCTCCGACACCCGGCTGTTGAACCTGTGAAAACATGGGGTTGGCATCCTCCCCAGCCAGCGCTGCCACGACTTCCGTCACCTCACGATAACGGCTCCAACAAACGCCATGCCCATCCAGTGACGGCGCAACCTGGGCCAGGGTCCGGCTGCTGAACCAGGGTTCGAATACAGCTGCAATAGCCTCTCGCGCACGATAACGATCCCCTTCGCGGGACCAGTCCAGCCCGAGCTGCTGGGCCACCCCCTGTAGTGCATCATGCAAACCGGTAGCCTCACAAAGCCCCTTCCACTGCCTCACGGTCAGGCCGACAACCATGATCCGCTCCCCGTCGGCCAACACGAAATCGCGACCGAAAGCGCCATACAGGTAGTTGCCTATCCGCTCACGACGGCCACCCAGTTCCGCCTCAGCAGTCAGACCCAGATGCGCAATCACCGCCAGCGCAACATCCTCCAGGGCCAGCCTCACATGCTGGCCCTCCCCGGTAATTCGACGATGCCGTTCCGCTGCCAACAGGCCAGTCGCTGCCATTTGTCCGGTAATCAGATCCCAGGCCGGCAACACATGGTTGACAACAGATGCATCCACAGTCTGTTGGCCGGTGAGCAACGGCAGACCAACCGAGGGGTTGACCGTGTAGTCCACCGCCGAGCCACCGTGGCGATCCCCTTGCACCGTCAGCTGGATCAGATCGGCACGGCGCTGGCGTAACGTCTCCCAGTCAAGCCAGCCGCGGGGCGGCATATTGGTCAGCAACATCCCGGCATCCGCGCCTTCAGCACAGATCAATGCCATGGCCAGTTCACGCCCCTCTTCACTGGCAATATCGATGGCCACCGAGCGCTTGGCCTTGTTGAGACCACACCAGAACAGGCTGGTGTTGTCCTCGGTCACCGGCCAGCGACGGTAATCCAGGCCACCACGCAACCCATCGATGCGAATGACATCCGCCCCCATCTGGGCCAGGGTCATACCGCCCAGAGGCGCGGCAACAAACGCTGACACCTCAACCACCCGCATTCCCGCCAGAATTGAATTCACACAGCCTCCAACGCCTGCTCCAACAGACTACGGGCAATCACCTTGAGTGCCAGGGTTTCCTCTGCTCCTTCAAAGATCGACAGCACCCGCGCATCTACAAAATAACGGCTGACAGCAGATTCCTCGGCATACCCCATACCACCATGGATCTGCAGCGCCTCACGGGTAAGCAACTCAGCCGAACGGCAGGCGAGCAGCTTGACCAGACTGGCTTCCATGCGACCCTTTCCATTCTGCATGAGACGACCTACCGCATACGTCAGTCGGCGACAGGCTACAAACCGGGCTGCCATACGAGCCAGCTTGGCCTGCGTCAGGGGGTAATCCACCAACGGTGCGGAGAACACCTTGCGCTCCCCCGAGTAACGAATAGCAGCCAGCAAGGCTGCCCGCATGACGCCACAGGCACGCGCTGCCGTTTGCATGCGGCCACCCATCATGCCTGCCATGGTGTAGTAAAAGCCCTTGCCCAGGCCGCTTTCCTCACCGATCAAACAATGATCGGGAACGAAATAGTTCTCGAAGAAAAGCTCGAACGAGTGCATGCCGCGATAGCCAATCGTCGGGATTGCCTTACCCACCAAACAGCCACCACCGGCCTGCCGCTCTTCGAAGGCATGTTGCTCACTCGAGGTCTTTTCGACCAGGAACAAGCTCAAGCCCTTATGTCCCAGACTCTTGTCTGGGTCGGTGCGCGCGACGACCATCAGCAATCCGGCCTTGCCGGCGAAGGTGCACCAGGTCTTGGCTCCATTGAGCAGCCAACCACCTTCGCAACGTGTGGCGCGCAAGGAAAGCCCCGCCACATCGGATCCGAAATCCGGCTCGGTGATGGCGATACCGCACAGGGGTTCACCAGCAGCTATACGCGGTAACCAGTGATTCTTCTGTTCGTCCGTACCACCGGCTAATAAAGCCCTGGACAGGATCTCGGGGCGAGTGATCAAACTCCCGGCCGCCGCCAGCGAGGCCTGAGACAGGGCTTCAGTAACGACAATCATCATGATGTTGTCATCACGATCATCTGGCGCTATGCCACCGAAACGCTGGGGAACAGAAAGACCAAACACACCCATTTCTCGCAGCGGTTGCAGCAGTGTTTCCGGTACGGTGAGATCCTGACGATGGATCTCCTCGGCCAGTGGCGCTACCACATCCTCGGCAAAGCGACGAAAGCTGTCGCGAGCCATGGCCAGCTCCTCATCCAGCACCTCGGCGCCCAGCTCATCGTCGCGCTGGAAAACATCCAGCCCCGCTTGCTGCAGCGCCTGGGCACTACCGCCGGCCGCACGCAAATCGCGCCACGCGGCGCTGCGCGCCAGCTCATGCAGCAAGGAGGGATCAAGGTTCAACTCCAGATATAGCCCCTCAAGACGAGTCAGCAATGCCTGCACCGCCTCGCAGATAAACACCAACGCCAGACGGGCCTCTCTTCCCGGGTCATTGACCAGCGTTTCAGCCGCCAGCAGGTCAGCGCTGGCCAGGGCCAACTCATAGCTGGGAACCTGATATTGATCCAGCAATGCCGCATCAAGCTGCCCACGTTGGCAACGCAGGGCGAGCGCCGTGGTCGCTTGTGCGAATGCGCCGCGCAGTGCTACCAGCATTTGCTGCGCATTGGCCAGTGGCGCCACAAGGGAACTCATGTCGGTACCCCATCCAACGCGATCAAAGCCTTGGCAGCGGCGTTTCGAGCAGTCACCGCGCAGGCCTGGGTACCACCGTCACCGTACTCCTTAACAGCATCCCCGACCTGCCAGAGGTTACTCAGCGGCGTATCCTGTGGCATGTCAAAGCCAGCGCAGGTGCGCTGAGCTGGCCACTCATCACGCATTACCCGTACCGACAACATCCTAGCATCAGCGAAACCCGGGAACAGATCGCGCAGGTCCTGGAGCGACGCTTCAATTTCGCTTTGCTCATCGAACGCGCCGAGCGCCGGACGCGGTACCGCGTAGGCTACATACAGATGCCAACCGGGCGGTGCCATCTCCGGGCAGGTAGCCGTCATCTCACCCATATTGCACAGGCGCCGAGTACGCCCGAAGGTCACCAGACCGGGAGCATCAATCAGACGCTCACGGGTAGCGAAGTTGAGCACAATGTTGGATGCTGGGCGCAGGGTATTGGCGGCCTGGGCCGCATAGTCGCCAGCCAGCATATCGGCACCGGACAGCGCAGCGGTCGCACGCGGCCCGATATTACTGATGACAGTTGAAGCACTGACCCAGATACGCTCACCGTTGCGCTCTACTTCAACAGCAGTCACCCGACCGTCTTCCACCCGCAGACCGCGAGCCTGGCTTTCCAGCCAGATTTCACCACCATGCGCACGCACGGCATCAGCCAGATCATTCCACAACCCGATGGTGCCACGAGGACAAAAGCCGAAGCGCTTGAATGCACCCTTGACGGCAAAATACGTCAGGAATGCCCGCGCTGGCAGCTCATCGGCATTCACCGCGAAGATCGCCGCACACAGATTACGGAAGATGGCATGCACGGTTTCATTCTTGGTGTACTTGGTCAGCCACTCGGCGGTGGTCATGCGCGCCTCGGGGAGGTCGCCGCCTCGCGCGTCAGCAAACTTGGCGCCGATCTTTGCCGCTTGCTTGGTGAAGGTACCCAGCAGGAAGCCCCAGCCGCCACCCTTGGCCACATTGATCAGCTTGCCATCGACATAGAACACGGTTGCCGGGTTCGGCTCACGTACGTCCAACTTGACATCGAGAGCGGCAAAGGTTTCCTCAAAAGTACTGCCCAACTCAATGGCAATAGCACCAATATTGACAATGAAGTCATCGATCACTTCGCTGGATGCTCGCCCACCTACACGGTTCAGGCTCTCGACCACCAGGACACTCTTACCGGCCGCCACCAGGCGCGCTGCAGCACACATCCCCCCGGCCCCAGCACCCAGAATGACCGTGTCGTAATGTGTTGATGCTTGATTTATTGTTGTCATAGGAACCTCATTATTGACTGAGTGATAGCCTCATAATAGACCGTCCATACGGTCTTTTATTGAGTACTTTAAGCTTGCAAGTAAAGAATTATTTTCTAGCTCGGCACAGTAGCGGTAGCGCTCATACCAACGAAACCGTCCTGATCAGTGCTCCATAACCGCAATTGATTGCCATCCCGTCGACCGCACAGGCGTACCACTCCCGGGGCAAAGGTCGGTCGTATCGCTCGGAATTCAAAGCCCGTCAGCCCTGCCTCTCCTGCCTGCTCAATCGCCAGCTCCAGAAGCGCAGTGGCCAGCAATGGTCCATGCACAACCAACCCGGGATAAAACTCTTCCCGTGTGGCGTAAGCATGATCGTAGTGGATACGATGGCCGTTATAGGTCAACGCAGAAAACCGGAACAGCAGCACTGGATCCACATTCAACTCCCGCTCCCACTGTACCTCCAGATCAGGCAGTTGACCGGCGGGCAATGGCGCAGCGGCGGTTGCAGCGTCGCGATAAACCAGATGCTGAAGCTCTCGTATGCGACATTCATTTTCCTGGAATAGCAGGTGCTCCAGGGTAACGAACACCAGGCTGCCCGACTTTCCCTCCTTGAGCTCGACGGAGACAACGGTACTTTTCCGTGTCGCAGGTATTCCCACAGTCAGCACCCCCTGCAACTGCACCTGTCCCGACGCCCACATGCGCCGCGGCAAGGGCACCGGCGGCAGGAAACCGCCCTTCAGCGGATGGCCATCCGCGCCCGTACCGCTGGCGAGCGGCGTATCCAGGAAATACAGCCAATGCCATGATGGAGGCAAAGGGTCTCCGCACGCCGTAAGTTCTTTTCGAGAAAGAGCTGCAGCCAATGCTCGTGCAGGAAATACGGGCAGGGTATCTTCAACTTCTCTGGATCGCCCAACCCAGCTTTGCAGATGCTCGATATCAATCATGCCGGACCGCTTCCCGAGCAGGCTCTTCGGCCAACAGGGACAGCCCTGCCGCCGCCCGTCTTACCAGCCACAGACTCGGTCTATAGCGTGGGTCACCGGTATACTGGTACAGGTGGCGCAGAATCTGCAGTACACGTCGTGGACCTATCTGGTCCCCCCAGGCCAACGGGCCGCGCGGGTAACCCAGTCCCAGGCGCACAGCGTCCTCAATATCTGTTACCGAAGCGATGCCACGCTGGGCGATATCGGCTGCAATATTGACGATCGTTGCCAACACCCGTTGCAGGACAAAACCGGGACTGTCGTTAATCACCGTCACGGGTGTGCCATCTGCAGCAAACAGGGCATGCGCTGCATCACGCACTTCGCTGGTGGTGGATACCGTCTGCATCAGCGTTACCCGTTTGTCCGGCAGGCCCAACGGGTCCACTGCAATACAACGCTGTAGATCCAACCCCAGGCGCAGGCCAGCACTGGTGGCATCTTCGCCCCAGGGCTGTACGATTTGCACAGCGGCATCCTCGGCACGTTCCATCACCCGGGCCGAGCCGGCAGTGATGATACGATCCACCAACGCATCATATTGTTCACTCTCGGGGGCTACCCACACCGTCAGCCCAGCTGGCATGCGGGGCGCCGGGGGCACCTCGGGGTCGACTCGAACAGAGCCATCGTAGCGATACCACCCCTCGCCGGTCTTGCGGCCAAACAAGCTGGCGCAAACCCTGGGCGGCACCAGCGGTGAAGGTCGAAAACGCGGCTCTTGCAGAAACTGGTTATAGATGGAGTCCATCACCTTGCCTGAGACATCCAGCCCGGTCAGGTCAAGCAGCTCGAATGGCCCCATGCGAAAGCCAGCCGCATCATGCAGCAGACGGTCTATATCCGCGACGCCGGCTACCCGCTCTTCAAGGATACGCAAACCCTCGGTATAGAGCCCACGTCCGGCATGGTTGACCAGAAAGCCCGGTTGATCCTGCGCAACCACCGCACGGTGGCCTGTGCTTTCCACCATCGCCACTATGGTAGCCACCACCTGCTCAGAGGTGCGCACCGCAGCGATGACCTCTACCACCTTCATCAGCGGGACCGGATTGAAGAAATGTAAACCGGCCACCCTCTGTGGAACACGGCAACCTGCTGCAATCTCTGCGATGATCAGCGATGACGTGTTACTGACGAGAATCGTCTCATCGCCAACAATGCCCTCCAGCTCCGCAAACAGACTACGCTTGATCTGCAGATCCTCGACTACCGCCTCGATGACCACTGCGCAACCGGCCAGTTGCGCCAATTCTTCCGCCACCTCAATCGCCGAGAGAATCCGCTGGCCCTGCTCGGGGTTAAAACGCCCCTTGGCAATACCCTTGCCGACCATTTCAGTAACGTACTCAACCGCCTTGCCCGCTGCTCCCGAAACAGCATCAAACAACCGCACCCGGTAGCCTGCTTCAGCAAATAACTGAACAATACCGCGTCCCATGGTGCCCGCGCCGATCACCCCAATAATCCTGTTCGTGTTCATATGCTTGCCCTGTAGTGATCAATGACCGGTGTAGCTCGGTGTTCTCTTATCCAGGAAGGCGCGCATTCCTTCCTCCTGATCCTGCGTATCGAACAGCAACAGGAACTCACGATTTTCCAGCGCCAACGCGGTATCCAGTGGCATATCCCCGCCCTGGGCCAACATGCGCCGGGTCGCTGCCACTGCACGGGGCGGCATGGCGGCAATGCGCGCGGCCAGGGTTGTGGCATGTGCGATGACATCACCCGGTTCACATACATCAGCCACCAGCCCCAACTGCCAGGCTCGCTCTGCTGACAGCACGCCCCCTGTCAGCAACAGCATGCTCGCCACTGGACGTCCCACCGCCCTCATCAGGCGCTGGGTGCCGCCGGCACCGGGCATGATGCCGACCTTGAGTTCCGGCTGCCCAAAACTGGCGGTCCGATCCGCCACGATGAAGTCACACATCATCGCCAGCTCACAACCAGCACCCAAAGCAAATCCACTGACGGCTGCGATCACTGGCTTGCTGCTCTGCGCCACCGGCGCCCAATACTGCCCCAGATCAAGATCGGCCACGTCCTGCGCGCCCTTATCCACGAGAAGATTGAGATCAGCACCGGCGGCAAAGACCTTGTCTCCACCGGTGATGACGATGACCTTGATCCCGCTGTCGCGCTGCAGCTCGATGACGCCACTGGCGATCGCGCTGCGCATATGCAGATCCAGCGCATTGCGCTTGTCTTCACGATTCAGCCGCAATATGCCAACGGCAGCGTCGCGCTCAATCACAACCAATTGCTCGCTCATGCTTCCACTCTCCCTGTCCGAGTAAAGTCAGGGTCGCGACGTTCATTGAATGCCGCAAAGCCTTCCTGGAAGTCGGCACCCAGCAACAGGCAGGCCTGGTCATCCTCTTCCCGCTTCAGTTCACTGGACAGATCATCGGCAGGATGATTCAGCCGGTGCTTCATACGGGCAAAGGCCTCCTGCGGCAGGCTCGCCAAATGCTCGGCTCTGCGCACCGCACAGGCCATGATGTCACCGTCAGTGGCGAACTCATCAGCCAGACCCAGGCTGACTGCGCTCTCACCCGATACGACCTGTCCGTCGGTCAGCAAGCGTCGCGCACAGGGCAAACCAACCCTCGCAGGCAAAGTCCGCAAGGTGCCCCAATCCGGGGCCAGCCCCAGCCTCATGAAGGGGAACAACAGCTTGCTGCCAGGCCCCACCACTATATGATCACCCAGCAACGCCAGGCCTACTGCTGCACCAGCGCCAAAGCCTTCCAGCGCCGAGACTACGGGAATGCGCAGGGCGGCCAATTGCAAGCACAGCTGATGAATATGAGTCATCCGGGCGCGCGCCTGCTCTTCATCCAGGCCGGCCATGCTCGGCACATCCCCTCCCGCCGAAAAGATCCCGCCGACACCGCCACACACCAAGGCACGCACGTCCCGATCAGCACTGACCTGACCCAGGGCAGCGATCAGCGCCTGGCGTACGTCGTAATCGATTGCGTTACGCTTGTCCGGGCGGTTTATCAACAGGCGCACCACACCCGGTGACGGCTCATCTCTCAGCACCACTGGCTCTGTCATGATCAGCGCCCTTCCAGACCAACAATCGAAACCGAACAGACGTTCTGCGAAGGCTGACCGCCGAGGTTGTGGGTCAGCCCCAGCGTCGGGTTGGCCAACTGGCGTGGCCCGGCACGGCCCTGCAATTGCAGGTACATTTCATACAGCATGCGGATTCCGCTGGCACCGATGGGATGGCCGAAACACTTGAGTCCACCATCGATCTGGCAAGGGATCTTGCCATCCGCATCGAAGACGCCATCCAGCACATCCCCAACCGCACCACCGTCAGCCGAGAGCATCAGATCTTCCATGGTCACCAGCTCGGTGATCGAGAAGCAGTCATGCACCTCGGTCATGCTGATTTCTTCCCTGGGGTTGCGTACGCCGGCTTCCTGATAGGCTTTGCGCGCAGCGATACGGGCAGTGTGCACGTAGCTGCCATCCCATTCGTTGGAATGCATTTCCCAGCCATTGGAAACGCTGACCTGCAGCGCCTTGAAGGTCACCAGATCGCGCTTGCCAAGACTGCGCGCAATTTCCGGAGTGGTAACAATCACCGCAGCAGCACCATCGGAGACGCCACAGCAGTCGAACAGCCCCAACGGTTCGGCGATAGTAGGCGCCTTGAGCACCTGCTCCACAGTGATGGCCTTGCGCAAGTGAGCCTTGTCGTTTTTGACACCGTTGGCGTGACTCTTGACCGACACATGAGCGATGGCACGCTTGAGCAGATCGGCAGAAACACCATGGCGGCGACGATAGGCAGTGGCCAGTTGGGCGAAGTTGGCAGGAGCAACGGCATTGGGATACCACTGGGGGATGAAGGTACCTACGCTGGCCAGCGGTAAACCTCCGTAACCCGTGTCCTTGAGCTTCTCCACCCCGAGCGCCAGGGCGATATCACATGCGCCTGCGGCCACGGCATACACAGCAGCACGAATGGCCTCCGAACCTCCGGCACAGAAGTTCTCGACACGCGTCACCCCGATGTTCGGCAGACGCAGGGCGATCCCCAGCGGAGTACCACCTCGCCCCACTCCCACATCATCCATGTGCGTGGAGAACCATGCCGCGTCCAGCTGCGCAGGCTCGATACCAGCATCCTGCATCGCCTCATTGTAGGCCTCGACCATCAGGTCTTCGGGGCTGGCGTCCCAACGCTCACCAAAGCGACTGCACCCCATGCCGAGAATGGCTACCTTGTCTTTGATTCCAGTACTCATATGTCACTCCCAAAATCAGTGGTCGGCAGTTTCAGCCTGGGCCCGTACAGGTGTGGCTTTCCAGAAATAACGGGTAAAGCCACGACGTTCATCAACATCCTTGATGCGGAAGACCATTTCCATTGGCGTGCCGGAATCGACATCGCCCTTGGCCAGATCAGTGAACTCCATGAGGATGCGACCACCGCCTTCAAAGTCGATCTGCCCGTAATGGTTAGGCGGGGCTGGGTGGTAAGACAGATACTCGGCGGACCAGCTCAGGATCTCTCCACGCCGCTCGGCCAGTTTGTAGGGCACTTGCGTATCCAGTAGCGGCGCCTCCGGGTCATGCGATAAGCGCGACGGGGGAAAGTGCACGCGACCCGTTTCCCGGCAACGGCCAGCAACCAGCCCGAGAATTGCACTTTTATGACGATACAGTGTGGTCAACGCCGTTTTCTTATCCTGCTCGCCACGCATGCCACGCTCAAGTTGCAGCTGGTTTTTGAAGGATAGGAACTTGGTATAGCTCTGCTCTTCAAGGCCGCGTGCAACCCAACCGGCAACACCGACACGTGAACGGAAACTGGCAATATGATCCGTGGTTCTCAACACCAGAGCCTCAGCGCCACTGGCAAACTGGCTTACCACTATCACCTGTCCCGGCGCGGCATTTTCAAGCACCGCTGCCAGCATCAGCAACGCATGCGCAGTACCGGTGTCCCCGACGGTCGCAGCGAGATTGTCAGCCACTGCCTGCTCACGGATTCCCAGGGTTTTCGCAAGCCCCTGGTCGATCCTGGCCAGGGTGCTGGGGAAGATGAAGTGGTCGACCTGTTCAGCATTGATACCAGCCTTGTCCAATGCCGCACTGATTACCCGCGGCACGAGTTTGCCGACCCCTTCTTCGCGCACCCAACGCTCTTCCCAGTGATAGTCGATATCCTCGCCAGCCGCGCGGAAGTGATCCACAAAGTCAACGGTTTCGCTGGCGCTCCCCAGCATTTCCGCCACGACCTGACCACGCCCCACCAGCATGGCGGCAGCCCCGTCTCCGTAGTCCAACTCGGCTGAGCTGGCGGCGCGGGTACGCCGGTTATCCGCAGCCAGCACCAGAGCACAACCGCTCTGCCCAGATGCCTGGCGCAACGCATCCTGCAGGGCGCCCAGCCCAGCGCGCAGTGAGCCACCGACATCCCGGGCGTCGATAT
>Ga0265293_10012500_pt1 | contig 11255 bp, 16 predicted proteins | sample Munlanlewell138R_FD_192505 | JGI IMG/M metagenome (GOLD analysis project Ga0265293, IMG submission 192505) | Leachate microbial communities from a municipal landfill in Southern Ontario, Canada - Leachate well 138R | ecosystem: Engineered > Solid waste > Landfill > Unclassified | place: Canada... | reverse complement strand
GTATTGACAACGCATTTTAATGCGTTAAAATAAAGTATATTATAGTTCGCATAATTTAAGTTAAGAGTCTCTTAGCATCATGAAAAAAAGCAATAGATCAATCCCCTCCTATTTAAACGATTTTTTGGATTGGTTAGAAATTCAAAAAGGATTATCTTCAAAATCTCAAGAAAACTACGCTAGGTTTTTAAAGAGGTTTTTAGATTGGCTAGAAAAGAATAAATTAAGTAATCTAAAACCTCATGAATTGTCCTCTGATCATGTTTGGAATTATAGAGTTTTTTTATCTCGCCAATGTGTTAATCATTCTGGTCAACCTTTGAAGAAAACTACACAGAATTATTATTTAATCGCCTTAAGGTCCCTTTTGAATTATTTCGCTGATAAGGATATTTTATCTTTACCAACAGAGAAAATACAATTAGCTAGAGATAAAGGTGATAAACAGGTTCGCTTTTTAGTGTTAGAACAATTAGAAAAATTATTTAAAGCACCTGATGTTTCAAAAATACAAGGATTGCGCGATAGAGCTATCTTAGAAATACTTTTTTCTACTGGAATGCGTATCTCAGAGCTCACGGCTCTTGATCGTAATCAAATTAAAATTAAACCAAATAGCAAAGAGGAACTAGAATTAAGCATTATTGGTAAAGGAAATAGAATGAGAACGGTATATTTTTCAGAAAGAGCTCTCCATTGGTTAAGTAAGTATTTAGAAACTCGAAAAGATGATGACAAGGCTCTGTTCATAAACTATCGGAGTAAGAAAAATGCATCCAGAAGATTAACTAATCGTTCTATTGAAAAATCAATGAAGAAATATGTTGTGATGGCTGGATTACCTTTAAATACTACTCCCCATGTTATGAGGCATTCTTTTAGCACTGATCTTCTAGCTCAAGGAGTAGATATAAGAATTCTTCAAGAGTTTTTGGGTCATAAAAACATTGCTGCTACTCAAATTTATGCTCATGTTACTAACAAAAAACTCCGGGAAATTCATCAAAAATTTCATGGAGGAGGAAGATAAAATTTTATAATAAAAAACCGGTTAGGAATAATCCTCACCGGTAATGATAATGAATTATAATTTTATAATTATTAATCCTGGGAGCAAGAAAAGAAAGGTTATGGCCAAGGCTATTATTGGGCTCATTTTTTCAGTGTTAGCAATATTTTCCCATACTATATTTAGAAAACATGTGAATAAAATTCCCATAATTACAAGAGATATACCAATGGAAATCATTTTTTAACCCCTCCTTCTAAAATTTTGCGGCAGAAGTCAATCTCCTGCCGCTATATATTTACTCATTATATCCTTTGTTGTCAATTGATTTTTTTCTTTTCTTTATATAAATTTCACAATCTTTAAAAGAACAGTTTTTTTCTTGTATATTTTCTACCGGATTTTTTTTAGCAAATTTCTTCCACCATTTTCTAAAATCTTTTTTCATTTCTTGTATCAGCTTTAAACTTTCTTTATTACGAGAATAGCAAACATGAATATTGATTTCTCCGGTTTTTAAATCAAACCATCCGTTGAATGTTCCTTTCAATCTATCTTACCTCCTTTTTCTTCTTTCTAAATATTTTTCCATTTAATACAATTTCTCCAAATCCTACAAGATTATTATCTTTAGTTAAATTAATCCCTTTTTCTTTGTTGTAAACTTTTAAAGCTTCTTGTATTGCCTCGCTCAAAGAGAATTTTTTATTTTTTGATAGCCAGATTCTATATGGTTTTTCTTTTCCATCAGTTATATCTACATAGCTTCCTTTTTTTGGACTAAAGAAATTTAGTTGTTGCATCACCTACCTCCTTTTTCATAATTTAAACTGAATGTAGTGATCTTCTACAAATCCTTTTTTCTTGTTATAATCTTTGGCTATATTCCTTTTTGCTTGGTTTTCTGAATACGCCCATCTTCCAGTTTTAATTTCATTACCATCATCTTCTACTATTGTTACAAGAAAATATTTCTTTTTTTTCTTATCCTTTTTATTTCTTTTAATCTTAGGTATTCTTTCAAACAATTCCATCTGATAATTCATTCTTAATCCCCCTTTCTTTATTTTTTATTCGGTTTTCAAGTTACAAATATCCTTATTATATCAATAATTATAATAACTGTCAATATAGAAAATATATTAAATACATGATAAAATGAAACATATTTTTGTTAATTATTTATGAGAATAAGTTATTCCAGTTTAGAAAATTTTAAACAGTGTCCTCTAAAATATAAATTTTCACAAATAGATAAAATAAAAGAGCCTAAAAGTAAGGAGGCTGTTTTTGGTACCTATATTCATAAAGTTTTAAAATGGTTTTATCAGAAAGACCCTTACTTCCCTACTCTGGATGCCTTGCTTGATTATTATAAAGAACATTGGCCTAAAAAATCTGAAGGATTTGAATGGCAAGATTCTGAAGAAGAACATTCTTATTTCAAAGAAGGAATGAGAATTTTAGAAGAATATTATAAAGCAAATATTCCTCACCAAACCTCAATTCTTGATTTAGAAACTAGATTTGAAGTTACTATTGACGAGAATCCTGGCAAGCAAAATGGTAAACATATTTTGACTGGAATTATTGATAGAATAGATAAATTACCAGACGGAACAATTGAAATTATAGATTATAAAACAGGCAAACGTGTTGCCTCTCAAAGAAGTGTTGATTCAAATGATCAATTATCTTTTTATGCTATTGGATTAAAAAGTCGTTGGCCTAGGACTAAGATAGACAAATTAACTCTTAGCTTGTATTTTCTTAAATTCAATGAAAAGATTAAAACCCAAAGAACAGAACAGGATTTGGAAGAAAGTAAAGAAAAAGTTATTCAATTAATTCATAAGATAGAAAAAAGTAATTTTGAGCCTCGGTCCTCAGCACTATGTGGCTGGTGTGGTTATCGTAATATTTGTCCGATTTGGAGGCACCTTTATGAAGGTCAATCAAAAAGTGATGTTAATGAACTTGATATTAAACAAAAGATTGATAAATATTTTGAGCTTAAAGACAAAAGAGAAGGGATAGAAAAAGAATTAGAAAGTTTAAGAAATTTAATTGATGTTTATTGCAATCAAAGAGGTTTAAAACGTGTTTTTGGAGAAAATGGATATTTTTGTAGAACCACAAAAAATAAAGTTTCATATAACATTAAAAAACTTAAGGAAGTTTTAGAGCCTTTGGATAAATGGGAAAGAATATTAGCAATTGATCCTAAAAAACTTGATAGAGTTCTTAAAGAGATTCCTCAAGAATTAAGAGATAAAATAAAAGAGGCAGAAAAGATAGAACAAGAATATAAATATCTTTCTTCAAATAATGTTAGTAAAAAAGAAGTGGAAGAAGAGTTAGAATAAGATTAGTCACATTTAGTGTTATAGATATATCCCTTATCTTCTGCTTCCTCTTTTGTTTTAAAATATATCTTGTTTTCTTCTTTTAAGTTTTTTGCTAGACTGCAATCTATTGGATAATAATATTTTCCTCTTGAACTAGCTACATAAGAGAATTCTTTTAAAGATTCATTTTTAGCTTCTACTTCAGCTAGGCTTTCCTCTAAATTGAGTATTAGTTCTTTTTCTATAATCATTGGAGGCCGAGATAGAATATTAGCGCCAATGATAATTCCTGAGGAAAAAGCTAAACTAGTAATTAAAAAAGCAAAACTGTAAAGCCAGAAATGCTTTTTGACAAAAGAGATAATCTTTGTTAAAATTTTTAAACAGTGGGGCATATTTTTTAGAATATTAAATTTAAATTATTGTATAATTAATTTTTAAACATGGCACATACTAAATCAGGAGGTTCAACAAAATTAGGTAGAGACTCTAAGGCAAAAAGGCTAGGAGTCAAAAGAGCTGATGGGCAGAAAGTAGAAATCGGTAATGTTTTAATTAGACAAAGAGGAACTAAATGGCATCCTGGAAAGAACACAGATATTGGTAGAGATGATACTATTTTTTCTCTTAAAGATGGAGTTGTAAAGTTTTCTGTTAAAAGAAAAAAAGATTTTACTGGCAAAGTGAAAAAAGTAAGTTTAGTTAATGTTATTCCTGAAGGAAAAGAAAAGAAATAATTTTATTCAGCAGCTTTAACTTTAATTTTTAAAGATGTTTTGATTCCTTTATCTAAAATAACTGGTATTTCATAATCCCCTTCTTTCTTGATGGGGGTTTTTAATTCAATCTGACTTTCTTTCAAATTAATATCTTTGTTTTTTAATTCTTCAATGATTCTTTTACTATTTACTGAATCATAAGCTTCCTTACCTTTTTTTGAGAATTTAAGAGAAATTTCTAGAGTCATTGCTTGTAAACCATCAGCTAATTTTAAAGCTTCTTCTTTTCTATTTTTTTCTTCAATTGTTTTTTGTTCTTTTTGTTGAGAAACTTTTTCTATAATTTTAGCATCAGCTCTTCTAGCTATTTTATTAGGTAAAAGATAATTTAAAGCATAACCATCAGAAACTTCTTTTATCTCTCCTTGTTTTCCTAAGTGTGAGACTTCTTTTAAAAGATATATTTTCATTTTTTTATTTTTTTAATTCTGCAATAGCAGTTAATAATTGTTTGTCTTTTTCTAGATCTATTTTAGAATAAGTACCAAAATCTTCTTCATTCTCTATTTCAATATCAGGTTCTAATCCACTGCCTTGAATGATTGTTCCCTTAGGTGTTAGCCAACGAGAAATAGTTAATTTTACACTATTATTGTCTTTTAAAGTAATCAATTCTTGGACAGAACCTTTACCAAAACTTTTGGTGCCAATTAATTTTACCTCTCGATTATCTCTTAGAGCACCAGCTAGTATTTCTGAAGCAGAGGCAGTACCTTCATTTATTAGAACAACTGTGGGGATATCTTTCAATAAGGATTGTCCAAGACTAACACGAAAAGATTTAATTTCTCCATTGCCAAAATCTTCTTTAAGAATAATATCTCCATTTGATAAAAACCAGCCACTAATATCAACAACTGCGTCTAAATATCCACCAGGGTTATTGCGAAGGTCAATAATGAGACCTTTTGGTTTAGCAAAGGAAATTTCTAAAGCAGTTTGATAAAAATCAATTGTAAGTGGTTGATTAAAATTATAAATTTTAAGATAGGCAATATCTCCTTCTATCGTTTCCCAGGAAGTTGAAGGAATTGTAATTTTATCTCTAGTTAGCTCTATTTTTTTTGCTTCATTCCATGCAGAACGATAAACAGTTAATGTAACCTTTGTTCCTAGTTTTCCTCTGATTAATTGAGCTGCTTCTGTCGTTGATAAATCCACTGTATCGGTTTCTTCGATAGCTAATATTATATCATTTGGTTTTATACCTGCCTCTTCAGCTGGAGTACCAGGAAGAGGAGCAATAACTACTATGTATCCATCTTGTTTTCCAATTTCCATGCCGACACCAAAAAATTCTCCTGATAATTCTTCAGAAAGTTCTTTTGTTTGTTTAGCTGTTAGAAAATCAGAATAAGGATCTTCTAAAGATTCTATTAATCCCCTAGTTGCTCCTAAGATTATTTTTTCAGGATCTAAGTTTTGTCTGTCAACATATTTTTCTAAAACAACTTTCCAAGTGTCCCAAAAAATGCTCATATCAGATTCAGGAACTTCTTGAGGTATTTCTTTGTTAATTAAATTTTCAAATGGAGAAGGTAAATTAGCTTGCCACCCCCAGCTTGATCCATGAATAAAGCCTAAAAACCAAATAGCGGTAAATAAAAATAAAACTAAGAGTGCGAGAAGGAAATTTTTTAAGTTTTTCTTCATAAAAATATATTTTAAATCTTTTTTCTTTTAACAAAATTAATAAATTTAGAAGGTAAATTTGATATTTTACCTGGACCAGCAAAAAGAACAATATCTCCTTTTTTCAAAAGCTTAATAAGTTTTTGAAATAATTCAGATTGGTTTTCAATAAGATGTACTTTACTTTTATTTAATGATTTGCTCTTTAATATTTCCTGAAATATTTTTTTACTTTCCACCCCTTTTATAGGTTTTTCATTAGAAGGGTCTATGGGTAACAAGAATAAGATATCACAATTCTTTACTGCTGGAGCATATTCTTTGTAAAGAAAAGAAATTCGAGAATAACGATGTGGTTCTAAAATTAAAATAATTCTTCTTTTAGGAAAGACTTGGTGAGTCATTCCTAGAACACTTTTTATTTCAGTAGGATGGTGGGCATAATCATCAATTACAGCTATATTTTTATTATAAAGGACAGAAAATCTTCTTTTTATTCCAGAAAAGCTTTTTAAGTGTTTCAAACAATCTTTAAAAAGAATACCAATAACTTGAGAAACACAGATTGTACCTAGGGCATTATAAATATTTTCTTTTCCTGGAATAGAAAGATTTAATTTATCTTCAAATTTGTTTTGAAAAAATATATCAGCAAAAGTATTTTTTCCTTGATAATAAATATTTCTTGCAACAAGATCAGCTTTTTTATTAATACCGAAACTTAAGATATTCTTCTTACTCTTTTTACCTAAATTTCTTAAAAAATTGTCATCATTATTAACAATAAATCCAAAGTAGCTTTTTTCAGAAAACTTTTGAAAAGCTTGTTTTAGAAGAGAAATTTTCCCTTGATATGGACCTTTAATTGATAAATGGTCATTATCAACGTTATTGATTAAAGATAAGAAAGAAGAAGTTTTAAGAAAAGATTTGTCGTGCTCATCGGTTTCTATAACAGCATATTCCCCTTTTCCCCAAGAACTTCCAAAAGGATATGTTTTATTCTTAGCTCCTAAATAAACCGTTGGTTCTAAACCTGATTTTTCAAGAAGATGAGCAATCATTGCTGTGGTGGTACTCTTTCCATGGGTTCCGGCAATACTAATTATCTTTTTTTCAGCTAAAAGTTTTATTAAATAGTCAAAACGATTAAATACAGGGATATTTTCTTTTTTTGCTTGTAAAAGTTCAATATTATCTTTTGGAATTGCTGAAGAATAAATGACAGCTTTTTGGTTTTTTAAATTATTTGCTTGATGATTAAGATATATCTTAATTCCTTTTTTCTCTAATGACTTTCTAACAGCAAAATCATTTTTATCAGAGCCAGATACAGAATATCCTTTTTCTAAAAGAAGGTTGGCGAGAGATGTCATTCCTGATCCGCCAATACCAATTAAATGAATCTTCTCTTTTTTAGTAGTCATTTAAATCATTATATAGTTTTTAAGCCCTTGTTGTCAATTGGAAAATATATGTAAAATGATATAAAATAGGTATATGAAGCATCAACATCGAATATTTATTGCCTCACATTTACCTGATAATTTAAAGCATTTTCTAATAGATTATCAAGAAAGAAAATTAAATGATTCTTGTTTTCGAATAGTCTCTGATCAAGCTTTACACCTAACATTAATTTTTATTGGTGATGTTTTTGATAATGATTTATCAAAAGTTATTCAAGCTTGTCAATCTTCAACGGATTCAGCCTTTCCAATCACAGTTCAGTTAGACAAGATTACTTATGGACCTAGTCCCCAATTTCCTCGTCTTGTTTGGGTAGAAGGCAAGTCTTCTCAAGAATTAAGTAATTTTCACGAGAATTTAAAAAGAAAACTTATAGATAATGGAGTAAATTTTAAAATAGAAAATCATTTATTTAGGCCTCACATTACTTTGGCTAGAATAAATAAAGAGTGCAATCAAGGATTGTCTTTATTAGAAATTGAAGAAAAAACAGATAAGTTTTTTAAAATTGGAGCTATCTCGATTATTGAAAGTGAACTAACTTCTCAAGGTCCAAAATATACAACCTTAAATACTTTTGAATTTTAATACTACATGTTTATTCTTGATGTTGTTCCTCTAACCAATATTCCTATTGGTCAACCACAAATTTTTTCTTATTTCTCTAAAGACAAGCTTGAAAGAGGAATTTTAGTTGAAGTTTCTTTAAATAAAAGAAAAATTACAGCAGTTGTTTTAAAATCTGATAATGTTTCTTTAAGAAAAGCTTTTTTAAAAACAGCGCGTTTTTCTTTAAAACCAATAGATAAGATATTATCATCAAAACCCATTGTTCCCCCATTGTTTTTTATCTTAGCAGATTTTATTTCTCGTTATTATTTTTCTCCTATTTCTTTATCTTTAAAAACTATTTTACCTCCAAGAATTAAATCTTTAATAAAATATACAGAAAATTTATCATTAAGTGATTTTCCAGAATATTTTAAAATCTCAGCCCCTATTGAATTAAAAAACTTTCAAACAAAACAAAAGAGTTTTAACTTTTCTAATGATTTCAATTTACTTTTAAAAGAAATAAAGGATTGCTTAATAAAAAAACAACAAGTATTAATTTTAGTTCCTACTGTTTTACATCAGGAATATTATTATTCTCGTCTATTGAGAGAGATTAAAAAACCTATTTTAATTGCCTCAACTGATTTAAAAGTTAAAGAGTTTAATGCTTTATGGCAAAAAGTTAATTCTAAAGAATCTCTGATTGTTTTAGGGAGACGTTCATCTCTTTTTTTGCCTTGGCAAGATTTAGGCTTAATTATTGCAATTGATAGTAATAATTCTTCATATAAGTCATGGGATCAAAAGCCTTATTATAACTCTATTACCCTAGCTAATTATTTATCTTTTTACTATAATGCCGATATCACCTGTTATCAAAATTATTAATCCAAAAGAGAAAAAGGAGAAAAAGAGACCTTTTCAAGCAATGTCTCCAGAATCTCTTGATGAGTTACAAGATACTTTAAAAGAAGGGAAAAAGGCTGCTATTTTTATAAATCGAAGAGGGCTAGCAACAAGTGTTATTTGCCAGGATTGTGGGTTTGTACCAAAGTGTCCTTATTGTGATATTCCCCTAGGGTTTCATTTGCCAGCTAAGCTAGTTTGCCATCATTGTGGCTATCAAATACCAATGCCTAACACTTGTCCTTCTTGTCATGGATATAGATTAAAACCTTTAGGAATAGGCATGGAAAGGATTAGTGAGGAGATTAAAAAATTTATTAATCCCCTGCCTCAGCTTAATTTGATAGAAGGGGAAATGCCTGATAATGAAGAATTAAAAATTTTTGATAAGTTTAATAAAGGTGAAATAAAAATTTTAATTGGCACTGAAGCATTATTAAGACCTCAATTAGAACAAGCCGATTTGGTAATTGTTGCTTCTATTGATCCCCTACTTTTTCTACCAGATTATAATAGTGAAGAAAAAATCTTTTTTTATCTTTTAAGATTAAGAAGAATAGCAAAAGAGAAATTAATTATTCAAACATTAATTCCTGAAAATAAAGTATTTCAATATTTGATTAAGCATCAGGAAAAGAAATTTTTTGAAGAAGAATTAAAATGGCGCAAAAGTTATCTCTGGCCACCTTTTGTTCAATTAATTAAGCTGACTTTTTCTCATTCAGATGAAAATAAAGGAAATGAAATGGCAACAATTATGAGAAGTAAACTTGATGAAACAATTTCAAAAATTGTACCTCAGGACTTACAAAAAAACTTTAATATTTTAGGTCCAGCTCCTGCTTTTACTTTTAAAGAGAAAGGAGTGTATAAATGGAATATATTAATAAAATATAAATACTTTGAAAGCAAAGTTCAAAAAAATATTGATCCTTTGTTAGGTCTCAATCTTCTCTCTCCTTTACCAACTAAAAATGAACTTAATTTAAGAAACAAAGTTCTAAAATCAATTTCTTTTAGAAACAACTGGAGGATTGATATAGACCCCAAAGATACGTTATAATAAAAAATATGGAATTAGTTATTGGAAAAGACAATCAAACTTTACGTCAAAAAAGCCTTCCTGTTAAAAAGATGGATGCTGACCTTCATGCTCTTATAAGCCAAATGCAGAAAACAATGAAAGAGAATGATGGAATTGGACTAGCAGCTATTCAAATAGGAGTTCCTTTAAGAGTTATTGTTTGCGAAGTTAATGATAAAATGTACTCACTTATTAATCCTGAAATAGTAAAATTATCATCAGAAACTTCAACCTTTGAAGAAGGATGCTTAAGTCTGCCTGGTATTTATGGAGAAGTAGAAAGACCAGAGAAAGTAACAGTTAAGGCAACTAATTTGGACGGTAAAAAGGTTAAAATTAAAGCCTTTGACTTATTGGCAAGAGTGGTCCAGCATGAAATAGATCATCTTGATGGTATTCTTTTTATTGATAAAGCGTCTAATATTAGAGAAGATAAAAGACAAACAACAGCTTTATAATATGCATTTTATATTCTTTGGTTCTTCAGAATTTGCAGAAATAACCCTTAAAAAGCTTTTAAAGGCCCAAATGAAGCCTTTTTTAGTGGTTACTAATCCTCCTAAGCAAAAAGGAAGAAAACACGTTCTTGCCCCTACTCCTGTGCATCTCTTAGCTCAGGAGAATAATATACCTATACTTACCCCTGAAAAATTAGATGATCAAGCTTTTATTAATGAATTTGAGAAATTAAAGCCAGAATTAGTAATTCTAACTGCTTATGGTAAAATTATCCCCTCTAGATTGTTAGATATTCCAACTAAAGGATTTATTAATCTTCATCCTTCGCTTCTTCCTCAGTGGAGAGGAGCTACACCAATTCAATCAGCTATTCTAAATGGGGATAAAGAGACTGGTGTTTCATTGATTTTGATGGATGAACAAGTTGATCATGGACCAATAATACAAAGTGCAAAATACGAAATTCAGAATGAAAAATTAAATTATGAAGAGTTATCAACAGAATTAGCTGTGCTAGGAGCTGAATTAATAATCAAAACAGTTCCACAATATTTGAGAGAAGAAATATTTCCTATTCCTCAAGACCATTCTCTAGCTACTTATTGTCAAAAAATATTACCTAAAGACGAAAAGATTCAATGGAATGAAACATGTATTAAAATTGATAGAAAAGTACGAGCTTTAAATCCTCAGCCAGGTGTTCTTACTAAAGCTATTAATTCTCAAGGCAATGAATTAATATTAAAGATAATGCAAGGTTATCCAGAAACTAGTGAGTGTTCAGAAAAAATCCCAGGCAAGGTTTTTAATTTTCAGGATAAAATGGCTGTTAAATGTAGTGAAGGATTTTATGTAATTGAACAAATAAAACCAGCCGGGAAACAAACAATGTCTAGTGAAAATTTTCTTAGAGGTAATGGTTGGATTCTTAATCAAGTTTTAAATAATAGTTTATAATGTTTTCATCAAAAAAATCTTTCATTTTAATAGTTTTAGTTGTTTTCTTTATTACT
>Ga0265293_10012499_pt1 | contig 11256 bp, 10 predicted proteins | sample Munlanlewell138R_FD_192505 | JGI IMG/M metagenome (GOLD analysis project Ga0265293, IMG submission 192505) | Leachate microbial communities from a municipal landfill in Southern Ontario, Canada - Leachate well 138R | ecosystem: Engineered > Solid waste > Landfill > Unclassified | place: Canada... | reverse complement strand
CGAGCATGATATTGCTTATGCAGGGAAAACAAGGACTGAGAAAATTAACAGTATCCGTGAAAAATTAAAGAGTCTTGAAGCAGATTGCCATATTGTTGCGACTCTCGATGATATTAACTGGATTTTCAACATACGAGGCCGTGATGTTACTTATAATCCGGTTGCGGTATGCTACGCTTATATCAGTCAAAATGAGGCGGAATTATATATTTATGAGAATAAAGTTCCTGATTCTTTGGCTGAGGAGTTGAAGAACGAAGGTATTACAATTCGAAATTACGAAGATATAATTTCTCGTGCGTCAGGGCTCGAAGACGGCTTAAAAGTCCTCATAGACTCAAATAAAATGAATTTGGCGGTTTATAATGCAATACCAAAGCATTGCTCAATTATCAATGCTTCAAATATTTCAACATTGTTGAAGGCATGTAAAAATGATACTGAAATTCAAGGCATGAAAAATGCAATGCGTCGCGATGCTGTTGCTATGGTGAACTTTATTTACTGGTTAGAAAATACTGTCGGGAAGGAAAAAATTACTGAAATTTCTGCTATGGACAAACTCCGACAATTACGCTCAGAGATACCTTTATACTTCGGTGAAAGTTTCGGAACGATTGCAGGATATAAAGGAAACGGTGCGATTGTTCATTATTCCGCAACACCCGAAACTGCTGCAGAGATTAAACCGGATGGTTTTTTCCTGCTTGATTCCGGCGGACAGTATTTCGACGGTACTACCGACATAACTCGAATGTTTCATCTGAGTGAACCGAACGAACAGGAAAAAATTGATTATACCCTTGTATTGAAAGGACATATCAATCTGACAACTGCTCAATTCCCTCTTAAAACACGCGGTTCACAACTTGATATACTTGCCAGAAAAAATCTTTGGGACAGAGCATGTAATTATCTGCATGGTACCGGACACGGTGTCGGCTGTTTCATGAATGTCCATGAAGGTCCACAGAACATAAGAATGGAAGAGAATTCGACGACTCTCGAACCCGGTATGATTGTATCTAATGAACCCGGACTTTACAGAGCCGGCAAATACGGGATTCGTATCGAAAATCTGGTCTTGGTGGTGAATGGTGACAATAGTGAGTTCGGACAATTCCTGAAATTCGAAACATTAACTTTATGTCCAATTGATACCAAAGCAATAGACAAAGCACTTCTCAGCGAGGACGAGATTCAATGGTTAAATGACTATCACAGAAGAGTATATAGCGAAGTTGCCGATTTACTCAGTGAGGAAAAAAGAAGATTTTTAGCTGAAAAAACAAAAGCAATCTAAAAATATTATCCGGTATCTTAATGGATGAACAGAATAAAAGTAGAGATGATAAGAAAAAAATAATTACTCCGGTGATTATTATAGCTCTTACAATGGCGGTCATCGTCTTTATAATCTGGCTTACCTTGAGAAATTTCGGTAAGCCGGATGGTGAAACAGACGATTATTCAAATTTAAACAATAAAGTTGATATCAATAATCGTATTGATACCTTATACTCTGATTTTAATCTTGGTTCATTGAAAACATCGTACCGAGGTATCCGCGAGAGTATGGACGGTAGTATTGAAGCCGTTTTTCTGATTATCACCGAAGTCAATGAGGTGGATAATACATTTACTTATACGGTAAATATTGCTACAAATAAGAGGATTAGCGGCATTGGAAGCATTGACTTCAACAAGCATATATTACAATCGGATATGCTCGGTGACTTGCTTTTTGAATTGCAATCTGATGTTATCAACCTTCGCTCGGTTGATGAATCTGCTAATAATAAGTATAATTTAGTACAGGAAAGGTGATGAAGAAAATTTTACTTTTTGTGTTCTTTGTATTGATTATTTCATGCAGTGAAGAGCAGGATATGTATATTATTGATGATGAACATGATTCTACATCGGAGCAAGATACAGCATTATTGAAAGAGCTTGAATTCAGAAAAATTCAAGACAGCATTCTTAAGAATTATTCCGGTGCCATCAAATTGATTAACCAAATTGATAGCGAACTGAGTCAATTGTCCAATGCACCGCAGTCACAGGAATCTTATAATCTCGAGATGGAAATTCTGCAAAAAATTGACTATCTTTCTTTCCAACTCAAGTCGAGAAACGAAGAAATAAGTAAACTCGAAAAACGATTGAAGTCGCTGGGAAAAGAGAATAAAACTCTTATGGAAAAAATTCAAACGATGGAAGTAATCATCGCTGAGAAAGATAAAATTATCGAGAATCAAATTCTCAGGATTCAAACATTAGAAATCGAGTTGGAGCAAATCAGAAATGAAAGAGATTTTGCTGTTATCGAAAAACAAAACATCGAGTCTATAGCGAAAGAAACCGAGCGTGAGAAAAACACTGCATATTTTGTTGTCGCTAATGAGAAGAAACTTAAAAGCGATGAAATCATAAGAATGGAAGGTGAAGGGTTCCTGGGAATCGGTGGACGATATGTACCTGTCGCTGATGCAGACTTAAATCTGTTTAAAAAGATAGATATACTAAAAGATACGCTTATACCAATGCCGTCGAATTTTAAAGAATTTGATATTGTTTCTACTCATAACAGAAAATTGCTCGAAAAAGTAAGCTCTTCATCAGGCGGAGATTATTTGAAGGTTTTAAGTCCTGAAATCTTTTGGAAAACAGACAAAATGCTTATCATTATTATTGAATAAATAAACTTGCTAACGAAGGATTATTAATATGAAAAAAAATTTGATTTTTTTGCTTATTTTATTTAGTTATCAGCTTGCTTTTACACAAACTAACGACAGCTTGACAAACGAAGTTCCCATATATTGGAAGCAAGGCGGAATTTCAGGCTTGAACTTTTCTAATGTCGGTTTAACAAATTGGGCAGGCGGTGGTTCAGATATGATATCTGTAACCGCATTTTCATCTTTGTTTATTAATTTTAAAAGTGACGAGATGTCTTGGGACAATTCTCTTGACCTTGGCTATGGTGTTGTTAAGCAGGGCAATGAAGATTTGAGAAAAAGTGATGATAAATTGATTTTTATATCAAAATTCGGTTATAATGCAACTCCAAAGTTATTATATACCGCTTTGCTGGACTTCAGAACACAATTTGATTTGGGTTATGATTATACCAAGACTGAGCCTAACTCAGAGCAGGCACTGCTTATCTCCGATTTCATGTCTCCCGCTTATCTGAACTTAGGACTCGGTATTAATTATAAACCGGATGATCATTGGCAATTTTTCTTGGCTGCAGTCTCAAACCGTCTTATTATTGTGATGAATGAGAAGCTTTCTGCACAGGGTGCTTACGGTGTCAATCCGGGAGAGAAGGTCTTCAGTCAGCTTGGAGCTTCCGCCAATATCATCTTTAACAAGGATATTTTTGAGAACGTAAACTTCAGATCACGATTAAACCTGTTCTCTGCTTACAATCGCTTTACTTCAGTAGTAGTAACTTCCGAAACAGCTATTAATATGAAAGTGAATTCTTTCATAAATGCCAGTTTTAACCTTGACATAGTATATGATGACAAGGTCAGTATATTAAGAAAAGACGGTACACAAGGACCCGATACTCAAATAAGACACGTGATAGGCATCGGAATTGCATATAAATTCGGTCATGAACGTCAATAGTTTTTTCCTGTTAATTTAAATTATATTATGGCAAGAGTTTTAATAACCGGAGGAGCAGGCTTCCTCGGTTCACATCTTTGTGATAAATTTATAGCAGCCGGTGATGAAGTTATATGTATGGATAATTTTATAACCGGCTCACCGGATAATATATCCCACCTTTTTGGTAATAAAAAGTTCAAATTTATTGAACATGATGTAACAGAATATTGTTATGTTGAAGGCAGAATTGACTATATACTTCATTTTGCTTCACCGGCATCCCCGATAGATTATCTTAAGCTGCCTATTCAAACTCTCAAGGTAGGCTCGCTCGGCACTCATAAGACACTTGGTCTTGCGAAGGCTAAAAATTCAAGATTCTTGATTGCATCTACAAGCGAAGTCTATGGTGACCCCCTGATTCACCCTCAACACGAGGAGTACTGGGGTAATGTCAATCCAGTTGGTTACAGGGGAGTATATGATGAGGCAAAACGTTTCGCGGAAGCGATGACTATGGCTTATCATCGTTACCACAATGTTGATACCAGAATAGTAAGGATTTTTAATACCTATGGACCACGGATGAGAATTGAAGACGGAAGAGCTATTCCCAATTTTATAAACCAAGCATTGAGAAATGAAGCGGTTACTGTGTACGGAAACGGTAGTCAAACCCGTTCCGTTTGCTATGTTGATGACTTGATTGAAGGTATTTATCGCTTGCTGCTCAGCAGTGAAACAGAGCCTGTGAATATTGGTAATCCCGATGAAATTACTATGCTCGAATTGGCTAAAGAAATCATTGAACTTACAAGTTCAAACAGCAAGATTGAATTCATGGAGTTGCCGTCTGATGACCCGAAAGTAAGAAAGCCGGATACAAATAAAGCTGAGAATTTATTGGATTGGAAAGCTGTTGTGGATAGAAGGACCGGTTTACAAAAAACTATTTCAGATTTCAGAAAAAGACTTGCAATGTAGTTGAAAAACTATTAAAATACAAGCACTTATCTTAATAAATCAATATTACAATAAATATTTTTATTGATAGTTAATCATCTTTTTAGTTGTAATTAATGTTAAATATTAGGAAGGTATATGTCATCAATAACTGCTACTTCTGAACGTAGTCGGATGAGTTTATGGATACAATCCGCAAGGACATTCTCTTTTCCGGCTTCTGTGATTCCGATGCTGGTCGGTATAATGTGGACAATGTCCGCAAATCCGGCACAAATATATTGGGAATTAATCCCTGTAATACTTTTAGCCGGTGTCTTGTTTCATGCCGGTTCAAATATGGCAAACGATTATTATGATCATAAAAAAGGTGTTGACAGTGATGATTCTTTCGGCTCCAGTCGAATAATCGTCGAAGGTCTGTTAAGTCCGAAATCTGTGCTTAAGGGTGCGTTTTTGTTGTATGCCATCGGATTTACATTAGGTATGATACTTGTGTATTATCACGGATGGAATATATTTATAATTGGCATGATTGGATTACTGGGGGGACTGCTTTATACAGGCTTTAATGTTGCTTATAAATATTATGCTCTCGGAGATTTATTTGTGTTCCTTATGTTTGGTCCAATGATGGTTTTGGGTACAAATACCGCATTGACCGGACAACTTGATTACAATACTTTCTTTGTAAGTATTCCGATTGGTTTATTGACAGTAGCAATCCTTAATGCAAATAATATCCGTGACATTAAGCATGACAGAGAGGCAAGAGTTGCTACTATGGCTACTATTATGGGTACTAAGGCTTCTATTTATGAGTATTATTTCCTCATTATCGGTGCTTTTGCCAGTGTTATCATTATGGTTAGCGTCGGCTTCATAAGCCCTTGGACACTTTTAGTGGTATTGTCTGTTAAGCCTGCTATTGACAATATTAAGTTTATCTCTAAAGCAGATGAGAACAAACCTGAAGAAATAATGATAGGCGATGTAAAAACTGCCCAACATAATTTGATGTTTGGTGTTTTGTACTCCGTTGGCTTACTACTCGGAGTCATTCTCTAATTTTTATCAAGCCCTGAACAGATTTTAATATTTTGCTCAGGGCTTACTCCTTTCAAAATATTCTAATACTTCACCCGCTAAATAAAATGAGCCACAAATTAGAATCCTCTTGCTTTTGCTGATTCCGAATTTTATGGCTTCATCCACCGAATCTTTCAAAACTACTTTGTTGAACTGTTTTTCAATGAATTTCTCTTTTAACAATCTATTTTGATAAGCTCTTTCAGTCCTTAGCCCGGGTATTATGACCTCATCGGCTAAATCGTTGATATAGCTGAAAATACCGTCGGTATTTTTATCGGACATAACATTAAATATGACTGTCCATTTGTGAGACGGATAATGTTTTTTTATTGTTAAATATAAATTCTCGAAGCTGTTTGTGTTATGTGAACCATCTAAAATAACCAAGGGGTCTCTAAATAAAATTTCAAGTCGCGCACGCAAGCCACTATTGTTTTTGACATTTTGTAAACCTTTTGCAATATGGTGTATTTCAACCGGCAAATGATGAGCCAACAACTTTAGAGCAAATAGTATGGTTTTGATATTGTCAATTTGATATACACCGGACAAAGTATAATTGATTTTATTATTCATATAAATCCATGTAGAGGACTCAATGTCTTCTTTGATGAACTCAACATCTCCGAAATATTCTGAAAAATGAAGATTATCAGATTTTGATGATTTTTTGATGAAATCATATACTACCCTTGTATTTTTTGATATTACACAAGGTACATCCTGCTTGATAATTCCCGCTTTCTCGTAACTGATTTGTTCCAACGAATCTCCCAGAAATTCACTATGGTCAAAGTCAATCTTAGTAATAATCGAAAGTATCGGTAATATTATGTTCGTGGAGTCGAATCTTCCACCCATACCGGTCTCGATTACAGCAATATCAACATTACTTTCTGCAAAATACATGAATGCCATTACTGTTGTAATTTCAAAGAATGTCGCATTTATTTTGTCACCGGAGATTTTCAGCCTGTTATAATATTCGATAATTTTCTCATCATTGATACAATTACCATCAATCTTGATTCTTTCGTTGAAGTCAATCAAATGCGGTGATGTGTACAGTCCGGTTTTAAATCCTGCTTCCGTAAAAACAGATGATAATGTTGAACAAACCGAGCCTTTGCCGTTGGTTCCTGCTACATGTATGCTTTTAAATTTATCATGCGGATTGCCTACGGAATCAGATAAAATCAAAGTACGTTCAAGACCGGGTTTTATGCCCAGACGGTGCTTTGAGAAAAGTTCCTTTAATATATTCTCTTTTGAAATAATATCAGATTTCATACTTCAAGATATTTTTGTATTAAGCAAATTTTTTAATTACAAATGTAATCATATTAAGAAAATTAAATGAATAAATTAGTATTGAGTGGAAAGACTATACTTATAAGTGGCGGTAATAGAGGAATCGGACTCGCATTGTCGAAAAAAATGTGTATGCTGGGAGCTCAAATTATTTCCTTAGGCAGGAGCAAATTTGATTATGACGGTGTAACTCCGGAATTTTCCAAATCCTTCACTCACTATGAAGTTGATATTAGCAATCATAATAGTTTGGATACAATATTAAGAGAGATAACAAACCGAAACAGCATTGATATACTCGTAAATAATGCAGGAATCTCTGACTTTACTGAATTTATCAAAAGTGATATGGAATTAGCCGCCAAGATGATTAATGTTAATTTCGTATCAACTGTGTATTTGACACATAAGATTCTACCACAAATGATAGAAAAAAAATCCGGCACAATATTGAACATTTCATCAGTGGCAGCAGTCGAGAATTTTGCAAACTGCTCTGTATATAATGCTACAAAAGCTGCTGTTCTTTCATTTGGGAAATCTCTGAGAAAAGAGGTGCGAACACAGGGTGTTAATGTCTTGAACATATTGCCCGGAGCAACGTTGACCAATATTTGGGACGACGACTTCGCAAGAGAATATGCTGCAAACATGATGATGCCTGAAGATATTGCCGATGCAATAATTGAGGCTCTCATACTTACTCAAAATAACAGACTGATGATAGAAGAATTGATTCTGACACCTAAACACGGCAGCCTTTAAATTTTTATACTTTTTATAAAGGATGAACATGACTTATACTGATTATTGTGGTGAATTTCTTGACTACTGCAAAGTTGTCAGGAATTTTTCAGACAAGACCATAATAGGATATGATTATGCTTTGTCGGAATTCAAGAGATATTTTGTCGAAACCTTCGAGGTCGAACCGGACATAAAATTGCTTGAAGCCGATGACATACGTCCTTTTCTCGGCTGGATGCATGACAAATCCTATAAAAAGAATACTCTTAAGCTGCGTATGTCCGCACTTCGTTCATTTTTGAAATATTGTTATAAAAATGAATATATTGACAAAAATCCGGCAATTTCAATCAGTTCAATTAAGAGTGATAAACGCTTACCTGCTTTTCTTGTCGAAAATGAAGTAACAGAAATTGTTGCGAAATTTGACGACAGCAGTTACAAAAGTATCAGAAGCCTTGCACTTATCGAATTGCTTTACGGCTCCGGCTTGAGAATCAGTGAAGCGTTGAATTTGAAATTTAACGACATTAACTTTTCAGACAAAATAATAAAGGTTACAGGTAAAGGCAATCGTGAAAGAATAGTACCGCTAAGTTCGAAATCGCTCGAAGCGTTACAAAAACTGATAAAAATGAGAAAAGAAGTTCTTATAATTGACAAAGATTATATATTCCTTGCCGATAACGGAAAGAAGATGTACCACAGTGCTGCCTACAGGATAGTCCAAAACGCAATGAAAGGAAGCACAGAATCTCCAAAGAAAAGTCCGCATGTTCTCCGTCATACTTTTGCTACGCATTTGCTTTCACATGGTGCTGACATTCGTTCCGTGAGTGAAATGTTAGGGCATAAATCATTATCCACTACTACAATTTATACACATCTTTCAATAGAACAATTAAAGGAAACATATAAAAAGGCGCACCCTAAAGCATAAAATGTTATATTTATAAATAAAATTGAACAATAATTTAAAAAGAGATGAAAAAAATTAAAATCGGTGTCATTGGTATAGGCCATCTCGGCAGCATTCATGCCAAGTTGCTTAAAAACAACAGTACAGCTGAAATTTCCGGTATCATGGATATTGATACTGAAAAGTGTAAAAGACTGTCTTTAGAATTAGGTGTAACACATATAACAGATATTAATGAAATCATTAATATATCTGATGCATTGATTATTTCAGTGCCGACATCCATGCATTTTGAAATAGCTATGAAGTGCATTAACGCAGGGAAACATTGTTTCATTGAAAAACCAATAACACAAAGTTACAGTGAAGCAATAGAGCTGATAAAATCGGCTGAAGATAAAAACCTGGTAATTCAAGTTGGACATGTCGAAAGATTCAATCCTGTCATAGCAGCTATAAATATTTATGAGATGAATCCTTTATTTATTGAATCACATAGATTAAGTCAGTTTAAACCAAGAGCTAAGGATGTTTCGGTTATACATGATTTGATGATTCATGACATTGATATCATACTATGGTTGGTTAAATCAAAAGTCAAGTCAATTGATGCAAACGGAGTCAATGTCCTCACAGAGACAACCGACATAGCAAATGCAAGAATCAGCTTTGAGAACGGATGTGTTGCTAACTTAACGGCTTCACGGATTTCCGCAAATCCTATGCGGAAAATGAGAATATTTCAGAAGGATACATATTTGTCGCTTGATTTTCAAGAGCATCAAGTTGAAGTGTATAAAATATATGACGACGGAGTACAGTCGAACAATGCAGTACCTGCAAAGATGTTAGGCTCCATCGAGACCGGCATCAAAAATAAGAACATATATTATGAACTGCCTCCTGTTGTAAAATCAAATGCTATAGCCGAAGAACAATCCGCTTTTATAAATGTTGTTGCTGGTTTGGCTGAAAACCCGGTAGGAGCAGAGGAAGCGGCTCAAGCCCTTAAGTTAGCAGAAGAGATATATAACCTGATAAATAAATAAAATTTGTGCGAGTAATTCTTATATTCATATTAACACTTATTGCATACCAGCAGCTTACTGCCGGCAAGGTAACCGTATTAACAGTTGAAGGAGCTATTGGTCCGGCAATAGAATCTTATATTCACAGCAGTTTAGAAGAAGCATCTGAATACAATGTAGAAGCAGTAATTATCAGGCTTAATACTCCGGGTGGTCTTGTCGAGACCACCAGAAACATCACAGGACGGATTCTCGATTCAGAAGTTCCTGTTATTGTATATGTTTACCCATCAGGTGGAAGAGCCGGTTCCGCCGGTGTTTTCATCACACTTTCGGGACATATCGCTGTCATGGCATCGGGTACTAATATCGGGGCTGCACATCCGGTTGGTTTGGGTGGAGCTGCTGATTCATCGGTAATGGGACAAAAAGTAGAAAATGATGTTGCTGCTTATGCAAGGTCATTGGCACAAAAGAGAGGAAAAAATATTGAATGGGCTGAAAATGCTGTCAGAGAAAGTATTTCATCAAGTGAAATTGAAGCTCTCGAGCTTGGCGTCATAGACTTTATTGCCAATGATTTAAATGAACTTTTGGATAAATGTGACGGAATGACCGTATATGTAAATGGAGCACGAAGAGAACTCGACTTTTCCTCTCATGAAATAATTTATAGAGATATGAATTACAGAGAAGAATTTTTGCAATTCATAAGTAATCCTAACATTGCTTACTTATTTATTCTTCTGGGTATTTACGGAATATTTTTTGAAATTAAGAGCCCGGGTTCTATTTTTCCGGGAGCTGTCGGCGGATTTTCTATTTTGTTGGCTGCATACTCACTTCAAATGTTGCCCGTCAATTATGTAGGTCTCGGATTGATAGCAATTGCTTTTATATTATTTGTGCTTGAAATATTTGTAGTAAGTTACGGAATGTTATCCATCGGCGGGATTGTTTCTCTTGTCGTTGGTTCAATAATGTTGATTGATTCTCCACTAGAAATTATGAGGATTTCAATGAGTTTAATAATTGTAACTGTAATCATTACGGTGTTATTATTTGGTGTGATTATATATTACGGCATAAAAGCCCAAAATTCAAAAAAAACTACGGGAAGCTTTTCAATTCTGGGTGAAAGAGGTATAGCTAAAACGGATATAAAAATACAAGGCACCGGCAAGGTTTTAGTTTTAGGTGAGATATGGACTGCAGAATCCGATGAATTCATAGAAAAGGATTCTGCTGTGCTTGTAAGTGATATACAGTCAATGAAGATTAAGGTTGTGAAGGATATTGACATAACTAAATAATTTGCTCATAATAACTCAAAAAAAATGTAACATATTCAGAGGCTGTTCGTTATAATATTAAACGTTATTTGGAGGCAGAAATGAAAAAGTTATTAGTTATAGTGGCAGCAATGTCCATGATTGTGATGGCATGCAGCTCGACAAACAGTTCCGGTGGGTATTTCGGTTACAACAATAAACCTGATTATCCGAGTTCTCAGCCCAATGGCAACATAGAAAATACAGCTCAAACAAGCGGCACAAATGCGGGCTGGGT
>Ga0265293_10012498_pt1 | contig 11257 bp, 12 predicted proteins | sample Munlanlewell138R_FD_192505 | JGI IMG/M metagenome (GOLD analysis project Ga0265293, IMG submission 192505) | Leachate microbial communities from a municipal landfill in Southern Ontario, Canada - Leachate well 138R | ecosystem: Engineered > Solid waste > Landfill > Unclassified | place: Canada... | reverse complement strand
TAAACTTTTGTTAAGATAATTACAAATTTGTCAGTTAGTAAGTTTAGACTTTAATGAACTTTAGCAATTTTAATTTATCAAAATCCTTAGCTTGGATGGGCTGAAACACAAACTAATTAACACTACCGATTTTAGTATTAGTGATTATTTCTGTTATTATTGCAATTTTGGTATCAATTACTGACGGATTTAATGTGCTTGATGGATTAATCATGGGTGGAATAGTATTTGTTTGTGGTCTTGTACCTATATTTTATATTTACTATTTGCGAAAAAGACGGTCAGAAGATAGTGATATTTAATGTAAAAAGTTCCAATGGCCACCTAATATGGTTTTGAATTAATTTTATCTTCTTTTAAGATAACTGAAATTATTTCAATCTAATATAACCATACATCTAAAAGGAAAGAATAGTGTGTTAAAAAATATTAAACCTATCAAACCTTAAAGTTATTGATATGAGAGAGAGCTCTTTTAACCCTATCTCCACACTATTTTTCGATTACCCTTTTTATCCAAGTATTTTCGCTATTTTCTTTGCCTGATAGCTATGTATAGTATAATAGACTTAGTTTTAGAAAGAGAGAAGAAAATGGTAGCCCCTTTAAGTTTTGTAGGTATGGCCTTTACCCTTATATTAACCCTATTTTTACCCATTATTATTTGGATATTTTTTGCAACTAAAGACGCATCCATATCTAAACCTATTCTTTTTGGTGCACTAGGCTTTGTGGTAAGTCAGGTGATTATAAGGATACCTTTAATTCAGATAGCTGGAACTTTTGAGAGCTTTGTGGATTTTTCAAGTAACTACAAATACCTGTTTTTGCTAATACTTGCCCTTTCAGCGGGACTTTTTGAAACAAGTGCTAGGCTGATTGTTTTAAAAGGCCTTGCAAGAAAGTCTTTAGACTACAAGATATCTTTTTGGGCTGGTTATGGCCATGGGATTGGAGAAGCTGTAATTCTAATTGGTTTAACATATATAAATAATATAGTTATTGCTGGATTAATAAATCTAAATTTATTACCAGCCTTAGAACAAATGGAAGGAATAAAGGAAGTCTTTTTAAGTACCCCTTCACATATGTTTTTTGCAGCAGGCATAGAAAGAGTTTTAGTTGTATTTGCCCACATAGCAATGACCTTAATATTATCTAGCTTTATTTTAAGGAAAAAGTCCCTTCTAGGTTTTTTCCTAGTAGTTATTTTCCACACAGTTTTAGATTTTTCAGTAATTGTCCTAAACGACTACTTTCAAAATATCTGGATTAGCCTTGGGCTATTAGCAATATTTGCTTTAATCTCTATCTTATATATTCTAAAAACTAGACCATCAAAAGAAGTGTTGGAAAAATCTTAAAAAATTTAAGATTTGTATTGATTATGGTCTAACTTAATGATAAGATAATCAAAGAAACTTTAAGTGCGGTGCAGAGATACCCACAAGGAATTTATAAAGATATTTGTTAAGACATTATCCTTGTATGCATGCGCGCAAACATGGATTTTTTTTGCCTAAGGAGGGAGTATGAATTTCAAAGCTATTTTGATGGATCAAGATGGAGTTAAAAGGGCCTTAATTCGTATTTCCCATGAAATCTTGGAAGATAACAAGGGCCATGAGGATATTTGCTTGGTAGGTATCAAAACAAGAGGTTATCCATTAGCAAAAAGAATAGCAAAAAACATATATCAAATAGCAGGAGTAGAAATTCCTGTTGGCTCCTTAGATATTACTTTGTATAGAGATGATTTATCTAAGCCCTATGATGAGCCAGTTCTAAATTTTACAGATATACCATTTGAAATAGAAAACAAAAACGTCATTTTAGTAGATGACGTTATTTTTACTGGAAGAACTGTTAGAGCAGCCATGGATGCTGTGTTTGAAATAGGAAGGGCATCAAAAATTAAGCTTGCCGTCCTTATAGACAGAGGTCATAGAGAACTACCCATAAGACCAGACTTTGTTGGGAAAAATGTCCCAACTTCAAAGTCTGAAATTATTAGTGTGAAACTGTCTGAAACTGATGAGATAACCGGTGTAAGCCTTTATCAAAAATAATATAATCTCGGGAGGGAAAAATGGGAAACAAAACAAATAATGGATTTACATTTAAAACGTTTGTGCTAAGCTTTCAGCACATGTTTGCAATGTTCGGTGCAACAGTATTAGTGCCTATCTTAGCAGGTATGAGTATCTCAATAGCCTTGCTTTCAGCAGGTGTTGGAACAATTCTTTTCTACTTTATAACAAAAAAGAAGGTGCCTGTATTTTTAGGTTCTAGCTTTGCCTTCTTGCCAGCTCTTATAGCTACAATGAGTGGAGCAGGCGCAATAGGATCTGACACATGGAATGTTGCCATGGGTAAGACCTCAGTAGCCGTAATGGTAGCAGGTCTTATATACGTAGCATTCTCACTTATTATCAAAAAGATAGGTGTTGAAAAAGTTAAGTATCTTTTCCCACCAATAGTTGTAGGTCCTGTAATAGTGGTTATTGGTATGATTTTGGCACCAAAAATGTTCTACAACAACATTATTGGTCCTAGTATGTGGTTTGATGTTCCTCTTTGGAAAGAATGGACTGCAGCGGGAGTTACTGCTTTAACCATAATATTGGTAAGTGCTCTTGCAAAACCTAAAAGCTTCTTTAAGGTTATACCTATTCTTATGGGCTTCATAGTTGGTTATGCTTACTCAGCAGCAATAGGTCTTGTAGACTTTTCAGGAGTTGACTGGAAACAAATTGTAATTTTCCAAGATATGAAAAACCTATTTGGCTTTTACAAGCATCTCTCCTTTGACCTAGGAGCTATATTGACAATAGCACCAGTGGCAATAGTTACCTTTATGGAACACTTAGGAGATATTTCTGCCAACTCAACAGTTTGTGGACAAGACTTTATGGTTGACCCTGGAATTGATAGAACAGTATTAGGTGATGGTGTTGCTACCTTTGCAGCAGGTATGCTAGGTGGCCCTCCAAATACAACATACGGAGAAAACACAGCTGTATTAGCTATTACTAAAAACTACAATCCTAAAAATATCTTCTATGCTGCTGTTCTAGCTGTTATCTTTGGCTCTATAAGTCTATTTGGAAACATCGTAAGCACTATACCGGCAGCGGTTATCGGTGGAGCTTCTATTGTTCTGTTTGGTATGATTTCTGCAGCAGGCCTAAGAGCTTTAGTGGATGGCAAGGTTGATTTTTCAGATACAAAGAACATACTTGTAGTATCAATAATCTTGTCCATTGGTTTAGGACTAGGTGCCATGAGTTTGGTTGGAGATGTAACTGGTGATGAAATATATAAAATAATGATAGGTAATGTTGAACTCTCGCCTTTGGCGCTTGCAACCTTAGCCGGCATTATTTTAAACCTAGTAATACCTTCCGATAAAAAAGATAAAAAATAAAAACTTATGGGCTGTCCTCACAAGGACGGCCCTATTGTTCTTAAGCAAAAGGAGTTAGTATGCTGCTAAAAAATGCATTTATATATAACCAAGGCGTCTTTGAGAAGGCTGATCTTAGAATTATAGATTCAACAAATTATGAAATAGGAAAAGAATTAGCCCCTAATAAAGATGAACAAGTTATATACCTTGAATCCAAATATATTCTGCCAGGACTTGTTGATGTTCATGTCCACTTTAGAGAGCCTGGCTTTGAGTACAAGGAGACCATTAAAACTGGTTCTTTAGCAGCTGCTAGAGGAGGCTTTACCTCGGTATGTGCTATGCCAAACTTAAATCCTTTTCCAGACTCCACAGAAGTTGTAAATAGGATTTTGGAAATTATAAAAAAAGATGCATTAATAAATGTCTATCAATATGGATGTATTACTAAAGAGCAAAAGGGAGAAGAACTGGTAGACTTTGAGGGCCTAAGAGATAAGGTTATAGGGTTTTCTGATGATGGAAGGCCGGTCTTAGACTCTCTTGCCATGGCAAAAGCTATGAAAGAAGCAAGTAGAAATAATAGTATTCTAGCAGCTCATTGTGAAGACCTTTCATATTATGACCCTAGAAAAGCTGAATATATGCATATTAGAAGAGATATTGAACTGTTAAAAAAGAACCCCTGTAAATATCATGTCTGCCATGTGTCTTCTAAAGAAAGTGTGGATTCAATAAGACAAGCTAAAAAAGAGAGCTTAGACATCACTTGTGAAACAGCCCCACATTATCTAATCTTAACTGAAAAAGATAGACAGTCTGAAAACTTTGTTATGAATCCACCCTTAGCAAAAGAAGCTGATAGATTGGCCTTAATAGAAGGAATTTTAGATGGAACTATAGACATGATAGCAACAGATCATGCTCCCCATAGCAAAGAGGATAAAGTTGGGGGAGCTATGGGAATTATTGGACTGGAGACATCTTTTTCTCTAATGTACACTCACTTTGTAAAAACAAAGATAATAAGTTTAGAAAGACTAGTAGAGTTAATGTCAATTAATCCTAAAAAGAGGTTTGATATGCCCTTGTATTCAGATTTTTCAGTTTGGGATTTAGATGAGAAATTCAAGGTTGACCCTGAAAAATTTTTATCTAAGGGTAGAAATACTCCTTTTTCTCAAATGGATTTATTTGCTAAAACTCTACTAACTATTTGTAAAGGAAAAATTGTATGGAAATCTTTATCATAAAAAACATAAATCAATTAACCTATGACACCTTTGAAATGATTTTAGAAGGAAACATAAAAGAAAGCACTAGACCTGGTCAATTTGTAAACATTCAAATAGATGGACTTTTCTTGAGAAGACCCTTGTCTGTATGCGATGTAAAGAAAAATGAATTAACCCTCATTTTCAAGGTTGTAGGTGAGGGAACTGCTAGGATGTCTAAGATGAAAGTAGGAGATAGTCTAGACCTTCTTTGTGACCTAGGTAATGGATATAACATAAGTGTGAAAATGGAAAGACCTCTTTTAATTGGAGGAGGTGTTGGTATCCCCCCTTTATATTATCTAGCTAAAAAGCTAATAGAAAAAGGTTTTAGCCCCCAAGTTATTCTAGGTTTCAACAAAAAAGAAGATGTTTTTTATGAAAAAGAGTTTTCAGATTTAGGCCTTGATGTAGCTGTCTGCTGTGTAGATGGTTCATATGGTCTAAAGGGCTTTGCCACCGCTGGAATGAAGGGTAAAGACTTTGACTATATCTTTACTTGCGGGCCAGAGCCTATGTTAAAAGCTGTATATGATACAAGCGAGATAAACGGCCAGTTTTCTTTTGAAGAAAGAATGGGTTGTGGCTTTGGAGCATGTATGGGTTGTACTTGTAAGACAAAAAATGGCTACAAAAGGATATGTAAAGAAGGTCCAGTATTATTAAAAAAGGAGATAATATGGTAGATTTAAAGGTTAATTTATCCGGCTTAGAAATGGACAATCCCATAATCCCAGCTAGTGGATGTTTTGGGTTTGGAAAGGAAGTAGCAAAATATTATGACATCAATATTTTAGGATCTTTTTGCACAAAAGGTACAACTAAGCATGAAAGATTTGGTAATCCAACTCCTAGAATTGCAGAGACTCCTTCAGGCATGTTAAACAGCATAGGACTGCAAAATCCTGGAATTGATCATGTAGTTGAAAATGAGCTAGTAGAAATAAAGAAATATTTTAAAAAACCTGTTATAGCCAATATATCTGGCTTTTCTGTAGAAGAATATGTCTATTGTGTTGAAAAGCTAAGAGGCATAGACAATGTAGGACTTATAGAAATAAATGTATCTTGTCCCAATGTGAAAGATGGGGGAATGACCTTTGGTACCGATACCAGTTTAATAGAAGAAGTTACAAGAGAAGTCCTGAAGGTAGCAGATAAACCTGTCTATATTAAACTATCTCCCAATGTGACAGACATAGCAGAAATGGCAAAAGCTGCAGAGGCTGGCGGTGCCCATGGGCTTTCAGTTATAAATACCCTTTTAGGCATGAGAATTGATATTAAAAAAAGAAAACCAATCTTAGCAAATATAACTGGAGGGCTTTCAGGTCCTGCAATCTTTCCTGTGTCTCTTAAGATGGTATATCAAGTATATAAGGCTGTGAAAATACCTATTATGGGAATAGGAGGAGTCAGCTCAGCTAAGGATGTAATAGAAATGATGATGGCTGGAGCTAGGGCAGTACAGGTAGGGTCTATGAATTTAATTAATCCCTATGCATGTAAAGAAATAATAGAAAATTTACCAAAGGAGCTTTTAGCCCTAAAGGTTAATAATATAAATGAAATAGTTGGAGGTGCTCATTAAGTGGGTAAAGATGTGATAATTGCCCTGGATTTTCCAGGTGAAAAAGAAGTTATAGACTTTTTAAAACTGTTTAAAGATAAGAAGCCTTTTGTGAAAATAGGTATGGAACTATTTTATGCCCAAGGTCCTAGTATAGTAAATAAGATAAGAGAAATGGGACATAAAATATTTCTAGACTTAAAGTTGCACGACATACCCAACACAGTGGAAAAGGCTATGAAGAGTCTTTCTGTTTTAGATGTGGATATAGTAAACCTTCATGCTGGAGGAACCAAAAAAATGGTAGAAGCAGCTATTAGAGGATTAGCTGATAAAGATGGAAAAAGACCCCTTGTAATTGGAGTAACCCAGTTAACATCCACCTCTTATCAAGAGCTAAAAGATGAGTTATGGATTGATAAGGATATGGATCAGACTGTTATCCAATATGCCACCATAGTAAAAAATGGTGGTGGTGATGGAGTTGTTTGTTCACCATTAGAGGCAGCTGTGGTAAAAGAAGCTCTTGGACAAGACTTTGTAACAGTGACTCCAGGAATAAGATTTGCAGATAGTGCCAAAGATGACCAGGCCAGAATAACCACCCCCTTACAAGCAGGCAAAATTGGCTGTGACTATATTGTTGTGGGTCGCCCCATAACAAAAGCAGAAGATCCAGTAGCTGCTTACGAAAGATGCTTAAATGAATTTGTATATGGAAAGGAAAAATAATGAAAGAAAAAATTGCTAATCATCTCTTGAATATTAAGGCTATCTTTTTAAGTCCAGACCAGCCTTTTACCTGGGCAAGTGGAATTAAAAGCCCCATATATTGTGACAACCGAATTACCTTGTCTGACCCTAAAGTAAGGTCTGATATAGAAAGCGGTTTAGCCGGTCTAATAAAAGAAAACTTTCCATCTTGCCAAGTGGTTATGGGAACAGCAACCGCTGGTATTGCCCATGCTGCTATTGTAGCTCATCTTCTAGGGCTTCCCATGGGATATGTTCGTTCTTCTGCTAAAGACCATGGAAGAGGAAACAGGATTGAAGGCAGGGTTTTACCAGGACAAAAGGTAGTTGTAATAGAAGACCTCATCTCTACAGCAGGTAGTGTGCTAGACACAGTTGAGGCCTTAAGGCAAGAAGACGTAGAGGTTTTAGGAATAGTTAGTATATTTACTTATGGAATGAAAAAGGGTTTGGACAGAATGACTGATGCGGATATTTCAAATATTAGCCTAACAGACCTGGATACCATAGTGGATGTGGCCTCTGAAAAGGGATATATAAAAAAAGAAGATAAGAAAAAGCTTTTAGCTTTTAGGGATAACCCATCGGATGAAAGTTGGATGCAAGAAGAGGGAAAATAAGATGAAACACTTAATGGATATAATTGATTTAGATAATGAGCAAATAAATGAACTTATAAAGGTTGCTAATGACATAATAGAAAATCCTAAAAAGTATGAAAGTGCCTGCAAGGGAAAGAAACTAGCTGCTCTGTTTTTTGAGCCAAGCACCAGAACAAGATTAAGTTTTGAATCAGCCATGCTTAGCCTAGGAGGAGATGTAATAGGCTTTTCATCCTTTGAGGGAAGTTCTGCTACTAAAGGAGAAAGCGTTACAGATACAGTTCAAACTGTAGGATATTATGCAGATATTATTGCCATGAGACATCCAAAAGAAGGTGCTCCTTTAGCAGCCTCAAAAAGAACCACAGTACCAATAATAAATGCAGGAGATGGAGGGCATAGCCATCCAACCCAAACCTTAGCAGACCTTTTGACCATCCAAAGGGAAAAGGGAAATCTAAACAATCTTAAGGTAGGTCTTTGCGGAGACTTAAAGTTTGGTCGTCCAGTTCACTCTTTAATAAATGCCTTGGCCCGCTATGATAATACAGAATATTTTCTCATCTCTCCTGAAGAGTTAAAGGTACCTGATTATGTAAAGGCCAATGTTTTGGATAAAGAAGGGGTTAAGTATACAGAGACATATGATATGCAAGAGGTTATGCCTAATCTAGATATTCTCTATATGACCAGAGTTCAAAGAGAAAGATTCTTCAACGAAGCAGACTATATAAGATTAAAAGATACATACATACTTACACCAGACAAGCTATACAATGCAAAAGATAATTTGAGCATAATGCATCCACTGCCAAGAGTTAATGAAATATCTGTAAAAGTAGATGATGACCCAAGAGCATGCTACTTTAAACAGGTCTTAAATGGCAAATATATAAGAATGGCTTTGATACTTATGCTTTTGGACATAGAGGTTTAGGAGGGCAAAAAAATGAATGTAGACAGTATTGTAGATGGAATAGTAATTGACCATATAAAAGCGGGAAATGCCATGAGGATTTATAGGCACCTTAAATTAAAGGAAGTAAAAAGTCCCATTGCAATTATTAAAAATTGCAAAAGCCAAAAGTATGGAAAAAAGGACATTATAAAAATCAGTGAACTAATAGACATAAACCTAGAAGTCTTAGGCTATATAGATCCAGACATTACGGTAAATATCATAAAAGATCAAAAGTTAGTTGAGAAAAAGCATCTTGATTTACCTGCAAGGCTTACAAACGTAATAAATTGTAAAAATCCCAGATGTATAACCTCCACTGAACAAGAGATTGACCATGTCTTCAAGCTTACAGACAAGCAAAAAAGAATATACAGGTGTGTATACTGCGAGTCTAAGTCTGATAAGGAAGATATTGGCTAGGCAATTGATTAAAATCCATCTTAAACTATAATAAATAATATGGAGAAGAAAGACTTAAGTTTAGATATTAAGAATAAAAAGATATGGGGACTTTTTTTAGCTCCCCTAGCTGGAATATCAGATGCTCCTTTTAGGAGCATTTGTTTAGAAGAAGGGGCTGACTTAGTTTACTCAGAAATGGTTAGTGCTAAAGGACTCTATTACAAGGACAAAAAAACAGAGGACTTAATGAAAAAAATGAAAAAAGCAGAGCCTCTAGCTATTCAAATATTTGGGTCTGACTTAGAATCCTTAGAGTATGCTGCAAAGTACATATCTCAAACTGATGTCACTTTAATTGATATTAATATGGGTTGTCCAGTAAGTAAGGTTGTTAAGAATAAAGAAGGAAGTGCCCTAATGAAAGATGTCCCAAAGGCCTACCAGGTGGCAAAGACCGTAGTAGAAGCTTCTAGGGTACCAGTATCTGTAAAGTTTAGGTCAGGCTTTGAAAAAGATAGTTTAAATTACCTAGAATTTGCAAAAGCCATGGAAGAGGCAGGTGTCTCTTTTATTACCCTTCATCCAAGAACCAGAGATATGTATTATTCAGGCAAGGCCAATTGGGACCATATAGTGGAAGTAAGAGAAAATGTAAGCATTCCAGTTATTGCAAATGGTGATGTATATACTTATGAAGATATTGAAAAAATAAAGGAATATACAGGTTGTAGTGCTGTAATGATTGGAAGAGGGGCCATGGGTAATCCTTGGATCTTTTCAGGCAAGACCCCTAGCCTTGAAGATAGAATAAACACCTTTAAAAGACATGCCCAATTGCAAATAGAATTTTGTGGTGAAAAAAGAGGTATTATGGAGATGCGAAAGCATGGAGCCTGGTATTTTAAGGGTTTTCACAAAAGTGCTCAATTTAGAAACATGATATTTACAGCTAAAAACATGTCAGATATCCATGCTTGTTTAGACTATTTAAGGGTTGAAGAAGAGATTTAAAGAAAAATCAAGAAAAACAAAGAAATTATTAGATTAGTAGACATAAATTAAGAAATTAATTAAAAACTGGGATATTTCGGCGATATCCCTATTTTTTTGTCCTTGAACTGCTGAGCATATATGATATAATTGTTATAGGTCAAAGATAGTCAAAGTTAGTGGAGGTGGCAATATGTTTGATTTAATTACAACAAATAGAAAAAGAGACTATAGTGTATTTGATTTAATGAATGACTTTTTCTCAACAGATCAAATTACATACAACCAAGGATTTAAGGTTGATGTGTCTGAAACAGACAAAGATTATTTACTAGAAGCAGAACTTCCTGGATTTGATAAAAAGGATATTTCTGTAGAACTTAAGAATAACTATTTGACAATTACAGCAAGTAGAGATTGCGAAAAGGAAGAAAAAGAAAAGAACTTTGTCAGAAGAGAAAGATGCTATGGTGAATTTTCCAGAAGCTTTTATGCTAAGGGAATTAACCAAGAAGATATTAAAGCCAAATACGACAATGGGGTTTTAAGCTTGTCTTTACCCAAGAAGGAAAAAGAAGAGCCTAAAAAGGCAACCATTGCCATAGAGTAGGAACATTATTTAAGTATTAATAAAAATATATATATGTGTATATATAAATATATCTAATATATATAGATGAACAGAATTAAGTGTTTCTATATTAGGCAAAGAAAAGCAGATTGAAATTTATTATACAACCCGAAATAAGCCCGTAAATTACACGGGTTTTATTTTGCCCATATATATATTTATCCTTATATACATAAACACAGAAGGTATAAAATATATTCTGGTAAAAGATTTTAAGAAAAATAGGGATAAATAGGAGAAACAAGCCTTAGAATTGACCATATTTGGTAAATACTGGAACTATTTAAAATAAAGGAAAAATAAAAAATAAATAATCACTTTTATTTTGAAAATAAGTAAAATTGATGTTGACACCACTATATGCCTATGCTAATATTTAGAAGCTGTCGAAAATCAGTAAGAAAAAGTGATTGACAATGACACTTCAAAAATGATACGATAGTAGAGCGCCTTTTAAGGCGAAAGTGAACCTTGAAAATTGAACAGAGAACTATTTGTATTGTGTAAACCTCGTCGATTTTTCTAAAAAATCAGACGGAAAACAAACAGACTATATACCAAATCCATGTAAATGGAGACAATAACAAAAAGAACAAACAAGTCAGCAATGACTGAGTTTGATCAAACATATAATATGAGAGTTTGATCCTGGCTCAGGACGAACG
>Ga0265293_10012497_pt1 | contig 11258 bp, 9 predicted proteins | sample Munlanlewell138R_FD_192505 | JGI IMG/M metagenome (GOLD analysis project Ga0265293, IMG submission 192505) | Leachate microbial communities from a municipal landfill in Southern Ontario, Canada - Leachate well 138R | ecosystem: Engineered > Solid waste > Landfill > Unclassified | place: Canada... | reverse complement strand
AGATGAAAATTGAAGACGGTATGACTGTTACATTAAATCAAAAATTAGAAGTTGTTGGAGCACAAACTTTAACTATTACTGTTACCGACAAAGCTGATTTAAAAGCAGAAAAAACAATTGCTATTACTGTTAAATCTGACTTAGATGACAAAGGAAGTAAAATGCTTGGAGCAGGAAATAACACAAACGGTAGCTTTTATTCTTTAGCTACAAATGAAGTTATTAAACAAGCTGCAGCACAAGCTGACCCAGCTATTGTTTCTGTAGTTTATAATTACAATGAAACAGATGGTGCTCAAATCTATTCTCCAACAGAAAGTTCTGCACTTACATTTACTGGTTCAACTGCAACTGAAACAATATTTGTTAAATTAATAAATGTTGCATACGAAACTGCTACAAGTGCTGATATCCCTGCAGATTTCCCTTTAACAAAAGTAAAAAACTTATCTGCAAATGATGTTATTGCATTTAAAACAGCTGATGGTACTGTAGGTATTATTAAAGTAACTGCTATTGATGCAGGAGCTGATGGCATGGCTACATTAAGCATTAAAACAAAAATTGTTGAGTAATTAATTTCTCACAAAAAATAATAAAAAAGCCGACACAATATGTCGGCTTTTTTTATTTTTGTATTTATACCTTAATTGGATATAGTATGAAACAAGTATTTTTTTTAATATGTGCCTTAGGTTGTTTTGCTTGTAATTATGAATCAACAGAAAGTCCACGTCTTGTAGTTTCTCATACTATTGATACTGTAAACGAAGCCGATAATTTTTATGTAGAATACAGCTGCATAAAAGGCACAAATCCTCTATATTCCACACAAATAGAGTTTGATTCACATCTTATTTTAGATAGCATTATACATTCTCAAGCAGATAGCATTACATTTCGTTATCCTCTATCGTGTGTTAATAAAAACGGCATAAAAACAATACAAATTAGAGTAGATGACACAAAACAATTACAAGCAGCAGCACACAAAAAAATATACATACAAAGTATTACACCCCCTAACCTATTACTTGACAAAACAGCAATATATACCGACACAACAGTACCAAAACATTCTGATATACAATTTACCATACATTGCATACAAACAGAACAAGAACTCGATTCTTTGTTTGTTTTAAAAAACAACAAGTACGTTTCAACTTTTTCCTTAAAAAACGCACATTTTAATGGTGATACAACAACACAAATTGCACACTATACACTTGATTCAACTGGAGTGTTTATCTTTGATATTCGTGTACAAGACATATTTGCCAAGCAAAACAAAATCATTAAAAAAATTACGGTGCAATGAAATTATATATGTTATTTTTTTACATTTTCGCGATTGCTTTCACGCTATCGTGTAAAGACAAACAACAACGTCCTCCATTAACGCAAGCGCAGCTCAAAAAAATTGAAGAACAAAGCATTGAGGTTAATAAAGCAATTGTTGCACACAAACAAGATTCTATTAAATGGTATATTGCAAAAAACAATCTTTCAATGCAAAAAACAGGAACAGGATTATGGTATTCCATTATTCGTTCGCAACACACCGACAGCATTACCGAAGGCGATATTATTGAAATAGAATATACCATTTCGTTATTACACGGCACCGTTTGTTACACTTCTGATTTCTTAGGAACAAAAATATTGCGAGTTGGTCAAGGTGGAGTAGAATCTGGTTTAGAAGAAGCATTTTTACTTATGCACAAAGGCGATTCTGCACATGTGATTATTCCGCCCCATTTAGCTCACGGTTTAATTGGTGATTTGAATAGAATTCCGCAGCTTGCTATTCTTGATTGCAAGATTTATATTAAAAATCATAAAAAAAGCAACAACTCATTCTGATTGTTTTTGCTTTTCTAATAGTCGTTCTAACTCAGCAACGCGTTTTGCAAGTTTATCAAGTTGTTTGAAATGAACATATGATTTTTTATAATTGCGTGCATTCAGACTTGGATTTCCCATATGAAATTCCTCATCAGCAATATTGACCATAACGCCAGATTTAGCAGCAATTTTTACTTTATTTCCTATTTTTAAATGCCCAACAATACCTACTTGCCCTCCTATCATACAGTTATTTCCTATTTTTGTTGAACCCGAAACTCCTGTTTGTCCAGCAATTACCGTATCAGAACCAATTTCGCAATTATGACCAATTTGAATAAGATTGTCTATTTTTGTGCCTTTTCTAATTATTGTTGATCCCATAGTTGCTCTATCAATTGTTGCATTTGCACCAATTTCCACATCATCTTCGAGAATCACATTTCCTGTTTGCGGAATTTTCATGTATTTTCCATCACTAATAGGTGCAAATCCAAATCCATCAGACCCAACAATAGCTCCCGGATGCAAAACACAATTATTACCAACCACACAGTTATTTAACACACAAACTCCTGCATATAAAAGACAGTTTGATTTAATAACAACAGACGGATAAATAGTAACATTTGGATGAATCACAGTATTATCTCCAATAACAGCATGTTCGCCTATAGAAACAAAATCGCCTATAGCAACATTTTTTCCAATTTTTGCTGTTTTATGGATTTTTGCTTTACGAGAAATTACTTTTTTTGTGTTTAGAGATGTATTAAAAATTTCTAAAAGTTTTGCAAAAGAAGAATACGCATCATCAACACGAATAAGCGTAACAGATAATTCATGTTCTGCAACAAAATTTTTATTTACCACAACTGCCGAAGATTTTGTTGTATAAATAAAAGGTGTATATTTTTTATTCGCTAAAAATGTAAGCGTTCCTTCGTGTCCCTCTTCAATTTTTGCAAGGTTAGAAATTATAAGAGTTTCATCACCTTCAACAGAGCCTTGCACATGTTTCGCAATTTCTTTAACTGTATATTTCATAAAACATTCTTTGTATGTTGCAAACATACAATTATTAAATGAAGTGCACATATAAAAAGCAACTAAAAATTAAGATTGTCTTATTTTAAACAGCACCTTCCTCTATATCATGACATTATATTAATTTTGACATATCAATTGTGTTAGGGTCAACAATTTTAGTCATAATTGCATACATTGTTAATCCTGAAATTGATTTAATTCCGGTTTTTTCAACAATTTTTTTCCTGTGAGAAATAACAGTATGCACACTTATTGATAATTCTTCAGCAATTTCTTTATTTGAAAATCCCAAAGCAACTAATGTGAGCACTTCTTTTTCCCTTCGAGAGATGTTTCCTCCTTGCTCTTGATTTTCAGATACATGCGTATCTTCTTTTAGTTTGTTTATTATCTGAGATATTTCCGTTTCCGAAGAATAATGAGAAATTACATGAGAATCTTTCAAATTTTCGACATGTTCTTGTTCATTAAGAATATACACATACGAAAGTTTATTTTGTTGTTGTAATTGTTGAAATGCTTGATGAAATTCTTGTGTTAATTCAGTTTCTGTGAAAATTATAAAATGCTGTTGGTATGCAGTCTGTGCTTTTTTAATAATATCACTTGGATATGCAATACTGTATATCGGAATATTTGCAAATTGAGAAACAAGAGATTCAATACCTTTTTGAATGATTGGAGAAGAATGTAATATAAAAATTTCGTGTGTCATATACGCGTATTTTTTTCGAGTGCACGAGCAATAGGAAAAAGTATTACATCTTCAATTCGAGCATGATCTTTTGTATCTTTTTCAAATAAAAACAATCGAAACAAAAAGTCATTATATAAATTTTCATTATAATCTGTATCCATATATTTTAACAATAAATTTTTTAAATCATGCAATTTATCTTCGATTTGTTTATGTTCTTTTTCAAACGTTTTATTCGCTAATCTGCCGTCAGCTAAGGCAGGATTTTCGAATATTGAAATAATATATGGAAACACAGTTTTTTCTTCAACATCATTATGTTTTAAAAACTCCTGTATATATTTTGAATAAAATGACTGTATTAGATGAATATCAGATTTTTCATGTTTTGAACTTTGCAACAATTCTGTAAGACTCGCATCTATAGAAGGCACAACATATTGTGCATAATATTCATGAGTTTTTCGCAAATAATTAATTATTAATAATGGCGAAAATGAAAGAAGTTTTGTTTTTGGAAAATAATGCTGATGAGCATATGTGTTAATTATTGCAAGAAAAAAATCAACATTTATATTTTTCTCAATACAAATTTCTTGTATTGTTGCATCATGCAAGCCCGGACGAATATCAAATCGATTAAGCACAGGTAATAAATATATACTTTCGCGGACAATAGATATTACCTTATTTTCTTTTGTAAATAAATTCATACCAGTTTGTTAAAATTTTTATAAAAAAGGATAGCGTGTAATCAATAAAAACATATTGTTTTAAAGAAACACGGCATTCTTTTTTGTTTGTAGTAAAAATACTAATTTAATTCAGAATCTATTAATTTTTTAATAGTTTTTAATTCGGCACGCATATACATTAATACATTTTGTTCGGTGTTTCTAATTCTTGTGATATGTGCACTATATTCTGTATGCCGTGCCGTTGCATACGAATCTTCTAATTTAATAACTTTTACCGTTTCCGTAAGTTCTTGATTTTGTTGTTGAAACAAAGATTTAATTGTGAAACAACTTGCGTATAAAGTTTAATATCCGTAGAAAACTCATTACATTGTTGTATGTATTCATTTACAATAGCAGCATACACGCTATCTTCACCAACATTAACATACGACTTTTTTTTGGCCTCTTTTACAAAGCGAAATTGCTCAGAACTAAGACGAATATATTCACGTATTAAATCAAATCGTTTACTTTGCGCCTCGTTCACACTCAAAATTAAGGTGTTAGAATATGGTTTTAAAATACTATTGACAATAGTAATATTTGGATTACAAATATTGGTTACAAATGTGTTTTCATCATAAAAATTATCTGTGAGATTTGTATATTTATTTTCTAAAAACACTATACACTTTTGTTGATTTTGTTGAAACATAGCAAGTAAATTTTGCTCTGCATTTACAATAGTTTGCAAATAATCAAGAGAAGCTATATTTTGCGTACTTTGTTGATACTCTTGCAATAATTCACGTTTTAACGATGCAATAGAATCAGCATGCAACAATAAAAAAACACGTTCGTACATATCGTCATTCAAGTGCACAAAAGGTCGTGGAACCTCTAAAATTTCCTGTTCAGAAAATTTATTGGCACTGAGCGTAAGAAAAGATAAGAAAGAATTTTGTTGTTTTTCTAAACGTGAAAACGCTTTTTCTTGTGTAGTATATGTTTTTATATAGGTTTGATATTTTTCAATCAATTCTTTGTTATACGATAGAGTTTGCAAACGCCAGGATTCACTTTTTTTCCTTTTAGATGCAAATTCCTCCGAATTTTGCTGTAACGCAATAGAAATAAGCGAATCAGCAAGAACCACCTGTTCTTTCATAGGTCGCAAAATGTGGAATCGGGCAAAAATTCTATTCACATATTCTAAATACGCTTCGGTTTTAATTTCGTGCACGGCGGTATAGAGCCAATATGCTTTATCACGCACATTTAAAGGATTTTCATATTCGGATTCCTGTGCTATTTGCTGATATTTTTTTTGAGATGTTAGTTCATGAAAAGCGGTAAGTTTTGCATTGTTTTGAGCAGATTCTGGATATGCGGACATAAATTTTTGCACTGCATCATTTCCATGTATAAAAACAGAAAAAGGAACAGGTTTTTCGCGCATTTGCATACACCTAAGTAATGGAAAATGAGTTTGAATCATTGTGTTTGGATTTACCGACAACCATTTTGGATTGTATTGAGGCACAAACGAATACGAAAACTTTGGTGATGTAGTAGTTGTAAACGAAACTGTTTTTTCGGGAACAAATGTAAAACTCCCTGCTGCAAATGTAAGATCAAACAAACGCCAGGTATTATTAATTCTCACAACATTCCACACATGATTTGCACGCCTGAGCGTATCGGTAAAATCAAAATCTCGGACATAGCCGTACACTATTTCCGAAGGAATATGAGCATGTTCACACAAAGCCTGCATAAGAATAGCAAATCCTTCGGGATTAGTAGATTTTGTTTGCAATATATTGCGAGTTTGCGGCGTGTATGTTTGGTCGTACACAAAAGAGCAGTGCATATTGGTACAAATCCAATATGCAAATGCAAGGACTTTACTTGCATCATCTTTAAACGGTTTTGCTAAATAATCTGCAAGTTGTTCGACTTGCGAATTACTCCACAAAGGAGTACTTTTTGCATGATTATAAACAGTTACGGTATCAAGTTTTTGTGCAGATGCTGGAAAAATATACGAAAACATTAAACAAACAACACACAAAAAATTCAACAAAATAGCTTTACACATAGGCACTTTTTTCCAACACATAACAAAAATACGAATTTTTTATTGGAAATATCTCATGGTATATAAAAGTTTACTGTTCAGGCGTTTCAATTCCATCGCCTGCAGAAAATATATGTGGTAAATTGACTGGCATTTTACCTGAAAATGGAATTTTTCCAAGAACAGCCTGTAATGCCGTTTTTTGTGACATTTCCGATTCATCAAAACAACATATAATAGTTGGTGCCGAAGCAAAATGTTGTACAATATACGGGTCGCCAAAACAATGTATAATCACATTTCTGTTTTCTTGCAACAAACCTCGAAAAAACAAACGCATGGCATTATAATTTGGCATAAGCGTGCCAATAGCAAAGCTTGGAACAATAAAAAAATTAAGAAAAATATAGTCAAACGTATGTGCATTATGTACAATTTCGGTAATGGCATCCATTGATAAATCAGACACAATATCAATTTCAGTAACATTTGCACCAGTGTTTCGCAATTCAGTTGTAAACACATCGGGCGTTACTTTAGAATTTTGACTCTGTAAAACCTTTTTTTCGGGACTAAATACAGAATACACAGCCACATTTTTATTAGTCAAATCATGTTTTATAGGAATAATGCCTTCATGATTTTGCAACAAAGTGATACTTTTTTGAGAAATTCGCTGTAACAAAGGTTCATATTCCTTTTTATCAAACAATGCCTCACGTTTATTTTTATCCCAAGGCATACCAGCATCAATATGTAGATTTAATTTCATTTTTGCAGTTAACACACGCATAACCGCATCATTAAGTCGTTCTTCAGAAATTTTGTTATGTAAAACTGCCGAAAGCACCGCATTATAATCTCGTTCAAAATCACTATAAAAATCAAGTATCATATCAGAACCAGCCTGTATAGTTTTAACAGCAGCTTCCTCGCGTGAATAGAGGTTATTAATTCCCCCCATATTTGTGGCATCAGTTATCACAATTCCCTTGAATTTCATATTTTTTTTCAAAAGATCCGTAATAATTTCTTTTGACACAGAGGCGGGCACCGTTCGTTTTGTTTTTGGGTGAATTTCAGAACATAAAGATGGAACTTCGAGGTGTGCTACCATAACCGCAGCGGGGTCGCAAGTTTTAATAAGTTCTTTGTATGGTTTTAAAAACACAGCATGCATATTTCTTTTAGAAACATCAATAATAGCTGGTCCTATATGTTGGTCCATAATTGTTTCGCCATTACCGGGAAAATGTTTTAAGGTTGCAAGCATATTATTATCTTGCATTCCGCGTACAAAACCAGCAGCTAATTCTGTTACTTTTTCGGCATTATCAGAATATGCACGAGTATTTACATCGGGGCATAATGGATTTGTATTCACATCTACAACCGGACTAAAAGACATGTTTGCACCAGCACTTCGTCCTTGTTGTGCAATAATTTTTGCAATGGTATATTCCAAATCAGGCGTGCCAAAATATCCACGAGCCATAGGGCGTTGAAACACAACACCTTCTTTAATAATCCAGCCTGCTCCCATTTCAAAATCAGAAGAAACAAGCAAAGGAACATGTGCTTCGGCTTGTAAAACAGAAAAGAAATCAGCCATTTCTTGATGATGTGCAGTATAATGAAACACACCTCCAATAAAATATTCACGAAGTTTATTTCGTAAAAGGTGTAATTCCTGAAGATCCCATGTAAAAAAACTCACCATAAATAATTGTCCAACTTTTTGTTCGACAGTCATTTGTTCACATATTTTTTTTGCCCAATTTTTTTTCATTACTGTAAATTTAATAGCATACTACCTAAAGTATAAAAATAAAAAATGTTATTAAAAAAACCTTATAGAAAAGTATCTATAAGGTTTTTTTATTTTTTTATAAAGAATAAAGTAATTATCCTAAAAAGCTAATAAGCACTCCAGCCGCAACCGCAGAGCCAATCACTCCAGACACGTTACTTGACATACAATATTGCAACACATGATTTTGCGAATCATATTTAGTTGAAATTTCGTTAGCCACACGCGAAGCCATAGGTACCGCACTTAATCCTGTAGCACCAATAAGCGGATTGATTTTTTTCTTTGCAAATACATTATATAATTTTATCGCATAAATACCGCCCGCAACCGAAAGCGAAAACGCCAAAAATCCACCAATAATAATCATGATTGTAGTAAAATCAAGGAATACATCGGCAGTCATAGTTGCACCAACACATAATCCTAAGATAATAGTAGCTGGATTCATAATATAATCGGTAGCAGCAATTGTTAAACGTTGCGTATCAGAACCTATTTCTTTAATAAGATTACCAAAAAACAAGAAACCTAATAAAGGAGCAGCAGAAGGTGCTAAAATAATTGTAAACGTAGCTAACACAATTGGGAATATAATTTTAGCTGCTCGTATATTCTTAATTTGCACTTTTGGTGGATATTTTTTATCCATTTCTCTCATGTTTATAGAAAGTTCTTTACTACTACAAGTTATTCTCACAACAAATGGTATAATAACAGGCACAAGAGCCATATATGAATACGCAGCAATTGCGATTGGCCCTAATAAATGCGGAGCCAATTTAATAGTAGTGTAAATTGCTGTTGGTCCGTCGGCACCACCAATAATTGCAAGAGACCCAGCTTCTTCTATAGAAAATGCTCCTGTTGCCATAGCACCAAAAAGAACAGCAAAAATTCCAATTTGAGCAGCCCCACCAAATAAAGAAAGGCGAAGATTTCGGAGCATAGGTCCAAAGTCTGTCATAGCACCTACACCTAAGAAAATAAGTGGAGGCAACAATCCAGTTTTAAGAAGAGAATAGTACAAAAAATTCATAATTCCGTATCTATTTGCAATTTCAAATAGATTCATACTATGGCTATCTTGCAGTAAAGCCTCTTGCTCTGCGAGTGGAAGTGCATAGAAGGTATCAAAATCCATAGTAAGAAATATATCTTTTACATGGTCTGCAGCCGCCACTCCCATTTGTCCGAGTGGAAAGTTAGCTATGATAACACCAAATGCAATAGGCACCAACAATAAAGGTTCGTATTTTTTTACAATACCTAAATATAGTAACACAAACCCAAGTGCAAACATTATAAGAATTTCAGGACTTGCAACGATATTTCCAATTGCAGTCATCTCATATAATTTATGTAGTAATTCCATTTTTTTATTATTAAAAATTTACAAAACGTTATATTTTAACGTTTTAAGATTATAAATCAAATATATTATTGAATTCGAATAATTACATCATCTTCATCAACCTCGTCGCCGGGTGTGTAACAAATTTCAACAATTTTACCATCACTTGGAGCTGCAATACCATTAAATACCTTCATTGCTTCTATATAGCAAAGGATTTGATCTTTTTTAACAGTGTCACCAACCTTTACAGGAGCTTCAGAAGAATCTTTTGTTAAGAAGAATTTTCCTGAAATAGGTGCAATCAAATCTTGCAATTCAGCATTTGGATCAGCAATAGAAGCAGCACTTTGAGCAGCTTTTTTATTTTCTGCAGGTTCATCGTCATAGCTTACATTCACCACAAATTTTTCGCCATTAACTTCAAGTTGTAAAGTTTGAGGAGCAACTACAGCAAGTCCGTCAGCTTTTTGAGCTTTTGATTTTTCAGCAAGCAATTCTTTTTCAAAATCAGCTTTTGCTTTACCAGATTTTAAAGCACGATATTGTTCTGGGTGCATTGCAAGTTCGAACAATTCTTCATCATCTTTACCAAAGTCCCAATTATTTTCTTTCATTTCTTTACGGAAATCCTCTAATTTATCAGGATATAAATCCTGTGGATTTCCTGTAAAGAACTCACGTCCTTGTTTTTTAGCAAGTTCTTTAATTTCGGGAGCCACTTCGCCAGGTAACTTACCAGCTTTACCAAGAATCATATCCCAAATATTATCTGCAATCATAGTCCATCGCTCTTGTCCTTTTGTCGTTTGCATAATATTAAACAATGCTAAATTTTTCACATACTGCGAAAAAGGAGTTACAAGTGGTGGATATCCAACACGAGGCCAAACATATGCTACCTCATCAAACAATTGGATTAACAATTCATCGGTAGTTATTTCATCTTTTCCTTGTTTTACAAGAGATCTATTAATTGTAGATAAATTATCTTTCAAGTCATTCATTAAACTTCCCATCATACCGCCTGGTAAACCAGGAGCAATAAGGAGCGATTGCAATCTACGATTTGATTCAGGGATAAAATATCCAAGGAAATCATCCATAAATTCTTGTGTTAATGCACGTGCTCTCATATACGCATTCATGTCAATATCAGGCACATTAAAACCTGCATCTTTTAACATTTCGCGTACCATAATCACATCAGCATGTCCCGTTCCCCACGAAAGAGGTTCCATACCAACATCAATAATATCACAACCAGCTTTACATACTTCAAGAATAGCAGCAGGTGTAAAACCAGGACCTGTTTGTCCGTGATATTGTACTATTATATTTGGATTTTTCTTTTTAATATGTGCAACTATTTTACCAAGCGACACAGGGCGACCGATTCCTGCCATATCTTTAAGACAAATTTCATCGGCACCGTTTGCAATTAGTTCATCAGCCAAATTGCAATAATATTCAACAGTATGAACATCAGAAACAGTAAGAGAAAGAGCAGCTTGTGCAATTACCCCAGCTTCTTTAGCATATTTAATAGAATCTATAATATTTCGAGCATCATTTAATCCACAAAAGCATCGAGTAATATCAACACCTTGTGCTTTTTTAACTTTATAAAAAAGTTTACGCACATCAGCGGGAACAGGACTCATACGAAGAGCATTTAACGATCTATCCAGCATATGCGTCTGAATACCAGCCTCATTAAACGGTTTACACCATTCACG
>Ga0265293_10012496_pt1 | contig 11258 bp, 22 predicted proteins | sample Munlanlewell138R_FD_192505 | JGI IMG/M metagenome (GOLD analysis project Ga0265293, IMG submission 192505) | Leachate microbial communities from a municipal landfill in Southern Ontario, Canada - Leachate well 138R | ecosystem: Engineered > Solid waste > Landfill > Unclassified | place: Canada... | reverse complement strand
ATAATGCAGATAAAATAGATACAATTATAAGTAATTTTAAATAAATTTAATCTTTTTATTAAAATAGTTTACAAATAGCTAAAAATAATGTATATTTGTGATATCAAACAATGAATAAAAGGATTTATTATGAGAGATTATAGATTTTCACACATTAATGATTATGTAAATGTTATTGGAGCACCGGTAAAAATTATTGAAGGTCAATATAAAGGTCGAAAAGGACTTATTAGCAATGTATTTACTTCAATTATTCGAAATCGCCCTAGTCATGCATTTGAAATTGAATTAGAAGCCTTTGGTGAAGAAGATAACTATATTACACTTCTTACATTAGATTCATTTGATGCACCATTTGCGATTGATATTACCTTAGAAGACGGTAAAAAATATGTAACTATGAGTGGCGATGTTGTAACTATGCATGCAAGTCGAAATAGTAATGGCTGGTTTTATGTTAATAATAGTGAAGTGTGCAATGATCCAAAAAATACTTCTACAGAATGCTATGAATCAAATGGCTTTGCATATCACTATGATTGTGGGTGTAATATTCTTAAAGAATACATTGAAAAATAATAAACAAGAAGATTATTATGGAGAATAAAGAAGATTTAAATCAAGACCCCAATGAAGATTTGTTGAATATGATTTCAGATTTAGATAATAGAATGGATTGGGATGATCATGGAGTCTCTAGTATTATCGAGGGTCAGAGTGATTGGAGAGATATGGATCCAGAGATGAGAATTCAATTTGACGATCCATTAGAAAGTTCAGAGGCTGAAGAAGATTATCATCACTCCTTAGTAAAAGAACTTTCAAATTTATTAGGAACAGATTTATCAAGTAGAATTTTATCTGATGATGAAAATATTTATGATTTAAGTAATTATGAATTGCAACAACGCATTCAATCTATTCAGAATAATAATTCTGCCGAAAATAGACTACGCGCTAAAAAGATTATGAATCAAATTATGAGGTAAAATAATTATGTATACGACAATCGATTTGATTAAATTTAATGAAGATCTTGGTACTATATTTCCAAAGTGTATTACATCACTTTTCGAGTATCTAAATACTCTTGGTGATATTGAATATAAACCTGAAGATATAAACTCTGATTATACTGAATACGAAACTATGTATGATGCCCTTAGTAGTTATCCTGAATTTATGGTTAATAATTGGCAAGGACTGGTAGATTTTGAAGAAACATTATCAAAATTTAGTAAGCGTACTGTTGTTATTGGCGATCCTAAATGCTCTTTAGATCCATTTATTATGAAAGACATTTGATAAAGGATTATAATAATGAGTTCGGCAGAATATGTCAATAAAAAGTTTAAGGATTTAATTTTAGATTGTGTAAACAAATCTGAATTATCATCATGGAAAAGAAAGACTAATTATTATAACGAAATAAATTTTGAAATTGAAAATTTACCATCTAAGTTTTGGAAAATATCATTTGCCTTTAATTATTATTCCGAAAGACCAATTAGGCTTGTATTGAGAGATCCTCAAGATAATCCTGTTGCATCTATAGTATCCTTTTTTGATGCCGAAAGTATTTTATATTCTATTAATTATCTTCTTTATTTACAAGATAAAGAATTAAGTAATTTTAAATAAATTTAATCTTTTTTCTAAAATAGTTTACAATTAACTAAAAATAATGTATATTTGTTACAGGTATTAAACAATGAACTAAAGGATTATAAAAATGGAAAATACTAAAAAAGAATTGAAGAATTTGCATCTTTTGGAAACTTTATGTAATAAAGAATGTTGGTTTTTTAATGAAGATGGGTATATGGAATTTTATAAAAGGGCCATTAGAGTAAAAGGTAATAAGGAAGAAGCCAGTGTAATTAATGTTGTTAATAATCGAACTCATGATATTAATTTAAGTAAAACCGGTTTATTATCTTGGGAAGGATCAGCCAGTAAAGAATTTTTTTATCAATTTCCGTCTTTTAATGAAGCTATGATTTGGTGGAATAAATACATTCCTTTTGATAAACTTTTTGATGCTTCTAATTTGTAAATATTATTTTTACTAAAAATAGTTTACAATTAGTTAAAAATAATGTATATTTGTTGTATTAAACAATGAACTAAAGGAAATGAACATGAATGCATTTGTTATCTATGATCTAAATAATGATTTATACCTTCATTCTACTAAAGATGGTGGTACGAGTGATATTACTTGTGCATATATGACTGCAGTATGGCCCGAAGCCATATATGTATGTAAAAAGGCAAATTACGAATTTTCTAATCGTAATTGGATTATTCGTCCAATTACTATTACCGTTCATGAACAATGATTAATAACCCGTAGGTTTACGGTTCAAATCCGTGAAGGCCCATTATGGCAAGTTTGAAAACGGTTGATACATTTTCACCTTAATGTATTAAACTTATTAACAAGGTGATATATTGTTAAGTTAGTGTTGTATGTTGATAAATATGCATTAATTCCATAACATAACGATGAAGTAAAAAATATGTTAAGTTAACAGAGAAATTATGTTAATGCTTATGTAAAGTTATGGAAGATGTTCCCTATCATCAAAATAGGAAAAGTTTGGTATTGTGAACAGCGTTTATCTTCTAGTTGGTTAGGAAACCTCCCGTTTCAGGCGGTAACATGGGTTTGAATCCCGTTAAATGCTAAGTAACATAGAATGGTAGTATATATGAGTAATTAACATGTATATTAAAATATGTTGTTATAGTCAACTAGTAATTAATAATACTGCTATAATGACATAATATCATTCGCAGATGTACATTTTGAGGTAATTGACAAAATGTACATCTATGTTTTTTGTAAGAGATTGCTAGAATAGTTAGGTATCATAAATAATGAAGTTTGGCTCATACCCAAAATATCTGAGTAAAAAATCTCAGCCTAAGAAATTGCTAGAATAGTTAGGTATCATAAATAATGAAGTTTGGCTCATACCCAAAATATCTGAGTAAAAATCTCAGCCTAACAATTTGCTAGAATATTAGGTATCATAATAATGTAGTTTGGCTCATACCCAAAATATCTGAGTAAAAAATCTCAGCCTAACAATTTGAGACAAAGTATATGCAACATGATATTAACATTAGTCAAGTTATATCGCATATACGAATTGATCACTAATATGGGATTGACCCTTCATATTAGTGATCTTTTTTATTTTTAAATCATAAAATATATTTTTATTAAAATGATTTACAATTAGCTAAAAATAATATATATTTGCTAATATAAAACCTAGTATTAAAGGATTAAAATGAAAAAATATGATAATTTAATAGTAACACAGGTTGAGGTATTTATTACACCTTATGTTGGTAAAACAAAAGCATTCGCTAATGTTATATTAAATAATCAAATAAAACTAACTGGATTACAGGTAGTTTATGATTTGGATGAAAAATGTGTAAAGTATCCAAATACAGGTAAAGATGATTACGATGTAACCGTAGTATTTCCTATTACAACCGAACTTCGAAATCACATTGAACAATCAGTCCTGAAACAGTACATGAAAGAAGTTAAAAAGTTAACACCAAAACAAGGATAACAAAAGGAAAGTAAATATGTTTTATTCTAAAGTTTATACAAAAATCAGCAATTTAGCATTTATGCCAATTATTATTAATTGTTTAGCAATTATTAATTGTATTTTAGTTTTTTCCTATTCTTCATTTCTTTTATTTGGAAAGTTAACAGTAGTACTTTTCAGTTTATCTATTGCTTGTATAATTAATTTTTTTATTTTTGAAAAACAAAAGTATGAACCTTTTATGGGTTATACTTTATTTTTCGGGTTTATTCTTTTATTTCTTTCATTTATGGTATCTAAACCAATTAGTACAAAATATTATGAACCAAAATCAATTATTAAAAATGATACTGAAATTATATTAATTGGTAAAGAACATACCGTTGTAGATACTACATTAAGAATTTATAATTCTAAACATCCTTATATTTGTAAAAACAATAATTATAATGGATTTAATCTACTTGTTGGTAATACTTGGTATGCTTGTGAGAAGTAATACCAGGTCAATTCAGGAATAGCGCCGGATTTATTAAAATGAATATTATGTATAGAAATAAACAGGAAAAAATTATGATTAAAAAAGAAAAAACTAAAACAGTATTTAATACTTTTAAAGATATTATTTCAAGTATTACTTTTGCTTATGTAGTAAATATCATTTTATTTATTGTATTAAACTTTTTTATTGGCCTTAAATTAGATTTTGGAATTATAGTAAAAGGTATTTTACTATGGACTAATTTGATGGTATTTAGTATAATTGATATAATTATTTGGAGATATAAAGATGAATATAATTATGATGAATATTTTGCTAAAAATGCAGGAATAATGCTTTTTATTACTTCTTTACTGTTGTACGGAATGTTAGGATTTCCATCATTATATGAGCCAAATAAAAAAATAAATACTGAAACTTATATACCAGAAAATATTATTAAAACTAATACTAAGATTATAGTTATTGGAAAAACACAAACATTAGAAAGTACAAGTATTGCCGATTTAATGAATAAAAATATTAAAATCTGTAAAGATGAAAATGTTAATTCTTGGAATATGAGAATTAAAGATACATTTTATATTTGTGGTAATTAAAAAAGGAGATTAATATGTTTGGTGATTTATTTGATACTGCTAGTGATATATTTAATGATGTAACGGATATTGTATCAGCGCCAATAAAGGTAACAGCACATGTTACAAAAGCTTTTACAAAACCGATTGCTGATGTAGCTAATGAAGTAGTTGATACAGTTTCAGAAATTGTTAATGATTAAAGGAGGTAATTATGGATATTGAAGCTCCAGTAAAACACATTATTAGAATTGAAATTCATAATAGATGTTCGTTCCGAGGTTGTTATGACGTAACATCTGATTGGAAATTAATTGGTGAAGGTGAAACATTAAAAGAGGCCGTATTAAATGCAATTAATAATGCATCATATTCTTTATTAAATGAATTAGAAATTGAAAGTGTGGATGCTTATGATGTTGCAAAAATTACTTATGGCGGTAAAGCTTTTTATGGTGAAGAAAAATTTTACAAAGTATCAAAAGAAGAAGTAATTGATATTGTAAATAATTCTAAAAGATACAAAGAAATACTTCAAAAACGCTTAGAAAGAAAAGAAAAAGAAACAAAAGAATTAGAAGATATTGTATTTAGTACTTAAAAGGTAACTTAATATTATATGTTTACATTATTAATTAGTTACATTATTATCTGTATGTTTGTTTTAGGAATATTATCTTTTATAATTATTAAATCTGAAGATTTTATAACTATTAGAGATGTGATGTATACAATTGTACTATTAATAAGTATTATTTTTGGTATTATATGTTTATTTATTCCGTCCTTAATTACTATATATTGGCTTACCGTTATAATTAGCTGTGTTATTTCAGGTATTTTAGATAGCTTTGATCCAAAAATTTTATATAAAGAATTATTCACAATACGTAAAACTTAGTTTTTAAGAAAAAGGAATTAAATTATGGATATGAATACCTGTATAATGGGTGAAAAGTTGCTTTTAAGAAATGGTGAAATTGCTACTTATATTAGTAAATTTAATGATAATGTAACTAACCATCCTCATATTATCCTCTTAGATGACACTAAAAATGAAGTTTATAGAACAGATGAAGGATATATGGTATCAGGAACGGAAAGTTCTCGTGATGTGGTATCAATTTTAGATATTAGAAGTTTATTAAAAGAAGCATTTGATGCCGGTTGTGAATATGTTGGCGAACGTAATTTTATTGATTCAGAAGGTTATATGGATTTTCATGAAGATTATGAAATTGAAGCACCCAATTTTGAAAAATGGATTAAAAATAATGCATTTAAAATAAATAAAATTAAATAAGAAGATTTATAAAATAATTTATAAATAACAAAAAAAAGGAGAATAATATGGGTTTAACACTTTCAGTTTTTATTATTGGAATCATTCTTTTAATAATTGGTTTATTTATGTTAAAATCAAAGATAGATTTTTTAAATGATTTTTTAGGAATATTATTTTTGATTATTGGCAGTTTGATTACTTTATTTACTAGTATACTTTTAATTTCTATGCTTTATGATTATACAATACGTAATTATGATTTAGCTAATGAAAATTTTAAAAGAACAAAATGCATTAGAATGTTAAATGAAAATTATAATGCAGAAAATTTAACAAATGCATTAGATTTTAATATTTCTCAAAAAAGAGCTTCTAATTATAATAAATCATTTTTATTCTTATGTTGGGAACATTGTTATTCAACAGATACAATTGTAATTCCTTCATCCTCTTATTTACCTTCAAATATGGTTAAAATTGATGCCGTAATTGATAAATTAAATACTAAATTGAATTTACCAAATGCTGATACCTCTTCTAACAATAAATAAATATTTCTAAATAAATTTGAAAAAAGAGCATTTAAATGCTCTTTTTTCATAAAATAGTTTACAAATAGATAAAATTAATGTATATTTCTACTATCAAACAATGAATAAAAGGAATATTATGTATTTTGAATTAACACTGGAAGAAGCAACTAAACTTATTACTGATAAACTCGGAGGTAAGGCTAATGTTAAGATTATTCTTCCTGAACAAAAGAAGGAAGTATTCAAAGATTCCCGTAATGATTTCAGTGATAAGTGTATTCGTGTTGGTTTAGTAAGAGATGTTAAAAGAGCATTGACTGTAATTGACAGTGGAAAAATGTTTGCCATTCGATATGTTAGATATCGGAGTCCTTCATTGAGTTTGAAAGATGCTAAGGCATTTGTTGAAATGGATGAAAATGAATGCAATAATTTCATTGAAAGCGGAAGATTATCAAACGGTTGGATGTTAGAATAAAAACCAAAGATTTCTAAATAGTTTACAAATAGATAAAATTAATGTATATTTGCTACCAGTATCAATTAGAGGATAAAAAATGAAAAGTATTGCATCAAATTGTTCTAAAGCTATTAAAACTGCATTAAAAACTAAGTATCCAGATTTCAAAATTTCGGCTTATAGTAATGTTTTTGCTGGCGGAGATTCTGTCTCTGTATGTGTTACCGGAAATGTCTCTGAAGATCAAAAGCGAGAAATTCGAACTTTTAATCAAGAATTTCAGCGAGGGAACTTTGATTCGATGCATGATATCTATGAAGATAATAATTTACGTTCAGATATTCCTCAAGTTAAATATGTTTTTACTCAATTTGAAACTTTAAAATAAAAAAGAATAAAATTAGTTTACAAAGGTAAAATTATGAAGAATATTCAAGAATTTATGGATTCGATTGCTGAAAATGAAAATGTTAATGATATACGGAGAAAGGTAGCAGAAACTTTCCCGGAAGCAATGGAGGACACCTTATTTGATTGGCTTAAATATGGTTGGGGGAATGAAAGATTGGATTTTTCAGACAGAATCCGCCTGAAGAATAATCTTATCTCTTTGTATGATTCTATTGCAGCAAGTAACATACAAAAAGCAATGCAAGAAAAGCAATATGTTTCATACATCACGGTTTACACTTCTGCAAGTATTGTGCCTGTTCAGAATAGAGTGAAGGTTATAGGCACCTTTCGGGAACTTATGGAAAGTGTAGCAAACTTGGAAATGTCAGTAAGCCATGATATTGGCGTACCTGTCAAATCATTTGAAATGAAAAGTTGTTCATCTTCACAAGAAGGTAGGATTAATCCTGCAATTGATATTATCCTGACTTTGTTTGTTTGAAGTAGTTTTGGCTGAGATTACTTCTTTTATCAAAAATTTTTAAGAAAAGGAAATACTATGAGTTCATCTGAATATGTCAATAAAGGTTTTAAGAATTTAGTTTTGACTTGTGTATTAAATTCCGCAATGTCAAACTGGGAAAGAAAATATAATGACTACAATGAATTGAATTTTGGACTTAGCCTTAAAGAGTTATCACTCTCATTTAAGTTCGATTATGAGGCTAAAAGACCAATTACTATTACATTAAAAGATGCCGAATATGATACTATTGCCTCCGTAACATCCCTTTTTGATAGTAAAAGTATTATGGATTCGATCGATTTTATTCTTAGTAATTCATGACAAGTATAAGGAAAATGCCTATTTCCTATAAACACTAATAAAAATCACTAATGATATTAGTGATTTTTTATTACTAAATGAGAATTAAGTTAATGAAATTTAATATGAATAAAATTATTATTTTACTTTTGCTTCTGATCAGCATTTCGTTTTCACAAGTGAAAACTACAGAAAATCTTCAATGGGAATTAGGTTCTATAGAAGTATCGTATAAAGTCATAGATTCTGTAAAGTATAGTACTTCCCAAACTAAAGTATTAGATAACCTTCCTCGGGTTGCTATTAGTTATAAGGTAACAGAGTTAAAACCACATGCTAAATTATATGGGTCTCCTACTATAATATTACAGGATAGAGATGGTTTTGAATTAGTTTCCACGGCAGATTTTAATAATTCTAATAATAGTATAATAATGCTTTCACATAAAGCTGAAATAACGACAATGATTGGTAGAAATCCTTTTGTATGTGAGGAACATTATCACTTTATTAATGGAGAATGCAAATATTATCACAAGGTATCTCTTCCAATTGGAGCAATTTTTATTAATGATTCCAGTGATACTTGGGTTTGTCAAGCCGGGTTTAAAGTAAACCACCGTAATTGGGAAGATTCAAATTGTGAATATATAAGCCAACCAGTACAAAATATAAGCCAACCACTAGTACAAAAATATGAAAGTATGAAGGATTATCATTATCAAAAAAAAGAAAATTTTATAGAACAAAATAGTAATAGGCAGACACAGAAAAGTAATTCTAAAGGCAGAATAATTTTTCTTATTTTAAGTATTATGGTCTCAGCATTTTTAACTCCGCTAGTAGTAAAATAAAATACTAGTAAACAACACTACCATTCATCTCTGCCTCTCATGAATAAAAAAGAATAATATTTCACAAATAGCTAAAATTATTCTATAAACAATGAACTAAAGGTTTTAATTATGGATATGAATCAATGTATAGTCGATGATAAGTTACTTTTAAGAAATGGCAATATCGCTACACTAATTAGTATAATTGCTATTAAATTTAATCGCCCATATAGAGTTCAACATAGTAATGGTGATCTTTTTTTACTAACAAAAGACGGCCTAGTATATGAAAATGACATACATCCATTCGATGTTATCAGTTTTGCAACACTAAATACAAAACTAAATAAATACCGCCACTTCTATCTCTATGCTAAACAATTCTATAAATCTTCAAATACAATTGAAGACCTACAAAAATTAGTAGCAAATTATACAAACTCTAAAGACCCTCAAAAAATATCAATCACAAACATCATGTATATCCTTGAAGATGCCGTAAATGAACTACTAGAAGGAAAGTTAAATACCCATACTAAAATCCTAAGAGCCATTCATGAAAAATCCAAACCTCTATTCGGCAATAACAATATAACCCTCACAACTGAAGAAATCCTCATCAATGCCTACCTCTTTATCCTCCTTAATGCCGAAGGTAAAGAAATACCCAAATGGTCAAACGAAACCCAATGGGAATGTCTTGGACAACCTGACCCAAATCTATTACCAATTAAATAAAAGAATCAATATGAATTATGAATACACCAAATACAATACCAAATACAATACCAAATAAAAACCAAGTAATTACCACCATAATCAATTCTATTGATGCCAGAGACATCGATCTGGCTACTTATAAAAACCGCCTTATAGGATCTAACCTATATGAAAATCTATGCTCCCTATTCAATCTAGAACCGATTAAAAAATCACCGGTAAATTAGTCAACTATAAAACCCAATACAAAAATCTATAATAAAAATAATTCAAAAAGAATTATCACCTTCCTTTCTACACCGACATTAAAAACTGAATGCCATAACTGCGGTTATCATCCATTTAATTTTAATGACCACTTCCCATTCTATAACTGCCATATCAAAGGCAATTGTCCAGCAATAGATAAACAATATTTCATTGGCCTCCTTAATAATCAAATACAATCATTTGAAATCTCTAATAATTGGTTCCTCCTCTAATATTAAAAACCTCTAATCCAATTTTGTAATTCCTCAAAAAGTGCCATCCTTGACACTTTTAGGGCAGATCCAGGTACCCTTTTTTGACAACCCGGGTACCATTTTTGTCACTATAGTGGACAGGCCCAGGCTAAAATTTTTATCATAAAAAATGTGTTAAGTTCATTTTAGCTATATTAAAACAAAAAATAAAATAGTTATATAATGGTATGGTTTCTCTATCTGTTTGTCCTAAGTTACTGAAATTAAATAAAAATATAATAGTTGGTTTCTCTCTATCTGTTTGTCCTTGTCCTAAATTATTGAAATTAAATAATGTTTCTCTAAATGTTTATCTGCCTATCTGACGGTTTATTCTAATATAATTATAGATGGTTTCTCTCTATCTGTTTGTCTTATATTGGTTCTAATATTATATTTTAAATTATAGACGGTTTCTCTATCTGTTATTCTAATATTATATTAGTAGTTTGTCTCTATAGAGGTTTTTTATAATTTCTATCCAGGAATTTTTCATTTTTTATTTTAATTATGGATTAGGTAAAAAGTTAAATTATAATAGTGTAAAATTTTTTACAGGGGATAAAAATTGAAATTTTGAATTTCCAGGGTTGATTAAATTTTATATATTTGATATATTAAACTATTAGGAGAAGATAAATGAAGATTACAAATAATGAAATTATAAAAGAAACTATTCTGAATGAACTTAAAGAAATTAAAGTAGATAGATATAATTCAACATCTTTATATACTCGTTTATTAGCTGAAAACGGAAAGATGATTGATGATTTAGAAATTAGGCAATTATTAATTGAAATTTATAATTATGGTTATCATAATGGATATTTTAGAAATTAAAAAGGGAGATAAAAATGAAGACATTAAAAGATTATTCTATTGAAGAATTAAAACTTGCATTAGATAGAAAGATAAAAGAAGAAGAAAAAATACCTGAAATTATATCTAATCCTGATTTTACTAAACTTATTAATATGGCTAAAGAACATATTGATAATTTAGCTCATAAGTTTATTATCGATGAAGATGCTGATCATTATTTTT
>Ga0265293_10012495_pt1 | contig 11258 bp, 8 predicted proteins | sample Munlanlewell138R_FD_192505 | JGI IMG/M metagenome (GOLD analysis project Ga0265293, IMG submission 192505) | Leachate microbial communities from a municipal landfill in Southern Ontario, Canada - Leachate well 138R | ecosystem: Engineered > Solid waste > Landfill > Unclassified | place: Canada... | reverse complement strand
GGTCCCACAGGGTTTCGCGCATGGAGGCCTCAAGGGCAGCTACGGGGTTCAGGCGCAGGTCGTCTCGGGAGACCCGCATGACGGCGCCCAGCAAAGAACGCGGGTTGCGCTCGATGAGGGCGGCGAGTTCTCGCCAGTCGCAGGGGCCGATGTCCTCGGGGTAGAAGCGCGTGGCCAGGGCCTGGATGACGAGGCCGTGCCGCTTGCGCCGGTTGCGGTATTGGCGGCCGGTCTCCGCGTAGGCATAGGGCTTCTCCGAGAGGCAGTAGACCGCGCCCGGGGGCAAGGTGAGGACGCGGGTGCCGTGGGCGTCGAGGCGCGAGAAGGGCAGGGCTTGTCCCAAGAGGTCGACGGGGTCGGGGCCCAAGGCATCGATGACCTCGGGGGACAGGGGTACTTGCTGCTCGTTTTGCAAGTCGGTGTTGGCCAGCACGTAGAGGCACAGCGGGTAGGGGGCGATGTCGTCGCGGCGGCGCTCGAGTTGGTAGACCGGCGCCGAGGGGGCGCTGATGCGGCGGCAGCGGGTGTGCTCGTGAAAGCAGGGATGCGACTGGAGCAATTGGTTGAGGGTGGCCAGCTCTTCGACAATATTATCTGCGGCATCCCAGTTGAGGCCGTGGGACTCGTGGACCTTGATGCGCTCGGTGGCGAGCCACTCGACGCCGCAGGTGAAGCCGAAGGCTCCGCTGTGGCTCAGCAATGCGCACAGGCGGTTGCGGTGCAGCGACCACAGTTTGCCCTTGTCGGCCAGGCGCAGGTTGTCGTGGGTTTCGCTGTAGTGCACCAGGAGTCCCACGCGCTCGTTTTGCGCGATGCTGTGGTCGTTGTAGGAGGCGATGGCCGGGCCGTCGTAGTTTTGAAAGAGCTCGCTGTAGGCCCACTGCATGCGCCCCTGGGTGAGCAGGGTTTCGGTGGCGGACCAGGCGCCGCCCAGGCCTTCGAGCAGGAAGATGGTTTCGGGAAACTCTTCGCGGACCCGCGCCGTAATGGCGTGCCAGGTGCGGGAGGGGATCATGTAGCCCGCGTCGCAGCGGAAGGCGTCGACGCCGCGGCGGCACCAGGTGAGCAGGCTGTCGGCGATGATGCGCCAGAGCTCGGTGTGGTGTTGCTCCAGCTCGACCAGGTCGCCCCAGACGACGCCCCAGGCCCCGGGGCTTTTGAACTCGCCGTTGGGGTGGCGCACAAACCACTCGGGGTGATTTTCGTGCAGGCGCGATGACCAGCCGGTGTGGTTGATGACGATGTCGAGCATGACCCGGGCGCCCAGGTGGTGGGCCTCGCGGGTGAGCTCGCAGAACTGGTCGATGCCGGTGGTGCGCTTGTCGAACTCGACGAGGGCCGGGTCGATGTCGGTGAGGTCGAGGCTGGCGTAGGGGCTGCCGTGGCGTCCCATGCGGGCGTAGACCGTGGGCGTGGGGCCCACCGGCAACAGGTGGATGATGCGGCATCCGAGTTTGCCGACGATGTGGGGGAGCTGGCGCGTGAGGTCGCGCAGGGTGCCCGAGGGCGGGATGAGGGTGTGGTTGTGCGCGTCGAAGGCCTTGAACTGCGCTTCGAGGACGCCGTCGCGGGCACGGCTGTAAAAGCGGGTTTCGCCGAAGAGGCGCGGGAAGGCGCAGTAGATGGTGTTGCCGCTGCGCAGGGCGGCCGGGTGAACGCTGATGCCGGCGTTTTCGCCTTCGGGCCAGTGGGTTTGGCCGTCGGGCTCGACGAAGTAGGACTTGGCCCAGAAGAAGCCCGGCTCGGTCATGGTGCACTCGACCCACCAGGTGCGCCCGTCTTCGGTTTGCATGGGGATGTTGCGCCAGTCGGCACCGGCGATGACGCGCTCGCCGGTCATGGGGGACATGGCGCGGCGCCGCAGGGTGGCCTCTTGTCCCAGGGTGGTGCGCAAGAAGGCGCGCATGCCCGATGCCTGGGCGTTGGCGGTGTGAATTTCAAAGCGGATGCGGTCGCCCACAAAGCGCAGCAAGCGGGCGGCGGGCGGTGGGGTCATTTGGATTTGGGTGTGGGGTTGCCAATAACCGGCGGCGGGGTTGAGGGAGATGTTGTGCTTTCTTGTCATGGGGTTCCTCTGGCGAACGGCATGGGCCGGCTGGGGTGGTTCGTCAAAAAGAGACGCCGAAAAGCTTGGCACAAAAGGGGCAAAGTCTCCACCGTTTTGCCAGCGGTGTAAGGAGCACTGCCAATGTCCGGGGCATAAGCAGTTAATTGTGTCCGCTTCGTCGGCGGTCCGGTTTGCTTTGTCGGCAAGCGGACTGCATTGCAATGCGTTCGATCGGTTCACGGACCGAATCACTTTGGTGGCGCCAACATTTTGCTGCGAGATACATTCTGACGTCTTCAGTTGTAGGGTGCCCCTTGCGGGCGTCCACAAAACTTCACTAAAATAGCCTGTTTGACAAAACGGTAAAGTAGCACTATTTAGTGAAGTATGGGGCGAAAATTGGAACAACATCATTTGCAGAACCGCATGTCCGACGCAATGGCAACAGTGCTCGGCATCAACCCAACAGAACTCTCGGAACTCTCAGACAAACCCTTGGGCGCGGATTTCGCCATTGCAGCGCTCGGGCAAACATTTGTCGCCAAGTACAGCAAATCTACCAGTGCCGCCCTAATCGCCGACGCCGCCAAAAAAGTGCGCGGCCTGGCCCAACAGCACAGCCCTCGAACCCTCCCGCTTCTAGTGGTACCGTTCATGGGAGACGTGGGGCGGCGCCTTTGCGACGAGATGAACGTCGGCTGGCTGGACCTCAGCGGCAACGCCCGCATCTTCGCCCCCGGCATCCGCATCCTGGTAGATGGCCACCCCAATCGCTTTCGCCCTGTAGGGCGGCCCCATAACACCTTTGCACCCAAGAGCGCACGGGTGGCGCGCTGGCTGCTCACCCAACCGAACCAATCGTTTACCCAACGGCAAATCGCCCGGGCCACCGATATGACAGAGGGCTATGTTAGCCGCATCGTCACGCGCCTCGAACGCGAGGGATATCTCGCCCGCGACGGCAAAGGGGCCGTGCGCCCAAAAGACCCGGCGCTCCTGCTCGATGCCTGGCGCGACGCCTATCAATTTTCGAAACACACCCTTCTACAGGGTCACGTCGCCGCGCGTTCCGGTGACGCGCTGCTGCGCCTTGTCGCAGACACCTTATCTGTCCAAGGCATCGATTACGCCGCCACGGGACTCGCCGCCGCCTGGGTCATGACCCACTTCGCAGCCTTCCGCATTGCAACGTTCTACTTGAGCGCAGCCCCGCCGTCCGCGCTCCTTACGCAGCTCGGCTTCCGCGAAGACCCGCGCGGCGCCAACCTGTGGTTCGTAGTGCCGAACGACGCTGGCGTATTCCAGGGAGCCTCCGACGAAGACGGCATTCGCTGTGTCCACCCGGTGCAGGTTTACATCGATCTCAAGGCCCATCCAGAACGGGCATCTGAAGCCGCCGAACAGCTCCGTGCCCAACGCTTGTCTGCAGGGTTGTTCAAACGATGATGCGCGACAAACCACAACACGCCGCGCAATACCATGGCGCGCAAACCGACCTCGTCCGCGCCACATGCCTCTACATCGCAACCAAGCTGGGCGATTTAATGGAGGACCTTGTTATCGTCGGCGGGCTCGTGCCCTCTCTCATCGTCGATCAAACAACGCTACCGCAGGGGGCCGATGCCCACGTGGGCACCATGGATCTCGATGTCGGCCTGCAACTCGCGCTCCTCGACGAGGGGCGCTACCGCAAACTCACCGAACGACTTCGAGATGCCGGCTTTTCCATGGACAAAAGCACCGACGGAAATCCCACCCGCCAGCGTTGGGTTATTTCTCAACCCAGCACTGTGGCGGTGGACTTTCTCATCCCGCCATCGCATGAGTCGGATCAGCCCGGAAAGCTCCGCAATATAGAACCGAACTTTGCCGCCATCATTGCCCCTGGCCTGCGCTGCGCATTTCGAGACCGCCAACAAATCACCATCTGTGGACGCACGCTTTTCGGCGAAAAGGCTGAACGCTCAATTTGGGTCTGCGGCGCCGGTGCGTTTGTGGTGCTCAAGGCGCTGGCCTTTGATGGCCGGGGCGAAAACAAAGACGCCTATGATCTTTTTTACGTCATCCGCAACTATGGCGCGGGCGTAGAAGATGTGGCCCTAAAAATTAGGCCACTGCTAGATGATGCCGAAGCCCAAAGAGCCATCGCGATTTTAAAGCGCGATTTTACCGACCCGGATGGGATTGGCCCCATGCGCGTCGCAACGTTCCTCGCAGGCGAGCCCGATGTTGACATGCAAGCGGATGTGGTTGGATTTGTCCGGGCACTGCTCACGCACTGCCACCAGCAATAGCTCCGAAACACAAACCCCAAAGGCATCTTTACCTGGTTTCCCTAATCACTCTGAAGCATTTTTGTTGGCATGTATTATTGGCATTCCGAACGATTCACCAAGGGCCGACCTGTAGCGCAAATGTCGCCAAGCGAAGTTTGTATCAACCCTGTGCCTGCGGTTTTCTGGCAAGACCTCGCCTGTGCTAGTCAGGCGAAACGCCTCGTTCACCACATCTCTTTGCGAGCGCCTTGACGGAACGCCATTCGCACCTAAGTTTGTGGTGGCATTGGTGCGCGAATCCTGCGCCGATATGGGCCCTGCAAACCGAGCGCGATGGCTGCCTTTACAACTGAATCCTGAACCGATTGCGAGGCGATGAAGATGAAGAAGAGATTGGCGTTTTTTGATACCAAACCCTATGACAAAGCGTCGTTCGACAAGACACCGGGCATCGAGAAATACGACATCGTTTACTTCGAAACGAAATTAACCGAGCGCAGCGTGGGCCTCACAAAGGGGTTTGATGCGGTCTGTGCGTTTGTAAATGACGAGCTCAACAAAACCGTCATCGATGGGCTGCACAACAACGGCGTGAAATTCATCGCCATGCGGTGTGCGGGCTACAACAACATCGACACCTGTCACGCCTACGGAAAATTGCGAATCGCCCGCGTCCCGGCCTACTCGCCTTATGCCGTGGCAGAGCACGCGCTGGCCCTCATGATGACGCTCAACCGAAAGACCCACAAAGCGCACATCCGCACCCGGGACAACAACTTCAGCATCGTTGGGCTGGTGGGGATGGACATGAAAGGCAAGACCGCCGGCGTTGTCGGCGCGGGCAAAATCGGACGCGTGATGGCGGGCATCCTCGCGGCCCTCGGCATGCGGGTGTTGGTGTACGACAAGTACGAAGACCAAGCTTGGGCCGCATCCATCGGAGCGACCTATACAACGCTGGACGAACTCTATGCCGCCTCCGACATCATCACGCTGCACTGTCCCCTCACCGACGACTCTTTCCACATGATCAACGACGACAGCATCGAATTGATGAAGCCAACGGTGATGCTCATCAACACGAGCCGCGGGGCGCTCATCGACACGAAGGCGTTGATCAAAGCGCTGAAAAAAAGGCGCATTGGCTCGGCGGGGCTCGATGTCTACGAGGAGGAGTCGGATTACTTTTTCGAAGACAAATCCGCAGACATTATCGACGACGACGTGTTGGCGCGCCTCCTCACCTTCAACAATGTCTTGGTCACTTCGCACCAGGCCTTTTTAACCAACGAGGCCCTGGAAAACATCAGCGAGACGACTGTCAAAAACCTCGACCTCTTCTTCAGCGGCAAAGAAAACCCCAACGAGATTTGCGCGCGTTGTGATGAAGGAACTTGTGACAAGCATCTCAAAGTCAAACCGCCGAGATAGCAGCGAGCGCGTATGAGCATCACACTTTTCCTGATAGCGTTGCTGCCCATCGCGGCGCTCATTCTCCTCCTCGGCGTCGCGAAGACACCCGCTCATGTGGCGACCCCCATTGCCCTCGTCACAACGGCTGCGCTGGCGATGATTTTTTGGCAGATGCCCGCGATGACCGTGCTGGGGGCCGCTGCAGAAGGCGCCGCCATGGGGCTGTGGCCCATCATGATTGTGATTGTGGCCGCCATTTTTAGTTTCAATGTCGCCAAGGCGTCGGGCAGCATTGACGCCATCACCAAAATCCTCGAGTCCGTCACCACCGACAAGCGCGTGCAGGTGTTGATTTTGGCGTGGGGGTTCGGCGGGTTCCTCGAAGCCGTGGCGGGTTATGGCACCGCTGTGGCCATTCCGGCATCCATCCTCGCGGCGCTGGGGTTCAATCCGTTCTTTGCCGCGGTGATCAGCCTCATCGCCAACACGGTGCCCACGGCCTTTGGCGCCATTGGCATCCCCGTTTCCACCTTGGCGACGCTCACCGATCTCGATCCAAACTTGCTCAGCGCAAAGGTGGCGCTGCAGCTTACGCCCTTTATCATTCTGCTGCCCTTTGTGCTCGTCATGATCACGGGCAAGAGCGTCAAGGCGGTGAAGGGCGTCGTCGGCGTGTCGCTGGCGTCAGGGCTCGGCTTCGCCATTCCGCACTACCTGGTGGCCCGCTTCCTCGGACCGCAACTGCCAGCGCTCATCGGATCCATCGGGGCCTTGGCATCGACCATTGTGGTGGCAAAATGGCAAAACCGAAGCCGAAGCGGCGGCGCGTCGTTTCGCCTGTCATACCTCTGGTTTGCGTGGCGGCCCTATGCCTTGATCCTCCTGTTCGTGCTGCTGGCGACCCCACTCTTTCCACCGATTTACCACTTCTTAAATCACTTCAGCACCGCGGTTGCCTTTGTAAAAGATGCGAAGCCGCTCACCTTTTACTGGGTGTCGACCCCGGGCGCCCTAATCATTCTGGCAACGGTTGCCTCGGCGCTGCTGGCCAAAATGCCCTTGCGCCGCGTGGCCAAAATTTTCGCCCAAACGACCGCCCAACTGAGCGCGACGTTCGTCACGGTCCTCGCCATCGTGGCATTGGCCAAAGTGATGGGGCATTCGGGGATGATCAACACCCTGGCCATCGCGCTCGCAACCCTCACGGGGCCTGCCTATCCTTTCTTAAGCCCCCTCATCGGCACGCTGGGCACCTTTGTCACCGGGTCAGACACCTCGTCGAATGTGCTGTTCGGCAAGCTGCAGTCCGAGATCTCCACCGCGCTCGGCGTCGATCCCTACTGGCTCAGCGCCGCCAATACGGCCGGGGCGACGGCAGGCAAAATGATCTCGCCGCAGAGCATCGCCGTGGCCACCTCCGCCACGGGACTTACGGGACGCGAGGGCGACATTTTCGGCAAGACCATTCTTTTTTGCCTCGGGTATGTAACGATTTTGGGCGTCCTTGTGGGTGTGCTAACCTGAGCGCCTGAAGTTTTGCACACGAGGTTGTCGTATGAGATTTGGATTCATGGTGGGGGGTGCGGTTTTTGGGTTTCTGGTCGGCGGGCCTATTGGCGCCATTTTCTTTGGGCTTGTCGGTCGTTTTGTCGGTTCTTTTTTGGCGGCGATGATGGACCCACCGACAATCCATGAGCCACCGCCGGGACATCAGCCTCCGCCTGGACATCAATCCGCGCCTTGGGAATGGGAACCGGAGGCACCGGCGCAAAAGCCACACCAGAGTCGGCTCGACGATGCAGAATACCGCACTTACTTTGCGATCATATTCTCTCTCGTCGCCACCATTGCCAAGGCCGACGGTCGCGTTACGAAGAGCGAGATCAACGCTGTCGAAGACTTTATGAAAGCGCTCGAATTCGACAAAGAGATGCGGCGCTTTGCGATAGCCGTCTTTAAAAAAGCCAAAGACGATCCATCTTTATCCGTCGAGAAGCTGGCGACCGATTTCTATGCGATATCCGATCGCGAAAACCGGGAAGCCATTTTGAGCTTTCTCATTTTTCTCGCCATTTCCGACAGCGAACTCGACGACAAGGAAATGCGTGTTTTGACCACCATCGCGCGCCACTGGGGCATTGGAGAGCAATTCATTGCGATGCGCCTCGCGGAGTATGGGTGGCAGTCGACGAATAACAATGAAACCTTCACGCCGGTAAACGACCTGTCCAAATTCTACGAAATCCTCGGTGTCCCAGCGTCCGCAAGCATGCGTGAAATCACTTCGGCCTATCGACAAAAAGCCAAAGAGTTTCACCCCGACACCATCCAGTCCAAGGGTTTGCCGAAAGAGTTTATGCAGTTTGCCAACGAGAAATTCATCGAGATCCAAGGCGCTTACGAGGCCATCAAGCGCGCCAAGTCGGCGTAGCCTGCGGCGTTTGTTTCGCCCCACTGAAAAGGACGATTGATTTGCATTCCAATATCGCGCTCATTACCGGAGGTTCTTCAGGAATTGGCCTGGCCATGTCGATGGAGTTGGCAAGCCGAGGATATGACCTTTTGCTGGTTAGCAATCAGCAGGAGCAGTTAAACGATAGCAAGGCATCAATTGAAAAAAAGCATCGCGTTACCTGCCACATTTTATTCAAAGACTTAACAGCGCCCAATTCCGCAAACGAAATTTACGAACACTGTAAGGCGAATCAACTTGAAGTCGAGATTTTGGTAAACAACGCCGGAATGCTGATTTTTTCAGAGTCCATGGCGACACCGGTGCCGCGAATCAATGCTTTGCTACAGCTTCATATCAACACGCCCACAATGCTCTGCCGATTGTTCGCCGAAGAAATGAAAGCGAAGAAGAGGGGACGCATCTTAAACGTTTCCTCTATTTCTGCGGTCATGCCCTATCCGGGGATTTCTTTATATGGTCCTTCAAAAACCTATCTGCGATATTTCACACGCGCCTTGCGTCATGAATTGCGAATTTATGATGTGGGCGTGACGTGCTTGTTGCCTGGCGCGACAGACACTGGCTTATACGACCCCAATCGCATCAACCTTCGATTGGCAAAGCGTCTGGGCATCATGCAAAACCCCGAATATGTTGCCAAAAAAGCGGTGAAGCGCTTGCTCAAAAACAAAGCCGAATGCATTCCCGGAATCATGAACAAACTCGCGCTTTGTGCATTGCCCCTGCTCCCCCAATGGGTAATTTTCCAACTTCATAAACGCACGGGATTGGTGAAAAAGGGAAGCGACGCGTTGGGGTAGCCCGCTTGCCAATCCAGCATTGATGAAAGCATGTCTCGGCGCCGTGGGCGCAGCGTCCGAGTGGCCCAATGGCAAACCGCCCGCCCCATCACAACCGTCGCGGCATGCCTTCGCGAAAATTTTCTGCCGTTTTCGGGCGAACCGCCGTACGATGGATCTCATGTGGATAGAGCCCAAAGATGGCTTTTGAAAGACAGGAGGTTGAACAATGAAACATTTCTTGGCAACTGCGCTGCGGTCGCTCGCCGCGCTGTCTCTGTTGGCGTTTCTTTGCGCCTGCGACGATGCGAAAAATTCGAACAACCCGAGCGATCCGAATGGCCCGAGCGATCCGAGCAACCCAAGCGTTCCGAATGGCCCGAGCGATCCGAGCAACCCGAGCGATCCGAATGGCCCGAGCGATCCGAATGGCCCGAGCGATCCGGACAATCCTGCGATCACGCTCGATGGAAATTGGTGCGCCAAAGCGGGGAATTGCGGGGAGTTTAGCGATTCCCGAGACGGCCGAACCTACAAATGGACCAAAATCGGTACCCAAACCTGGATGGCGGAGAACCTCAACTTCGGCAATCGCATTCACGAGATGGAGAGGCAAGGAGACGCCAGCCCGAACCGCGCCGACAAATTTTGTTACGAAAACAGCGATGTGAGCTGCGAACAGTACGGCGGTCTCTATGTGTGGCATACGGCGATGGCCTTCACCGCCGACTGCGACAAGAAATGGGCGGGAGACGAGGGACCCTGCCTCATCGGTCAACCGCATCGCGGCATCTGCCCGGAGGGGTGGCACCTCGCCGGTCCCGACGACTGGGCGGAGCTCCACGGCTTCCTCGACGAAACCTTGGATGACTACTACCGCTCCGGGGTGGCGCTCAAGTCAGTTGCCGGTTGGGAAGCGGCGGAGTGGAACGACGATGCGGCCGGGCAAGATTACTTCGGTTGGAACGGATTGCCGGGCGGGAAATGGCTCCAAGGGAACGGCTTCGGTTTCTTGGGGCAAATCGGATTTTTCTGGACTGCGGCGCAGTACGACATCGATTACGAACTGGCCAATCACTACCTGCTGGAATACGACGACGAGACGCTCAACCGCGGACAGGGCGAGAAGGGAACCGCCGCGATGTCGGTCCGTTGCGTGCGAGATTGAGCTGAGCGATGTCGGTCCGGTGCGCGCGAGATTGAGCTGAGCGATGTCGGTCCGTTGCGTGCGAGATTGAGCTGAGCGATGTCGGTCCGTTGCGTGCGAGATTGAGCTGAGCAAGCGCAGCGTCCAGAGACCTGGAACCCCACCACTGTTTCCAAACCATTCCCTTTCCAAATCACTCTGAGCGATGAAAATTGGGTACAACCCGCACATTACAGTGTCGGGGATTCCCCTTGCGGCCTACGACTACGTGGTCAACGGCAAGTCGGCCCTGGACTGGGTGATGGACCGCCAAAGGGTGAGCACCGACAAGAAATCGGGCATCGTCAACGACGCCAACCTGTGGGCCACCGAAACCATGGACAATCCGCGCTATCCGCTAGAGCTGTTTTTGCGGGTGAGCACCGTGAGCCTCGAAACCCAAAAGATCATCGCCAGCCTCCCCGCCCTCCAATTGCCATAGGCGGGGACAAGGGCCATTTTTTGTAGGGGCGGACCTGCGTGTCCGCCCTGGTAACAACGGGCAGGCACGGGACAAAGGGCACCCGTAGGGCGAAGGGCACCCGCAACAAAGGGCGACCACGGGGGGACAAACCATTTTTTGTAGGGGCGGACCTATGTGTCCGCCCTGGTAACAAAGGGCAGGCACGGGACAAGGGCACCCGTAGGGCGAAGGGCACCCGCAAGACAAAGGGCACCCGCAAGGGGCGCCCCTACAGCGATTGTTTCAATAAAAACAGGATGTTGGGCTGTGTGTGGGCGGGGAAATAGGACCCATGGGACCAGTGAGACCGGCGGGATGCTGCGGGGAGACGGAACGAAGCGAAACGAAGGGCGGACGCGAAACCGAAACAGCGGGTGGTTTGTTGGGCGCGGGGGATTGAATGTGATACGATTGCATCTTCAATGCCGCGAAGTGGGGTGGCGCGGCGGTCTTTGACAAGGGGCGTTTTCTCTGGCCAGGAACGGGGACGAGGGTACCCGCAAGGGGCACCCCTGATATGGAGCGACCTGTCAACCGCAGTATTTTTTTTCGTTCAGCGCATTATCCATATTTTGACGCGTAGCAGAGAAGCCGGCGGTCAACGGAGCTGTTACGACG
>Ga0265293_10012492_pt1 | contig 11261 bp, 12 predicted proteins | sample Munlanlewell138R_FD_192505 | JGI IMG/M metagenome (GOLD analysis project Ga0265293, IMG submission 192505) | Leachate microbial communities from a municipal landfill in Southern Ontario, Canada - Leachate well 138R | ecosystem: Engineered > Solid waste > Landfill > Unclassified | place: Canada... | reverse complement strand
TGGAAGGGCACAAAAATATGGCTCTTATACAAAGCTATCAGAATTACCTACCGATTCATGGTTGGTCTTGGTTTGGATAGAAACTGGAATTATTGGTTTGAGCCTTTATATAGGAGTATTATTATTTATTTTAGCTTATTCTGCTTATATTATAATGTTTAAACTAAAGAATAAAGAGCTGCGGCAATATATGATGGGTTTATTTGGAGGTATTGCAGGAATGATGGTTGCGGCTTATGCAAATGAAGCTTTTACTCAATTTCCTAATGGTTTTATTGTTTATATTGGTTTGGCGATGATTTCGATTTCTCCTTATTTCGACAAGGAAATTGAAGAAAAGAAACAAAAAGAGAAAGAAATCGTAGAAGGTAGCAAACAATTTACTGCTTTATAATGTTATATATTATATTTGAATCTTGTTAATATATGAATGAAATAATTATTTCCTTTATTACTGTAAACTATAATGGACTTGGAGATACTATTGAACTTATCACAAGTATTAAAGATACAATTAAGAGTGTTAGCTATGAAATAATTGTAGTAGATAATGGCTCGAGAGAAGATGAGATTCATCCAATGAAGGAAATCTTTCATGATGTTCATTTTATTAGAAGTGAAACTAATCTTGGGTTCGCAGGAGGGAATAATCTTGGGATTGATATTGCCAAAGGAAAATATTTATTCTTTATTAATAACGATACCTATATTCTGAAAGATAATTTTCAATCAATAATAAATAGATTTGAGTCTAATGATAAGATTGGCGGGATTAGCCCAAAAATCCTTTTCCACGAACCATTTAATACAATACAATTTGCGGGTTTCACTCCTTTTACAAAATACACAATAAGAAATAGTATTATTGGATATAGTTTACCAGATGATGGCTCGCATAATAACTCTTGTCAAACACCTTATATTCACGGAGCTGCAATGATATTAAGAAGGGATATAATAGATAAGGTGGGGAAAATGCCTGAGATATTCTTCCTTTATTATGAAGAGATGGACTGGTGTGAAATTATAAGAAGACAAGGTTATGAGCTTTGGTATGAACCTGGCTTTGTTGTTTATCACAAAGAGAGTCGCTCAACAGGTAAGGACAGTTCAAAGAAAGAATATTATCATACAAGGAATAGACTTTTATTTACTTGGAGAAATACAGATTTTAAAAGAAAGTATATATCCATTTTATATCAAATATTTATTGCTAACACTTTACATATTATTAAATTCACTTTAAGAGGAAAATTCAAATATGCAAGAGCAAGGGTTATGGGAGCATTAGATTTTCTAATTATAAAAAATAAAACAAAATAAACATGATTATAACTGCAATAAGAATTATAGAACTATTTTTATTTACTATCACAGCTTTTTCTGTTGGGTATTTATTCTTCTTTGCTCTAATGTCATTAAAAGAAAATATGCCAAGGCATAAACAAGCTAAGAAAAAACATAAATTCCTTGTCTTATTCCCTGCTTATAAAGAGGATATGGTAATTATAAATTCTGTTGAAGAGTTTCTTAAACAAGATTATCCTAAAGAATTATACGATGTATTGGTTATTTCTGACCATATGAGTGAGGAAACTGATAATAAAATTATTGAATTAGGTGCCGAGGTTATAAAAGCTAATTATGAAAATAGTTCAAAGGCTAAGGCACTGAATTTTGCAATAGATAATAGAAGGGATTATGATTATGATATTATCCTTATTATGGATGCTGACAATATTGTAAAAGAAGACTTTCTTTATGAAATGAATAATGCTTATGCAGCAGGTAGTAAGGCAATTCAAGCACATAGGGTTGCTAAAAACAGAGATACTGATATGGCTATATTAGATGCTGTAAGTGAGGAAATAAATAATTCAATATTCCGCAGAGGACATGTGAGAATTGGAATGAGTTCCGCATTAATTGGCTCGGGGATGGCTTTTGATTTTAATTGGTTTAAAAATCATGTACACTATTTAATTACTGCCGGAGAAGATAAGGAATTGGAAGTATTATTATTAAAACAAGGTATTTACATAGATTTTCTTAATTGGGTATATGTTTTCGACGAAAAAACAAGAAATCAAACTGCTTTTGCTAATCAAAGGCGAAGGTGGGTTGCAGCACAATTCGATATCCTCAGGCAATCAATTAAAGATCTCCCTCAGGCAATATGGAAAAGAAATTGGGATTATGCAGATAAATTAATTCAATGGATGATGTTACCAAGAGTGGTTGTGATGGGTTTTTCTTTTAGTTTTGCTATTTTATTGCTTTTTATTGACTGGGTATGGGCAATCAAATGGTGGTTTATTTTTATTCTTTTAATGTATTCTTTTGCTATGGCTATTCCTGATTTTCTTGTAGATAAAAAACTAAAGAAAACTTTCCATAAACTACCTTTAGTCTTCGTTGTAATGGTTTTTAATATTCTTAGAATTAAAGGAGTAAACAAGAAATTCATACATACAAAAAAAGGTGTGCAATGAGAATAGGGATTGAGGCTCAAAGAATATTCCGTAAGAAAAAACACGGAATGGATTTCGTTGCTCTCGAAGCAATTAGAGAGATTCAGAAAATTGACAAGTCTAATGAATACTTTGTTTTTGTTGCTCCTGGTGAAGATAGGTGTTTGGAAGAAACTCAAAATATGAATATAATTGAAATATCCTCTTTCGGAGGTTATTTCGGATGGGAACAATATGCTCTTGCAAGAGAATTAAAAAGAATTAAACTCGATATACTTCATTGTACAAGCAATACAGCTCCTTTATTTTGCAATACTAAGCTTGTATTAACTCTCCACGATATTATCTTTCTTGAGAAATTAGCAAGCAAGAATAAATCTCTTTACCAGAAATTAGGAAGGATATACAGAAGATTTATTGTTCCTAAAATTATACCTAAAGCAAGTAAAATCATAACTGTTTCAAATTTTGAAAGAGATAGAATAAAGGAGTTTTTGAATATAGATAATGATAGAATAATTTCGATTTACAACGGTTATAGCAATCATTTTCAAATCAAAACCAATCCTAAAGAAGTTTATAGTAAATATATAAATACAGATAATTTCTTGTTTTTTTTGGGCAATACTGATCCAAAGAAAAATACTGAACGTACATTATTAGCTTATGAGAAATATATTTCCAAAAAAGGAGAAAGGAAAGAAAAAATTTCAAATTTACTTATAGCTGATTTAAAAGAAAAAATCATTGATGATATTCTTCAAAGAAATAATATTCAGTATATAAAAGAATATCTTGTTTGCCCTGATTATATTCCTAATACCGATTTACCATATATTTATTCAGGTGCAAAGGCTTTTCTCTATACTTCATTACGAGAGAGTTTTGGTATCCCTATTTTGGAATCAATGGCTTGTGGATGTCCAATTATTACTTCAAATACTTCTGCTATTCCAGAGGTTGCAGGCAGTGGAGCAATACTTATTGACCCATATAATATAGAAGAAATAGCAAATATGATAGAAAAAGTAATCGAAGATAATGAATTCAGAGAAAGGACTATTAGTTATGGAATTGAAAGGGTAAAGCTATTTAGTTGGGAAAACACAGCTAAAGAACTTATCAATCTTTATAATTCTTTATAGTTTTAGCCATATCTTCATTCAGTTTAATAGAATCAAATTACAATTTAATGGATTCAGAAAACAAAAAAATGTATTCTGAATCCATTTTACTTATTGTTTATCGTATTTTAGAATATCATCTTCAAAGAACTCAATTTCAATTCCTGCTTGTTTAAACATTTCTTCACTTTCAAGCCCTGCGTGATATTTCTTTTCACATACCACTCTCTTTATACCACAATTAATAATCAACATTGCACAAACTCTACAAGGTGTCATCCTACAATAAAGTGTTGCTCCTTCTAAGGCTATCCCTCTTTTTGCTGCTTGACAAATTGCATTTTGCTCTGCATGCACAGTTCTTACACAATGCATAGTTTCACTTCCATCCTCATGTATTGTTTTCTTAAATAAATGACCAACTTCATCGCAGTGAGGCAAACCTGTTGGAGCTCCCACATATCCTGTTACTAATATTTGTTTATCCTTAACTATCACACATCCACTTCTTCCTCTATCGCAGGTTGCACGTTTTGCAGCAGCATTAGCCAACTCCATAAAATACTCATCCCAACTTGGTCTAATATACTTTCCTTCTCCCATTATCATTTACTTATTATTTTCTTTTAATATCTTTACCAAAACCTCTTCAATCTTTTTATTCAAATCCTCAATACTCTTATTGTTTTGAAATACAAAATCAGCTCTTTCTATTGTAGCTCTAAGGTTTTGAGAATTTTCATCCTTAGAATTCATCTCTCTTTCTTCATCGGAAACAAATTTCTCAAAACTAATATCATCAGTATGTGATTTTCTTTGTTTTATTCTTGAGTACCTTAAGTTTTGATCAGCATCTACTGCAAATAGATAGAAATTATCCTTTTTTCTTAACATTTCCACCTCCCCAATTGTTCTGATACTTTCAATAACACAGTTCTCTCCTTGCAAAACTGCATTATCATAAAGCTTATCAATAACATAAGCAGGTCCAAACTCCTTACGTAACTCATTTGCAATTTTTGTCATGCTGTCGCGGTTTATTTCTAAACCTCTTTCTTTTAGTTTTGAAATAAGAAACTCTCGGGCTGAATAATGGTGAAATCCTTTTGAGATTAAATACTCAACGATTGTCCCCTTCCCAGCTCCAAGAGTCCCAGTTATACCAATGATAATCATTAGTTAGTTTTGAATTTATATTCAATCTTCTTTATATCCTGATTAGCCTTGATTATCTTATCTTTTAAAGTTGCCTTATACTCATGCATTTTCTTTTGGTATTCAGGATTATTGGTTGACATTATCTGGAGAGCAAGAATAGCAGAATTTAATGCTCCATTTACAGCGACAGTTGCCACAGGGATTCCTGGAGGCATTTGCATTATTGACATTGCAGCATCTAATCCATTAAAAGACACATTAATTGGAACTCCAATTACAGGGAGAGTTGTCATAGCAGCAATAACCCCTGGTAAGTGAGCAGCCATTCCTGCTGCTGCAATAATTACTTCAATGCCTCTTTCTTGTGCTTGAGTAGCAAAGGTCTCTACTTCCTTTGGAGTTCTATGTGCCGATAATGCATTAATTTCAAATGGAATCTCCATTTTATTAAAAAAATCTGCGGCAGCTTCCATTACCGGCATATCGGAAGTGCTTCCCATAATTATACTTACTTTAGGTTTCATAGTCATTAAAAATTAAAAATAATATAGGTTTGAATTATAATTATCATCTTATTAGACAAATCATATTTACTTAATAAAAAGCTTATCCCCAATTAAGAAATACTAATTTAGCAAGCAAAGATAATACAATTTACAAGATTTTTATCTATGATAAGGAATTTTTCTCCAAGAATTATTCGTAACTTTGCCTGAATTTATATTCACTAAGCAATAAGAGAATGAAGAGAATAATAAGATTCTTTTTGAGAAACATCCCAAGAAAATTTCTTCAGAGGTTTGTATATCTTGCAACTAATATCCTAAAGGTCTTTTATTTAGGCTCTAAGGTAGAATGTCCAGTATGCGGGAAGCATTATAGGAAATTCCTACCTTATGGATATGTAAAATCCAGAGAGAATGCCCTTTGCCCTAATTGTTTAAGTCTTGAAAGACATAGGTTATTATGGTTGTATTTAAATAATAGGACTAATTTATTTAAGGATAATCTAAGATTTCTTCATATTGCACCTGAGCTATGTTTTATTTCTAAATTCAAAAAAGCAGGTAATCTTACATATCATACTGCTGACTTAGAAAGTCCTTGGGCAGATATACATTTAAATGTAGAAGAAATGCCATTAGAGGATGAATCTTATGATGTTATAATGGCAAATCATATTTTAGAACATGTAGAAAATCTTGATAAGGCATTAAAAGAAATATATAGAGTTTTGAAAAAGGGAGGTTGGGCAATACTACTATCTCCGATAAACCCTGAAAGAGAAACTACTTATTCAGATTCAAGTATAACTGAACCATTAGAAAGAGAAAAGCATTTTGGTCAAAAGGATCATTTAAGAGAATTTGGACAAGACTATGCAGAAGTGCTTTCAATGTCTGGACTTGAAGTCAAGGCTGATAATTATATTGAAGAATTAAAGCCAGAAGAGATAAAACGATTTGCTATTGCTCAGGATAAAATTACTATAGAGCATAAAATATTTATTTGTTTTAAAAGATAATGAAGATAAAACTATTAGGTACAGCATATCCTTATAGAGGTGGGCTTGCATTATTTAACGAAAGATTAATGCAAGAATATTATGATTTAGGACATGAGGTCTCTATAGATACCTTTTCTCTACAATATCCAAATTTTCTCTTTCCTGGGAAGACACAATTTGCAGATTGGGAGAAACCAAGCAAATTCCCTATTCTAAGACTTATTAACTCTATTAATCCAATTAATTGGATAATTCAAGGGAGAAGAATAAAAAAAGAAAAACCAGATATTTTAATAATTAAATATTGGATACCATTTATATCTCCCTGTCTTAGCACAATTGCAAGAATTGTAAAAAGAAATAAACACACCAAAGTTATTTGCATAGTAGATAATATGATCCCTCACGAAAAAAGGCTGTTTGATAATACACTTACACGATATTTTGTACCATGTGTTGATGGATTTATTGCTATGAGTCAATCTGTATTTAACGATATTAATCAATTCGACACTAAAAAGCCTAAACTTCTTTCACCCCACCCTCTTTTTGATAATTTCGGAGAAAAAATATCAAAATCTCAAGCGTTGCAAGAATTAAATCTAAACCCTAATGATATTAACCTATTATTTTTTGGTCTAATTAGAGAATATAAGGGATTAGACTTATTATTAGAGGCTTTAGCTGACGAAAGATTAAATCAATTTCCAATAAAACTATTAGTAGCAGGAGAGTTTTACGATAAACCTGAACCATATTTTCAAAAGATTAAGGATTTAAAAATCGAAGACAAAGTTATAGTTGAAGAGAGATTTATTCCTGATAATGAAGTAAAGAACTATTTCTGTAGTACAGATTTAATTGTTCTTCCATACAAAACAGCAACTCAAAGCGGTGTAACTCAGATTGGATATCATTTTTCTAAACCAATGCTTGTAACCAATGTTGGAGGACTTGGAGAAATTATTATTAACGGTGTAAGCGGATATGTAACAGAACCAAATAGCAAATCAATAGCTGATTCAATATTAGATTTCTGCCAAATAAAAAAAGATTTTTCTGTAGGGATTGAAGAAGAAAAGAAAAAGTACTCTTGGGGAAGAATGGTTGACTCAATTAATGAATTAATAATTAAAATAGATGATAATAAGAAGTAAAGCTCCACTGAGGATTGGATTAGCAGGTGGAGGAACAGATGTTTCACCTTATTCTGATATTTATGGAGGTTGCATTCTTAATGCTACAACTAGCCTCTACGCATATACTGATATAATACCTAATAATTCAAATACTATTCGTTTTTTCTTGCAAGACAAAAGCGAGAAATATGAATATAAGAGTGAGAAGTCTCTTCCAATAAATGGAGAAATTGATTTAATAAAAGCTATATATAATAGGATAATAAAGGAATTTAATTTAGAAGCTCTTTCATTCGACCTACATACTTATGTGGATGCTCCTCCGGGCTCGGGGCTTGGAACCTCATCCACACTTGTTGTTTCAATAATTGGAGCTTTTACTGAATGGTTAAGTCTGCCTTTAGGAGAATACGATATTGCAAACCTTGCTTATAGTATAGAAAGAGAGGATTTAAAACTCGAAGGAGGAAAGCAAGACCAATATGCAGCAACCTTTGGTGGATTTAATTTTATGGAATTTTATTCCGACAATAAAGTAATAGTAAACCCTTTGAGAGTAAAATCAAGAACTCTCAACGAACTATCGAGAAATATTGTTCTATACTACACTGAAACATCAAGACAATCGAGTGATATAATAAAGATGCAACAAGAGAATGTAAAGAATAAAAACTCAAAATCTCTTGAAGCTATGCATAAAATCAAGGAGCAGGCAATACTAATGAAGGAGGCCTTACTTAGAAATGATTTAGATGAGATAGGTAGAATATTAAATATTGGTTGGGAATATAAAAAGAATATGGCTAAAGGAATCTCAACCAAATTATTCGAAGATGTTTACAACTCAGCAATAAATGCAGGAGCAATTGGAGGGAAGATATCTGGAGCAGGTGGAGGAGGATATATATTTTTCTACTGCCCTGAAAATACAAGATATAATGTTATTCAAGCCTTAAGCAAGTTTGGAGGTAAGGTTAGGAGATTTGAATTTACTAAGTCAGGCTTAGAAACTTGGAAAATATAATCTTAGAAAAATGAATATTAAAGAAGCAATTATTTTGGCAGGAGGCAAAGGAACAAGATTAAAAAGTCTTGTAGCCGATATTCCAAAACCCTTAGCTCCCATTAATAATATTCCATTTCTTACCCTTTTAATTAGATATCTAAAAACACAAGGGATTCAAAGAGTAATACTTTCTGTTGGTTATAAATGGGAATTGATTAAGAACGAATATGGAAATAAATTTGAAGATATAGATATTGATTACTCAATAGAAGAAACTCCACTTGGAACAGGAGGAGGAATTGCAAAAGCATTGAAAATAGCTAATGACCAAGATATATTAATATTGAATGGTGATTCATTTTGCAAGATAGATATTGAGGATTTTTATTTATTTCATTCCTCTTATCCTTCATATCTTAGTATAGGTATTAAGGAAATGGAAAACTTTTCAAGATATGGGAGTATTGAAATAAATCAAGATAAAATAATAGCTTTTAATGAGAAGAAATTTATAGAAAAAGGATATATAAATACTGGAGTTTATATTGCTAATAAGGATTTATTTTCTAATACCTTATTAGGAGAGAAATTCTCTTTTGAAGAAGATTTTCTTTGCCCAGAAGTGATTAAAGGAAATTTCTATGGATATAAAACTAATTCATATTTTATTGATATAGGCATTCCAGAAGATTATATAAAAGCAGAAATGGAATTAATAAAAATGATTGATAATGGAAATTAATATACCTAAAAATGTAGAAAATAAGATTCATGAAAATGTAAGCCAATCAAATACTGCCAAGGCTTATGGTTCTGGATTAATTGATGTATATGCAACCCCTGCAATGATAGCTCTAATGGAGAAAACAGCTAATCTAAGCGTTCAAGAATTTCTTCCTGAGGGTTGTGTTAGTGTTGGGATAGAAATTAATGCTAAGCATGTAAAAGCAAGTAGGATTGGAGAAGAGATTACGTGTAAATCGATTTTAGAAAAACAAGATGGGAAAAAATTGTATTTCAAGATTATTGCATTTGATACAAAAGATATAATAGGAGAAGCAACACATATAAGATATGTTGTAGATTCTATGAAATTTATGGAGAAATTAAACTAATAAAGAATAAATGAACGAGATTTTAAGTAAAGATTTTCAAATGGTTGCCAAGACCATGTTTGGGTTAGAAGATGTTCTTGCCAAAGAAATCGAAGAATTAGGAGGAAAGAATATTGAAAAACTCAAAAGGGCAGTTAGTTTCTATGGAGATATGAATACTCTTTATAAAGCAAATTATTGTTGTAGAACTGCTATATCAATACTAAAACCAATTTATAGTTTTGAAGCAAATAATGAAAAAGAACTATACGATAATGTTTATAATTTTAAGTGGGAGAAAATAATAAATTCGGATGGGACCTTATTTATTGAACCAGTTGTAAATAGTACAATATTTACTCATTCTCTCTACTCCTCTCAAAAAACAAAGGATGCAATTTGCGATAGATTAAGAAAGATGTTCTCTCAAAGACCAACAATGACAAGAGAAAATCCTGATATTATTCTAAATCTTCATATTTATGAGAATAAGGTAACTATTTCATTAGATAGTACTGGTGAAAGTCTTCATAAAAGAAATTATAGAATAGCAACAGGTGCAGCTCCAATCAATGAAATTGTTGCAGCGGGGTTAATCCAATTGGCACAGTGGGATAGAGAATCTAATTTCTTTGATCCTATGTGTGGCTCAGGTACATTATTAATTGAAGCAGCAATGTTTGCGTATAATATTCCTGCTCAGTATTACAGAAAAGATTTTGCATTTTACAGATGGCCAGATTTCCATATGCCAGAATGGAGAAGAGTAAAAGAAGAAGCTAATAGAGAGATTTGTGATTTCGATTACGAGATTTGGGGCTCTGATGTTTCAGGTCATGCAATTAGTGTATGTCAAGATAATATCGAAAATGCAAAACTTCACAAAGATATTAAGATATTTAGAAATTCAATTGAGGATCAAGACCCACCAGAGGGCAAAACTCTTATTATTACAAATCCTCCTTATGGAGAAAGACTTGAAAGAGATGATTTATTTGATTTATATGAGAATATCGGCTCTACTTTTAAAAATAAATACTCTGGAAATACTGCTTGGTTAATCAGTTCTGATTTCGATGCATTAAAATATATTGGACTTAGACCTTCAAGAAAGATTCAAATATATAATAGTAATTTAGAATGCAAATTCTGTAAATACGAATTATATGAAGGAAGTAAGAAGGCAAAGAAGAATATTGATTTATACAGAGAAGAATAAACTCATTTTATTATGGATAGTTCAGCTGATTTAATTAAGAAATTATCTTTCGAGAGACGCTTTACTTGGGAAGTTAAAGTAGGAAATATTGGTATTGGGGGGAATAATCCTATTAGGATTCAATCCATGACTAATACCGATACTATGGACACAGAGAAAACTGTATCACAGGTTATAAGAATGGTTGATGCAGGGTGTGAATTAGTAAGAATTACTGCAGTTGACCAGAAACAAGCTGAAAATCTATATTCCATAAAAAATGAATTAATAAAGAGGAATTATAATATTCCACTGATTGCAGATATCCATTTTAATCCCAAAGCTGCTGAAATTGCTGCTAAATACGTAGAGAAAGTCAGAATAAATCCTGGGAATTATACAGATAAAAACAGGGGTAAATTTGAATACACTCCTGCGGAATACCAGGCGGAATTGGATAAAATCAAAGATAGGTTATTCCCATTAATTGAGATTTGCAAGGAAAATAATACAGCTATTAGAATAGGAACAAATCATGGATCCTTATCCGAAAGGATAGTTGGG
>Ga0265293_10012490_pt1 | contig 11262 bp, 9 predicted proteins | sample Munlanlewell138R_FD_192505 | JGI IMG/M metagenome (GOLD analysis project Ga0265293, IMG submission 192505) | Leachate microbial communities from a municipal landfill in Southern Ontario, Canada - Leachate well 138R | ecosystem: Engineered > Solid waste > Landfill > Unclassified | place: Canada... | reverse complement strand
ACAGGACATCCGGGGTGATCGCCAAGGCCCTGGCAAGGGCAACGCGTTGTTGCTGCCCGCCGGAGAGCCGCTCCGGCATGCGAGTCCGGTACTCTTCAATCTTCACCAACTTCAGGAATTGATCGGTTTTGGCGGCGATCTCCTCCTTGGGAAGGTTCCGGTTCTTCAGTCCAAACGCCACATTCTTCTCGACGGTGAGGTGGGGGAAAATCGCATAGTTCTGGAAGACCATCCCGATGTTTCTCTTCACCGGGTCCATGTCGTTGATCCTGACCTCATTGAAGAAGAAGTCCCCACCTTCGATGGTGTTGAAGCCAGCGATCATGCGTAGCAACGTCGTTTTTCCACACCCTGATGGGCCAAGGAGGGTGAAGAACTCACCCTCCTTGATGTCCAAAGACAGGTCGGGAATAATGGTGTTATCGCCGTATCTCTTTACAGCGTTACGTATCCTGATATCAACACTCATCAATGCAAACCCTTTTCGAACTACTACCGGGAAGCCGTCTCAAAGATCCGGGTCCACCTGGCACCCCACGCTTCCTTGTTGATTGCACAATACTCGAGGTCTTCATAGGCGACATTGATCTCTGAGAACGGTTGCATCACAGGCGTCGTGTTGTTGATGGCAGGATTGACCGGGCGAGCGGTCGACTTTGCCACTTCATGCTGTCCGGTATCGGAGATCAACCAATCCATGAACAACTTCGCGTTGCTCATGTTCTTCGCGTTCTTGATGACCGCAGCCCCGGCAGGAAGCCATACGGCACCTTCGGCGGGGTAGACGAGCTTGACGTTCGTGGCCCCATCGACCAACAGTCCTACACACGGGTCCTCATAGGAGACACCGACGGCATACTCACCGCTGACCACACCCTTGTAGATGGCCGAAGAGGAGTTGATCATGATGCCATTCAGCTGTCTGGCAAACTTCTCGACCCAATCCCACGCCGCCTCATCATACGGTTCGTTGCCCATGACAAGGAGCATATTGGTCAGTTCAGCCCAAGCGCTCGAAGAGGAAGCCGGGTTGCCCATCGCGATGCGGCCTTTGAGTGCTGGATTGAGCAGATCATCATACTTGGTGAATGCATCCGGGTTGAGTCCCAACGACTTGAACACATCCAGGCTCAAGAGCAGCGCTGCCGACCCATCAAGGCAATAGCGGGTAACAACACCATTCAGGTTCCGGTATGCTTCGGGAAGCAGCTCGTCGCCAGCGGCCACATAGGGCTCAAAGTACTTGGCGTAGTTGATGCCGTTGGCGTAGTTCACCCCACCATACATGACATCAGCCTGGGGGTTCTCCGCCTCGCTGACAATTCTCTGCAAACACTCTCCCGTTCCCATGGAGAGGACCGTCACGTCAATTCCGTACTCATCGCCAAACGCATAGGCGGCGTTGGCCAGCGCATCGGTGTTCGGAGAGTAGATGATGAGACTTCCCCCACCAACTTTCGGCGCTCTTTCCTTGGACGACTGGGCGAATACCATCGCCATCGCCACCACAAGAATTACAAGAAACATCAAAGTTTTTTTCATTTTCTTCCTTTTCCTCCTCCATATCCATATGGAATGATCAATACAGAAATTGTGGCATAGGCATATGGGCAAGTCAAGAAATATCACTTGTGCCGATTTTTAGATTCCTATGCCGATTTTTAGATTCGTGCTCGACAGCTCCTGATAATTCCAGTCTCCATCACAGATAAAAGAGATCATCCAGATTCACGAGGGTCACTCCGTCAACTCTGGCCTGCTCTGTAACCTCATCGGTGTAGCCGCCTGTGCTGAAGATGTAGTAATAGCGGTGGGTCGGCTCCTTGATGGCAACGGTCCCATTGAGAAAGTGATGGTACTCAGCGAGACTGAACTGTTTTGCTCGGAATTCACAGTCAGCAAAGAGGGCCGACTCATGGCTCTTGTCGAAGGCAAGGATATCGATGTCGACCTCTTTTTTGCCACCCCACCATCTTCCGATGGTATGGAAGATGAAGGGCAACTTCTCACCTTTGGCCAAGCGAATGAGGTATTCGGTGCAGATCTTCTCAAATACTCCTCCCATATAGGAGGAGAGCTCTTGCCAGATGGACAGCGCTGAGCGCTCTTCTCCAATGAGCTCATAATAACTCCGGTTTGGGAAGATGAAGCGATACCAGAATTGGAAACAATTATCTGCGATGGTGTAGAGGGAGCGTTTACTGCTCTCCTTCTTACCGCTTGGAGTGATTCGCTCTACGATTTTGAGGTTCATCAACACCGATAAGTACTTGGAGCATTTGGTCGGCTCCTCCTTGATCTTCTGTGCGATTTCGTTGAGTCTGCTTGACCCGGTTGCAATGGCCTCGAGGATTGCATTGTACACAGCACTCTCACGAATCTCCATCTTCAATAGGTTCTGTGGCTCATTGTTGAGAAACGCGCCCATGCGCAAAATTCTCTCGGCGATATTGGATTGGATCGACTTCTTGGGGTCAAATGCCTGCAGGTAGGTGGGAATGCCACCGAGGATTGCGTAGGAGAGGAGTTTATCCGATACGTCATAGGTTGGGAAGAAGAGCGAACTCTCAAGGTAATCGAACCCCTTCAGCTCAAGGAAGGCAGTCGATCTTCCAAACAACGGGCTCTTTGATCCCATCACATCGTTCTGCATGAAGCTGACGCTCGAGCCACAGAGAATCAAGAAGATATTCTTCTCCTTCCAGCGATGATCGATGGTGTGTTGGAGAATCGACTGTATGGTTGGATTGGTTTCTGCTATGTACGGAAACTCATCGATGACGACGATGGTCCGTCGTTCACTCTCCTGCTCCCCGATATAGGAGAAGGCAGCTTGCCAATCAGAAAAGGGAGCGTAGTATGCACGGTCATAGTGGTGATGGACTGCTTTGGAGAAATCGACCAGATTGAGTGCATCGTTCTTTGCCTGCGCGGCATAGAAAATCACCGGCTGGGTTTTCATGAACTGTAAGAGCAGCGTCGTCTTGCCCACTCTCCGTCTGCCGTAGAGCACCAAGTACTCAAACCGTGGGGATGCAGAGAGCGAGCGGAGTACGGAGAGTTCCCTGGTTCGTCCAATAAACATGACGGCCTCCATGTAGTTGACTCTAAAGTATTATACTTACGATTCCCTGCGTGGTACTTCAGGGTACCGTCAGTATAAAACCCTTCCATTTTCACCCTTTTGCCAGTACCATAGCCTCAGACAGGAGCTGATACATGAGTGAAATCGTAGTAACTGAAGATAACTTTGAACAGGTGGTATTGGAGGCGGATACGGTTGTGTTGGTGGATTTTTGGGCGCCCTGGTGCGGCCCGTGCAAGATGATCGGCCCAGCCCTCTCCCAGCTTGCCCAGGCGTATGAGGGCCAGCTCGTCGTCGCCAAGCTGAATGTTGATGAGTCCGGTGCAATTGCCAGCCGCTACAACGTCAACTCGATTCCCACCCTGATGCTCTTCAAGGGAGGGGAGGTGGTCGCCCAACGCATGGGGGCCGCATCACATTCGGTCATCGAAGCCTTCGTCAAAGAGTACCTCTAAGGAACATACCGTTTTTCACTGTTCAACGCGCCAAAGCTCGCTTGGCGCGTATCACAGATGTACCAATCAGCGTTGCTGTTGGTGTCCACCATACCGCTGCGACAGAAACTCCTGGTGGCCGTACTGCTTGTAGAGTCCACCGAGTCCTGGCTCCTCTGGGAGGTCCATTGCTGGGCGTTGAAGAGCTCTGTGACTTGGGTGAGGAGCGCCTGCGACCCAAAGCCCTCGAAGGTGGTGGTGACCAGATTGCCCCACACCACCGCGTCGATGGTGGGGCTCTCCCACTCGGGGCTCACCGCCACCGAGAGCGCGCCGTTATTCGATCCGAGGCCAGCTAGGCGCTCGCTTTGGTACTCACCGCCATCGGTGCCCTCCTGGAAGCGGACCACCAGATAGGTACCCCGCTCGACCCACCGGTCCTCGAAGACGATCCGGTCGCTGTAGCTGGCGGCCGTGCCGGCATAGAGGGTCAAGCCGGCGAGGTTCCCACGTCCGGTGACGACCAACTCCACCCGATCGGGATTCGCCTCGCTCCCCTTGGTGGTGAACTCATTGATGAGGAGGGTAGCCGGGGTTGGGTTCTTTGCCCATACGGTTATGGAGAAGCGGATGCTGTTGCGAGAGAGGTCCTCAACCCGTCCTTCGAGACGGGCGCTCTGGCCAAGGGGTATCACCTCGGTGAGGGTGAGGGTGACGGTGCCCATCGAGACGACACACTCCTCGACCGCCCCGTTGTCGAGAACAAAGTCGGCCTTCTTGATAACCACCGGTTCGTTGAAGGTGAGGCGGAGGGTTCGTGGACCTGTCATCTGCCAGCTCAACAACACCGGAGGTGTCCCGTCACGACCTTCGAGGAGGGCATTGATGACCTCTTCACCCTGACGACAGCCACAGCTGGAGAGGATGAGGAAGAGGCAGAGGAGGGCGATGGTACGGTGCTTCATACCCTGTCAGGCCAATATCTTCGGGTTTTGCTTCAATTGACAGATGGCCCGCCGGTCAATAGACTTGGCCTATGGCAAAGTTGTGGCAAAAATCCTACACGCTTGACACCCTGATGGAGGAGTTCAGCGTCGCAAATGATTATCTCGTGGACCAGGAGCTGGTCATCGCCGATGCCTTGGCCTCCATCGCCCATGCCCGCACGCTGCAAAAGCTCTCCCTGCTCAGCCAAGGAGAGCTCTCCTTGGTCGAGGAGGGGCTGAGGGAGGTGATCCTCCTTCGCCAGGACGACGCATTTCCCATCCACCTTGAGGACGAGGATTGCCACACCGCCATCGAGGCATACCTGACCGAAACGAAGGGGGAGGTGGGCAAGAAGATCCACACCGGGCGAAGTCGCAACGACCAAGTGCAGACGGCCCTGCGGTTGTGGATGCGCGAGTTTGCAACGCGCTTGGCGCTGCGGACCCTTTCGCTGGTCGACCACCTCTTTGCTTTTGCCGATGAGCATCGCGCCCTCCCCATGCCGGGGCGCACCCATATGCAGATCGCCATGCCCTCTTCGGTGGGCCTGTGGGCCGCCTCTTTTGGAGAGCAGCTCTTGGACAGCGCCTGCCGCCTCATCGATCTTCTTGCCATCCTCGACCAAAGTCCATTGGGCTCGGCCGCTTCCTACGGATCGACCCTCCCCCTCGACCGCGCCTTCAGCGCGTCTGAGATGGGCTTTGCCAAGGTGCAGAACAATGTACTCTATGCCAACAACAGCCGCGGGTTCTTTGAGGCGATGCTCTTGGACAGCTGCGACTACATCGCGCTGACGCTGAGCAAGCTCGCCCAGGACCTCTTGCTCTTCACCCTGCCTGAACTCGGATACTTCAGCCTGCCGGTCGAGCTGCTCACCGGCTCGTCCATCATGCCGCAGAAGAAGAACCCCGATGGTCTTGAGCTTGCCCGCAGCCGCGCTGCGGTGATCGGGGGGGCGGCCACCCAGGTCAAAACGATCATCCGTAGTCTGCCGTCGGGGTACAACCGGGACTTTCAGGACACCAAGGGACCGCTGCTCGGCGGTGCCAGGGCGACCTGGCAGTTGGTCGGTATCTTCGAGCGGATGATCGAGGGGCTTGAAGTCCACGAAGATCGGCTCCTCGGCGCCTGTACCGCCGAACTCTACGCCACCGATGTGGTGCTCAGCCGAGTGGCGGCGGGCGAACACTTTCGCGATGTGTATCGTGATGTGGGCCTGAACCTCGGTGCGGTTGAAGCGCCCGATCCGGTTGCAGCCATCGGTGAACGCACCTCAGTCGGGACGAGTGGCAACCTCGCCCTTGATGGACAGCGACACGCCTCCAATGAGCTTGCTGCACAGTGCAAAGACCGCCTGGTGGGGTACCAGGCGGCCTATCACGGGCTCTGTGGCCTCGATGAGGTGGTCGTCGTCCTCTATTGAGCGGCCGACTGCACGGTCTTTGCGCTTCTCTTCTGTAGGACCGGGGTGTGCTTGACCGCCTGGTGGTACGCTTCGGCAATGTTGGTGCAGTAGTCGCCGATGTGCTCCAGGTGGCGCACCTTCTCAAGGAGCAACAGCTCGGCTTTCACATCCCCCTCCCCCTCGGAGAGACGGTCCTGGATCTTGGCCGAGAGGTCCGTCCGCCAGCTGTTGACCTGCTCCTCGAACTCGTTGGCCTTCTGCATCTCCGCCTTGGTCAAGGTGCGATCCATCCGGTCGCGCACGTAGTTGAGGAACTCCTGTACCAGGTCCTGGTAGTCGCGCATATCCTTGTCCATCGCCTCGTCGAAGACCCAACGGTTTGCATACCGTCGCTGGCTGAGCATGGCGAGGTTGTAGCAGGAGTCGGTGACCGACTCAAGCTCATCCATGACCCTGATGAGGCTGTTGAGGGTGGAGGCGTTGGTGGGCGTCTGGCTGTCCTGCATCAGGCGTACGCAGAAGTGGGAGAGCTGCTCCTGCATCTGGTCGGCGTACTCCTCGTCGCGCTTCATCCGGTACACCTCATCCTCCACCTCGGCCTCGTTGTTGTTGAACATCACCCGGTAGCGGGAGAGCATGTTGCAGGCGAGGTTGGCCATCTTCTGAATCTCATCACGGATTGCCAAGAGGTAGATCTCAGGGCTGTCGATGAAGATGCCGCCGATGTACTTGAAGTGGTAGGTCCCCTCATCGTACTCGGCCTTCGCCGGGACGATGTGTACGATGAAGCGAGCGTATTGGCGCACGAAGGGGAAGAAGAGCAGCATGTTGATCGTAGAAAAGAAGGTGGCCAACATCGCCAAGAAGAGTGGAAGACGAGCGGCGAGCTCGACTCCCGCATAGGCGAAAATATCGCCGGGGGTGATCAGGTTCACCAGGTGGAGCAAGGGGTGGAAGAGGAGCAGGGCAAGGGTCACCCCCACGACGTTGAAGATGATATGCGCCCAAGCGGCTCGCTTGGCCTCGGTACTGGTGCCGATGGAGGCGAGGAAGGCGGTGATGGTCGTGCCGATTTTCGAGCCGAGGATCAAGGTGGTTGCTGTATAGAGGCCGAGCCAGCCGTTGAAGGCCATCGTCAGCACCATTGCCATCGTCGCGGAGGAGGATTGGACGATCAGGGTGATGAGGGTTCCGATCAACACACCGATCAGGCGCATCGCAAAGGTGTCGCTGTTGAAGAACGAGAGGTAGTGCATCACCTCCACGCTCTCGGAGATGTCAGGCATCGAGTTGCTCATCAGATTCAAGCCGAGGAACAGGATGCCGAATCCCAAGAGGACATCGGCGAGGTCACGCTTGCGGCTACGCTTGCTGAACATCAAGGGAGCGGCAATCGCGATGGCGGTGAGGGCGAGGATGGTGATATCCACTGAGAAGCCCAGGAGGGCGACGAGCCAGCCGGTAAAGGTGGTCCCGATGTTGGCACCGAGGATGACCCCGATGGCTTGGACCAGCTCCATCAAGCCGGCATTAACGAAACTCACCACCATGACGGTGGTGGCTGATGAACTTTGGATGATGGCGGTGATGACGATTCCGGTCACGATTGAGATGGCCCGGTTCTTCGTCATCAGGCGAAGGATTGCCTTCATCCTGTTGCCGGCGGATTTCTGCAACCCTTCACTGAGTAATTTGATGCCGTATAGGAAGAGGCCCAGGCTGCCGATGACCTGGAATAGGCCGAGTATGGTTTTCATATGGCCTTACGGTACCAACTTTCAGCACATGGGTAAAGTAGGTTGTGCAGTCCAACTCGATTGAACTTTGGCCCCTCTTGTTGTATGGTTTGGCCATGAGCATCATAAAGCCCCATAAACTTGGGATAATCTCCGGCCCTGGATCTGAATACTTCTCTGGCAAGGTGGTCAAGCACCTTCGTCGCCTCTATCTGGAGCGGTACAACAAGCTCTCCAGCGCCATGGCGAAGCGCCATGGCCTGAGCGAGGAGGAGATTCTCAAAACGGTGACACTGCTGGACGACCTGAACAACAAACGCATCCCCCGCAGCAAGCTTCCCACCTCGTTTCAGTGCCCGGACTTCAGTATCAGGGTAAAGTACACCAAGTTTGCCAACGGGGAGGAGAAGGCTGAGATCCTTGACGCGGTACGGGGTCTGAGGGTCTTCATCATCTACGATGTCTCCAACAATGAGCCGGTGCGTGTCGCCGGAAGTGACGAACCGGTGCGCCTCTCGGTCAATGACCACCTGATGTTCCTCTTCACCACCATCAACGCCATCACGCTGGCGGGTGGGGACAGCGTGACGCTGGTGCTGCCTACCTACCCATACTCGCGCCAACACAAGAAGAGCGGGCGAGAGGCCCTCACCGCCGCGATGTTCGGTCGTATCTGCGAGATGCTCGGTGTTGATCGGATCATCACCTTGGATATCCATAACCGGGAGATCGAGAACACCTTCACCACCTTGCACCTGGAGAACCTCCACGCCTCCTACCAGACGTTGATCGCGCTGCACAAGATCATCGACTTCAGCGATCCCGACCTGGTCGTTGTCGCGCCGGACACCGGGGCGATCAGCCGCAACAAGTTCTACGCACAGGCGCTCCACCGTCCGCTGGCGATGCTCTACAAGGAGCGGGACTACTCGGTGGTCAGCAAGAGCGCCAAGAGCACCAATATCCGCAGCATCAACCTCCTTGGAGATGTGAAGGGAAAGACCGTCCTCATCGCCGACGACATGCTCGCCACCGGCGGCACGATGATTGTTGCGATGCGTGAGCTCACCAACCTCGGGGCGGAGAAGATCATCTGTATGGTGAGCCTGCCGATGTTCAACGGCAGCGCTGTCGAAGACTTCGACGCTGCCTACAAGGAGGGGATCTTCCACCGCATCATCGGCACCAACGCCGTCTTCCACGGCCGCGACCTCTTGGACAAGGAGTGGTACATCCAGGCGGACATCACCGAGCTCTTTGCCCGGGTCATCAGTCGCCTCCACCACGGCAGGTCGATCAGCCCGCTCTTGGACAACCGCAAGTTCATCCAGATCCTCATCGATACCAGCCAGGCCAATCCGCAGGCACCACTGCCCGGTGCCGATGCTAGTGACCCGGACCGTGACTGATGGTCAACGATCCGGGTCTCACGCAGCTTCTGCCCCCTGATTCGGAGAATTTGGGAGCAGGGGATTGAATCAATCGAATCCAGGAGCACTGACCATGAACGTATCCAGACGAATCACCGAACTGCAGGCCTCGCCGATCAGACGGCTCTCCCCCTACGCACGGGAGGCGATCAGCCGGGGTATCAAGGTCCACCACCTCAACATCGGCCAACCCGACATCAAGACCCCGCCGCGTGTCATCGAGGCGATCCAAAGGTACCAGGAACCCCTGATCGCCTACGGGGCGAGCGAGGGGCGCGATGACCTGCGCCGCGCGCTGCCGGCCTACTACAAGAAGTACGGCGTCGATGTGAAGGTGGAGGAGATCCTGATCACCACTGGAGGCAGTGAGGCCCTCCACTACACCTTCATGACCCTCTGCGACAGCGGTGATGAGGTGATCATCCCCGAGCCCTTCTATACCAACGTCGCCTCCTTCGCCCACGCCGGTGGGGTGAAGCTGGTGCCGGTGACCAGCCGCATGGAGGAGAACTTCGCCCTGCCGCCGCTCTCGGACTTTGAGGCGCGCATCACCGAGCGTACCCGGGCGATCCTCATCTGTAGCCCGAACAACCCCACCGGCTACATCTACAGCCGGGACGAACTGCTCGCCCTGCTTGCCCTGTGTGAGAAGCACGACATCTTCCTCGTTGTCGACGAGGTCTATCGGGAGTTCTGTTATGATGGCGAGACCTTCGTCTCGGTGCTCACCTTCGAGGAGTATGCCCAGCGCGTAGTCTGCCTCGACAGCTTCTCCAAGCGCTACTCGATGTGTGGCGCGCGGGTGGGTGCCTTCGTCAGCCGCAACACGGCGGTCATCGCCAACGCACTGAAGCTTGGCCAAGCCCGTCTCTGCCCGCCGGAGATCGAACAGATCGCCGCCCACGCTGCGCTCGCCACCGATGACTCCTACCTGGTCGCGGTGCGTGATGAGTACGAGATGCGGCGCAATACGATCGTGGAGGAGCTCAAAAAGATCGAAGGGGTGGTGGTCTCCTCCCCCAAGGGTGCATTCTACTTGGTCGCCGAGCTGCCCGTCGATGATGCCGAGGCGTTTGCCATCTTCATGTTGCGTGACTTCAACCTTGACGGGGAGACAACGATGGTCGCCCCGTGTGAGAACTTCTACATGAGCGAAGGGATGGGCCGCAACCAAGTACGTATCGCCTATGTGCTCAACACCGAGGAGTTGAAGCGGGCCACAGCCTGCCTCAGGGCAGGCTTGAAGGCCTACCAGACCAACGTCCGTGGCCGCTAGGGCAGCTACTCGCCGATGATCTTGATCAGCACGTGCTTGTCACGCATGCCATCGAACTCATAGTAGAAGAGTTGCTCCCAGGTGCCGAAGTCAAGCTTGCCACCGGTGATCGCGACAACCGCTTCACGCCCCATGATGGTGCGCTTGAGGTGGGCATCGGCGTTGTGCTCCGCCTCGGTGTTGTGGTTGTACTGCTCATAGGGCAATTCGGGGGCAAGCTTCTCCAGCCAGATCTCAAAATCATCGTGCAACCCCTTCTCAACCGCGTTGATGAAGACGCTTGCCGAGATGTTCATCGCGTTGACGAGGACCAAACCCTCCCTGACCCCACTCTCGTTCACCGCCTGCTGGACGCTCTCTGTGATGTTGATCAAGCCTCGTCGCTTGGGCAGGTGAAACCAAAGCTCCTTCCGATACGTCATCATAGGCGCCTCCTTGCTGCCTTCAGTATACCACCTCTCATTGCATCCCACTAGGATTGTCGCTACACTGGGCAATCATGCAACGAACCAATCCACATCCGGCGCTCCTTGGCCACCTGGCGGTCTTGGTCACCATCACCATCTGGGCGACGACCTATGTCTTCACCAAGACGCTCTTGGACCACCTCACCCCAAGCCAGATCCTCGTGGTCCGATCACTGCTCGGCTTGGCGGTGCTGACGCTCCTCTTTCCTAAAAAACTGGCGTACGTCAAGAACATCGACCGCCTCTTCGTTGCGCTGGCCGGTTTTTGTGGTATCTTCCTCTACTACTTCTTGGAGAACACCGCATTGATGCACACCAGCGTCACCAACGTCGGTGTCATCGTTGCCGCTGCCCCGTTCACCACGCTGCTGGCGAGCCGGATCTTCCTCAGGGATGAAAAGCTGCGCATCTCCTACTTTGTCGGTCTGGTGCTGTCGATGGG
>Ga0265293_10012489_pt1 | contig 11263 bp, 10 predicted proteins | sample Munlanlewell138R_FD_192505 | JGI IMG/M metagenome (GOLD analysis project Ga0265293, IMG submission 192505) | Leachate microbial communities from a municipal landfill in Southern Ontario, Canada - Leachate well 138R | ecosystem: Engineered > Solid waste > Landfill > Unclassified | place: Canada... | reverse complement strand
TTATATTTGAAAAAAGAGAATGAAGAGTTTGTTAAAATTGATTTATCGGTAATACATTATATTAAAATGCGAATAAAAAAACGATCGGTATTCTTTTTGATATTTAATAGTTTTGAGTTTAAACCTCATCCGAAAAATCTATAATGATAAAAATCCTGAGTTTTTTTGCAGTTTTTTATATAAGATGCTATAAATGAACGCGCTATAAATTCTAAGCTTTGCGATTTTGCGAGAGGAAAGTCAAGTTATCTATTTTACACGTAAAACCTTGTTAACAAAGATGTTGTCATTCTTTTTTAGACCATCAATTTCAATAAAATTAACAAATATGCTTTTCTAAACAGATTTTTACAGCTCTTTTCCTTAGTTTTTTTTGTAAATTTGCCAATTGTCGAGAAAAATAATCGTTAATAACTCCCATAACATAAGTAATGAATTTTAAAAAAGAGAAGGAAAAGCTTTACTCAAGAAACTTCACAAAATTAGGCATGGACATGAATCTGTTTGTATCAGTTATTACAGCACTTTTAGTTCTTGCATTTAGTATTTTCACCATTTTAAAACCAAACATATCGTCCGAGTTCTTTGCAAGTGTCAACGTCGCAATCAATAAAAACTTCAACTGGCTATATGTTCTCACTATGAATGCCTCATTGGCATTCATACTTTTTATAGGGTTTTCTAAATTTGGAAACATACGATTAGGCGGATACACCGCCAAACCCGAATTTGGAAATGTAGCATGGTTTGCCATGATGTTTAGTGCCGGTGTGGGCATCGGTATTTTCTTTTATGGAGTTGCAGAACCTATTTATCATTTAAATATCCCTACTGCTCTTCAGAGTGGTTCGGCTTTTGACAACTTCAAAGTAATGTATCTCGACTGGGGAGTTCACGCATGGGCTGTGTACGGACTCTTGGCCATCGGATTAGGTTATTTTTCTTATAATAAAGGTTTGCCTTTTGCAATCCGCAGCCTGTTTTATCCGCTACTTAAAGAGAAAATTTACGGTATTTGGGGCGATATTGTAGATACAGTTGCTACGCTGTCTGTACTTTTTGGATTGGCCATTTCGCTGGGTCTTGGAGCAAAACAAATTAACTCGGGACTTAACTATGTGTTTGGTATTCCCGATGCATCAAATGTACAGGCAATTCTTATTATAGTTATTACAATTATCGCTACCTTCTCAGTTGTGAGTGGAGTTTCCAGAGGAATAAAATGGTTGAGCGAAGCCAATCTTGTGATAAGCACAATTTTATTATTAGGAATAACCCTTATTGGACCGGCAGGCTATATTCTCTCCACCTACCTATCGGGTATGGGTATCTATCTGAGAGATGTTATAAATTTAGGGCTATTTACTGCAATAGAACCCGATGACGTGGCTTGGCAAGGAACCTGGACCATATTTTACTGGGCATGGTGGATTTCTTGGGCGCCTTTTGTAGGCACATTTATTGCTCGAATATCGAAAGGTAGAACCATCCGACAAATAGCTCTTGGAGTTATCTCCTTACCAACCATTGCTATTACGCTTGCTATGACCGTGCTGGGAGCATCGGGTATTTATCTGAATAATCTACACGGAGGTGTTATCACACAGGCAATAGAGAGCAACGTTGCCACATCGCTGTTCGAAATGTTTAAGTATCTCACTTCTTCTGTCTTCTTACAAATGCTATTATCAATAGTAGCTGTGATAGCCATTATTATATTTTTTATTACAAGTAGTGACTCCGGTTCGCTTGTGGTAAGTAGCCTAACCAGTAGCGGACGATCAACACCGCCAAAAGTTCAGCGCGTGTTTTGGGCTTTTATGGAAGGTACCATTGCACTTTCGGTATTGTTGATTGGCGGCGAAGCCGCACTTACAACCATTCAGTCCGCTATTGTTATACTTGGACTGCCATTTTCAATCATATTGCTTATGATTATATTCTCTCTGGCTAAAGAACTTCAAGAGAGCTATCGCAAATATAGCCGTAATAGAAATATTACATTAAAAAAACAGTTGGGAAAAATTGAGAAGGATGCGAAGTTTGAGTAGAGGTGTGAGGTGTGGGTTATGGGTTATGAGGTGTGGGGTTTTAGTTAACCATTTTGAAAATTCTGCATATCCACATACGTCTCATCCTACAAACCATACCATTTGCTTCTTAAAGTTCGGGATTCGATGTTAGAGGTTAGAGGTTAGATATTCGAGGTTAGAGGTTAGAGGCATTCAACAACCACTCCACACCACAATATACCACACATCAACAAATCATCATATCACCGCATCACTCATCTACTCTTTTCATATTTCGAGAATTGCTTTTTAGCTGTAATTAAATCTATCTAATTGCAGTATATCCGAACTTAAGTTTTCTCGTGCTTCTTCCAAATCATAAATTCTTTGCAATCGCAACCAAAAATCGGCTTTTCCACCAAAAACCGCTTCTATCCTTAAAGCAATGTTGGGAGAAATGCTCCCACGCTTGTTTACTATTTTAGATAATGTTAAGCGACTCACTCTCAATAGTTCAGCAGCTTTGCTAATTGTTAATCCGGCAGGTTTAATTACGTCTTCAAGTAGTATTTCGCCCGGATGAATGTGTATGTTTTTATGTTTCAGCATAATGCTTGTTTTTTTAATGATAATCTATAAAGTCTAAATCATATGCGCAACGACTAATATTATCGAAACGAAATATAATTCGCCAATTGCCGGTTATATTCATTCCCCAAAATCCTTGTAAATTCCCTTTTAAAGGATGTGGACGGAGAGAACGAAGATTCTGTAAATCGTCAGGTACTTCTTCCAATGCATCTATAATTGTCAACACGCGTATAATTTTAGCAACCATTGCCGTTGGAAGTTTACTTCTATCTCCTCTTGTCCACAATAGTTTCAGTCCTTTATGCTGTATGGATTGTATCTTTCCTCAATTATTCGCATAGTGCAAATATACAATATACATTTTAGATAGAAAATATTTCCTGCTTTTTTTGTTGTTGCAAACAATTCACACTTCGTAATTCATATTTTCAAATTAAGCAAAACAATTTTAAATTTTTCGGGTTTTACAACTTTGCAAGAAAAAAAATGTTGATTTTGAAAAAAAACTCTTATGCCAGATTTAAATTTATCGAAAATATTAATATAAAACCGAAGTTAAATTACTACTTTTGATACAACTCTTAAAATATTTTGCTTTCATTCCAGTTGATTTACAATTGACTCTGTAAAGAAGAGATTAAATTTTTCATCAAATAACCCTACGGATATGTTGCAGGTTTTCACATAATAATAGCTCAATTTATCTTTACCCGCGCCATAAAGTTACCCCCATAACAACAAACCCTTGACAACGAAAATATGCACGAAATAGAGTTTCTCAAAGTCATAGTTATCATATTTGGGCTGGCAAGTCTGGTAATATTTATATTCAACAAATTGAAATTACCATCGGTTGTTGGTTTCCTATTAACCGGGATTATCGCGGGACCTTACGCATTAGGATTAATTTCTGATATAGAAATTATTGATGTTTTAGCAGAAATTGGTGTTATCTTGCTGTTGTTCATCATCGGTATGGAGTTCTCAATAAAGAAACTGCTCAAAATCAAGAATATTGTTTTTATTGGCGGATTGATGCAAGTGGTTATCACTATTTTAGTTGTTGTTTTAATCTTGCACTTCTTCACCCATGTCCCTTACAATCAAGCCGTATTTGTAGGGTTTTTAGTAGCACTGAGCAGTACAGCCATTATTCTGAAAATCCTGCAAGAGAACGACCAGGTAGAAACGCACCATGGCAAAATAAGTTTAGGAATACTTATATTCCAAGATTTAATCATCGTCCCCATGATGCTTTTTGTTCCCTTTCTTTCCGGAGAAAATACCAATGTGGGCAGTGAACTCTTGCTTTTGTTAATTAAATCAATAGCCCTATTAGGTGTCACTTTCATGTTTGCTCGTTGGTTCATTCCTTTTGTATTGCACAAAATTGCTGTTAGCAATAGCCAAGAACTATTTTTGATTGCAATCATTGTCATCGGTTTTGCCATTGCCAGCTTCTCTGCATGGCTGGGTTTATCTTTGGCATTGGGTGCTTTCTTGGCAGGTTTAGCCATTTCCGAATCTTCCTACAGTTATCAAGCCATTGGAAATATAGTTCCCTTTCGAGATGTTTTTGCCAGCTTCTTTTTTGTATCGATTGGCATGCTTCTCGATCTCAATTTTTTCATCACCAATTGGGTTAACATACTCATTATAACAATCATTCTGATTGCCTTAAAATCTATAATAATTTTGTTGGTTAGTTTTGTTTTGGGCTATCCTTTTAGAATTGCTTTTAGATCGGGATTGATTTTATCTCAAATTGGAGAGTTCTCATTTATTCTGGCCATAATGGGATTGTCGAATCACTTAATAGACAATCATTTTTATCAGATGTTTCTTGCTGTGGCCATACTCAGTATGAGTGTTACACCCATTTTTATTATTTTCTCAAAACCAATTACCAATTTTTTCGCTAAAATGCCGATGCCCCTGATAGTAAGAAGAGGTTTGAAGAAACTTCCCAAACCCAATGCGCCGGAACTAAGCGGACACACCATTCTGGTGGGCAAATCGCAAGATTCAAGTTTAATGAAATCGATGGAACTTGCCAATATTACTTTTGTAATTATAGACACTGATGCGGACTTGGTTCGCAATATGCAAAATCAAGGTATCAATGCAGTGTATGGCGATGCCCAATATAAATCAGTTTTGGAGGAAGCATCAGTAAAAGATGCCAGTAGTATGCTTTTGTATGTTGAAGGTACAAGCCATAAAGCAAGTATCATAACAGCGGCAAAAAAACTAAACCCAAAACTTCATATCGTAGTACGAACACGTTATATAGACGATTTGGAATATTTACATGAAATGGGTGTAGATGATGTTATACCCATTGAATTCGAAGCTTATCTCGAGATGTTTTCCAGAGCATTGAACCATTATTTAGTTCCGCACGAAGAGATAGAGCGACTGTTAGCCAAAATTCGTGCCAACGGCTACAAAGCCTTTAGAAGTAATGGTGAGAGAAGTAAAGCGGAAAAATTAAACATCCCCGATTTTGAGATAAACACAATGATAATTCATAAAAATTCGGTAGCCTATCAAAAGAGCATCAAAGAGTTAGACCTACGGAATAAAACAGGGATAAGCATTTTGGCTGTCAAAAGACGAAATGAAGTGTTTACTAATCCCAGTGCTGATTTCATATTAGAAGAGAAAGATATTATTTATACTTTGGGCGATCATTATAACGCAACGTGTCTGAATGAGATATTTAAACATGTGTAAATAGTGCCCTGGTGAAAAACTAATACCCTTTGCGTCTTTATTGACTTAAATAATAGAAAATATTTATCAGCTCTTGCTCAAAATCGTTTCAGACTACAGATGAAATTGGTAAACCGGGTGACGAAGTGAATGCGTATTTCCAACGACTGAATTACAATATCAATCCTATTAACGATGAACCAAAATAAAATCCATTTGTTATTTAGTGACGAGGTGAACGAAGCGGATGATTTCGAATCATCTAACAAAAAATTAACAAAACAGAACGAATATGAGTAAATTTGGAATATTAGTGACATTCATAGCAATTGCATTGGTTAGTTGTACCAATCAGGGCAAAAAGCAAGACGGTACGCTTCGGGATTCAACAACAATAAATAAAAATATGATAGATCCTCAGTCGTCAGATATATCGTTGGATTGGATTGGAGTTTATAAAGGTACGATGCCGTGTGCCGATTGTGAGGGAATTGAAACGACAATTGAACTAAGAAATGATCAAACATTCGTTGCCCATTACAAATATTTGGGTGAAGGAGATGCCAATGAATTTATCGATGAAGGAACATTTACGTGGGCTGTCACAGGATCAATAATTACTTTAGAGTCTGAAAGTGAAACTTCTCAATATAAAGTAGAAAAAAACAGACTAATTTTGCTGACACAAGAGGGTGAACTAAACACAGGTGAATTAGCCGATTATTATGTGTTGAAGAAAATAATATAAAAGAATAACTCATTTGAAATGAGGTGCGGTATACTTCGGTTGATCCGCTTTAAAGAAAGGGCATAAGCTTCGGTTTATGTCCTTTCGCTTTTTTGATTGTCGGGAAACGCTGAAAGGGTTTTAGTCCATATTATTATTATTATTATGCACAACAAAAAAAAGCTGCACCATTAAGATGCAGCTTCGATAATTTCTTTTTTTTAAGACTGATACTTAGTATCTGTCCCTAGAGCGATTACCACCGCCTCTATTGCCGCCGCCTTGTGGGCGTTCTGTGCGTGGACGAGCTACGGATACTGCAAGAGTACGACCGTCATATTCTGCGTCGTTTAGTTCTTCAATAGCTCGTTGAGCTTCTGCTTCGTCATCCATTTCAACAAAACCGAATCCTTTTGAACGGCCTGAATCTCTGTCTGTAATAATTTTCGCGGAAGACACTGTTCCGTATTCGTCAAAAAGTTCTTTTAAATCGGCGTCGTTAATTTGATAACTTAAGCCTGCTACAAAAATGTTCATGTAATAATAATTAATTGAGTAAAAATTGAATTTGTGCATTTATTTGCATCAGAAAGGAGAAAAAGGACTTAACAATAAAGTGAAGACTAAATACCCATACCAGATAAAAATTATGCGCTGCAAAGATACGTACAATATTTTACTAACGAACTACTTATTGAGTTTATTTTCAAATATCTTATCTTTTTTTGATCGAATCTTCATTTTTAACGTAAATAACTGTCCGAATTAGGTTTTTTAGGATAAAAAAATAAGAATATTTTGGAAAAAGAGATTAAACCATGGAATATTAATTGACGATTATGGATTGAATGATAACGTATTTGAGGTTTGAAAGGCATTTTTTATTATAATATTGGCGGACACACGGATTCCAGCTCTACGAGTTCATAGTCAGATTATTTTCTAAACATGTGAGCAAAATCAGACATTGCGGTTCCAAACCAAACTGCACATATAATATATTCTTCTTTTGATGTTCGGTAGAAAGCTGTGAGAGACTTAATAATCGGCGAATATCACACTAATACGATCTTATTACCTTATTAAATTTCACACATAAAGATATCGAAAGCCTTGCCTTTGCACTTTTCTTATGAAAGACCAAAAATAAGGGGTTTTCTAATAGACACTATAGCAGTATTTTCAGACACTGCTCTGTAGAATTATTTATTTCTGAAAATAGGTGCTATTGGTTGTGAATTGCTTTCAAAAGTTTATATCTTTGAATGTTGATACACACAGACTATTATTTTAACTTCGAAAGTGCTTCAAGCTGAAAAAGCTGAAAGCTTTGGCAATTTTCAGTTCATTAATTGCGAATAAGGGAGATAAATATTATTCCAGATGTAGATAGAACAAAAAAATGATTGAGAAGAGTAAAAAGCGGAAGAGGATGATTAGTTTGTAGTTTCTTGCTTAGGGATTGTGCCGAAATAACTTGACGCTTTAAACTTGCTCTTTTGTCCTTTAACTTTTTTAATAAACTCAAAATAGAAAAACAAAAAAAATTTCCAATAAAAAAAAAGAAAAATGGTCAATAAGAAAAAAAAGAAAAAAAAGAAAAACACAAAAAAGACGTTGATCGAGTACGGAATTATTGCTGCAGTGGGCATAATACTTTATGCAACGGGATTGCATACCGAGGTAATCGGTTTTGCACAACGTGGACTACTCGCTACCGGCTTAATAACCCCCAATGTGGAGAAGATTGCCCAAGAGCGCAGTGATGAAACCGAAATGACAACAACCGCAGCCCCTACACCAGCAGATTTCAACCTGACATTGATGGATAAAGATGGAAAAACCATCTCTTTGACAGACTTTAAAGGCAAGGTGATTTTTATGAATATGTGGGCCACTTGGTGTCCACCCTGTATCGCCGAAATGCCGAATATAAACAAACTACACAAAGAAATGGGCGATGAGGTTGCTTTTGTAATGGTTTCGCTTGATGATGATTTTGAAACTGCCAAAGCTTTTAATAAACGAAAAAATTACAACCTTCCCATCTACACACTGCAAAGCAATCGACCGGCAATGTACCAATCATCCACTGTTCCCACTACTTATGTCATCAATGCCAATGGAGAGTTGGTATTGACCCATAAGGGTATGGCAAATTATAATACTTCGAAATTCAAGAAATTCTTAAAAGGTTTAAAGTAACCCTTTTACTGAACAGGGATGTGAGGGAAGTTTTGTCTCTTTCTTTTTCAAAAGTTTATATCATTGATATTCGAAACAGCGGTTTCCAATCACCTCTGCTACCGCACGAGTTTATTGCAACGCTTTAAAAAGCAATCAATCAAATTGTCAAATGTCAAGAATTACCGGTTTTGGTGACTCAACAATAAGCCGATTGAGCTTTGGAGCAATAGAGCTGTACGGGGAAAGATTTATTGGAAGATATTGTTGTTATTATGGATAGAAGACCATGCGATGCAATCATGCTGCAGCGAGGTAGTGACAGAAGCAACTTTCATTTATTATTACAACTGTTTTTCTTTACCAATGCAATGGATAAAATGCCCCATTCAAGCCAAATATCGCTTAATAATCTTTTAACAATAACGGAGTTTTAGATTGAAAATGAACATTAAATTAAAAATCAATAAAATATGACTGAAATACAAGGAAAGGGATCTGATCGACTTTTGTCGCTCGATTTTTACCGAGGCTTGACCATGTTTTTACTCATTGCTGAGTTTTCAAATCTTTTCACCCATTTAGTTGCACCCAAGTTTAAAGGAACTATTATCTATTTTATAGGCACCCAGCTTCATCATGTTGCTTGGGAGGGGTTACATTTTTGGGATTTAATACAACCTTTCTTTATGTTTATTGTAGGAGTAGCCATGCCACTCTCTTTTTCAAAGCGATTAGCAAAAGGCGATTCATATAACCAGTTGACCAAGCATGTTATTAAAAGAGCATTTTTAATGTTAGTCTTGGGGTGGGCTTTATATTGTATTGAACCGGGAAAAATTGTCTTTAGGTTTCAAAACGTATTGGCACAACTTTCGGTTACCTATCTGTTGGCTTTTCTTGTTATTCGCAAGCCGGTAAGTATTCAAATTGGCTTTTCTGTATTGCTCATTTTAATAAGCGAAGGTTTGTACCGATTCTTTCCTGTAGAAGGGTTTAATAATGCTTTTGTGGGAGGCGAAAACTTTGGAGCATGGTTTAATATTCTAATTTCCGGAGAAAAAGGAGGAGGTAATTGGGCAATGTTTAATGCTATTCCTACAGCTGCACACACCATTTGGGGCGTAATGGCCGGTCAATTACTGATGGGCAATTATTCAGCTAAGAAAAAACTCGGGGTATTATTTGGCGCGGGAATTATTGGTTTAATAATTGGTTACGGGCTCAGCCCATTCACACCAATAATAAAGCGTATTGCCACAAGCACATTTGTTTTTGCAAGTGGAGGATGGGCATTAATTGCTTTAGCCCTTTGTTACTGGCTAATCGATATCAGAAAGTATCAAAAAGGTGTGCTATTTTTTGCCATAGTGGGTATGAATCCACTATTTATTTATCTGTTTGCACATGTGGGCGGTGCCAATTTAATTAACAAGATATTTCTACCCTTTTCAAATGCACTTTTTGGATGGACAGGTGAATTAGGATCGCAAATCATTTTGAGTAGTATTGTACTTTTTATGCTTTGGTACATCTGCTACTGGTTGTATAAAAGAAAGATTTTTATTCGAATATAAGATGGTTGTGAATTGCTTTCAAAAGTTTATATCTTTGATATTAGCGGCACTATTTTTCATCTCAATTGAATTTATTACAATAATAAGAATCATAGTAAACATTCGTAAATGTTACTGTTTTAAACTATCTTTATAGTTCATATATCTGAGATATATCTAAAAATTGAAACAACGTAGAAATAAATGATTTACGAATGTTTTATTTTTACTACGTAAATAAGACGTTGGCGAACATTCCCAACACAAGAAAAACCTGTTAATTTCTTGAGCTAACGAGTGAAATTTTTGTGTAGGAAAATTATAGTAAATTTGACGTTAGTTGGAATTTTAACGCAACCTTCTTGCATTTTTTACATCTAATTAATAAAACCATTTTCATGAAAAAAATTCTAATTTTAATTATTTCAATTTCAACACTAATTAGTTGCTCAAGTGATGACGTTAATAATACTTCTGAATTGAATATTCGATTGTCTATTGTTAGTCAATATGATTTCCAGAATATTGTTGTCAACACTACTACTGGAAATATGAATTTCGAAAACATTAGTTCTCAAGAAATGACTAACTATAAGACATTTGAAACTGCATACAGGTATGCTTTTGTGGAATTAGAAATTGATGGAGAAACATATACTCTACAACCAATAGATTACGTTGGAGAAAAACCACTTGAAAACGGAAATTATACTTATGAAATTGATGCAAATGACTCTCAAGAACAATACGGAAAATTGAGTTTGACATTAATTGAGGAATAAAAACGATTTGCCAATACTGTTATGCTTCACCCTGAAAAGAAAACAAACAAACAATGAAATCGGATAAAAAAATAATAATTATTGAAGCTGTTGATGAAGATATTTCCGGACTTTTAGAAGAGGAAAACAGGAAAAAATTCATAGCTGAGTTGAATTCGTTAGAATTAAAATACAATGTTGAGAATATTGAGAAATATGCCAAATACTTAAATGAAACATTAGAATTTCCATTATTTGGACACTACACTATTGCCAATGGAATGTTTGGAAAGGAAAAGGTCAAAATAGAAATAGTTGAAATAATAGAGAATAAATCAAGGCAAGGAATAAAATGTCTTTGTAAGATTTCAGGAAGCTCAATTCAGAAAATATCGCTCCATTTGATTGAAATAGAAGAGACGAATAAACAGAAAGAGATAATCAATCATTTCAAGAATTGGTATTTCAAAAATCACAAAAAAAAATAAGGCAACAATGAAACTCACAGATTACGAAAAAACCAGAATAGAAAGTCAATGTCAACCATTGATAGAGAAACTAAAATCTCACTACGTGCAGGAAAACCCTAATAAAGAGTATAGCTTTCTGGTAGATATCTACACAAAGTGGTATCGGGATTATTTATACTTCTGTGAAAAATATAAATCAGAAAAACCAAATAGAACTGCTGATGAATTTGAAGAAAAGTTTGTGAGA
>Ga0265293_10012488_pt1 | contig 11264 bp, 7 predicted proteins | sample Munlanlewell138R_FD_192505 | JGI IMG/M metagenome (GOLD analysis project Ga0265293, IMG submission 192505) | Leachate microbial communities from a municipal landfill in Southern Ontario, Canada - Leachate well 138R | ecosystem: Engineered > Solid waste > Landfill > Unclassified | place: Canada... | reverse complement strand
GATTCACATCCCAGCGCTCCATGAACGCCGATTTGATATCAGTGAAAAATGGCATTTCGATGCCGTTGGCAAAGCCGGTGATATGAGTTACTGGCGACGGCATCAGCATGGTATCCGCGGCACTGAAGCCCCAGGCTTCACTGGTATTGTCCAGCGCTCGGGTAATGGTGTTATGGGTATGGCGAACCGCCTTCGCACGACCAGTCGTACCCGAGGTATACATGATCATCTTGACATCATTGGGATCCACCTCGGCGCGCGTCAAGTTGCTGCCATCAGCGTTTGCCACCAAGCTCTGGTAATCGAGCATATCGTCGTGCTGCCGCTCGTTCTTGACCACAACCACATGCGCCAGTGCCGGCAGATCAGCGCGCAGGCGCCGTATCATCTCGGGGTAATCACAGTTGCGAAATAGATCGGGTATGAACAGGGCCTTGGCGCCGGCGTCTTCCAGAATAAAAGCTAACTCGCGGTCGCGATAGATAGGAATGACGGGGTTGAGCACCAGACCCAGCAGGCTGGCGGCAATATCCAGCGCCACCGCTTCGCGCCAGTTGGGCAGCTGGAAGCTCACCACGTCACCGGCCACCATGCCAAGCCCTTGCAAGGCGGAGGCCAGCCTTGTTGCTTCGTCGAGAATTGAGGCGAAGGTGATATGCTCACCAGACTCCTGATAGATGGCGACGGCATCGGGTTCCGCCGCTGCCCTGGCCACGGCCATGTCCGCCATGGTCCGGTTTCGATACTGTGCGCTGTAGCCCATTATGCTTGTCATCTTGTTGGTTGAAGAGTGAGCATACACCTCACACCTCCATAAGGTTAGCGGGAAATGCCACGGGCATCCTACCGCACCGGCCTTTCGGCCAGCCGCACGGATACTCGTCGCAGGTGGGTGGGAAAACATACAGACCCAGATACAATCAGTCAAGACTGTTTTATTGTTACGCTTGGATATTACCCGCCACCAGCACGTCGCACACCCTGCTCGCACATCAAGATAGCACTGTCACCCGGAGTTCCAACTCTCTCCTCCACCCTGCTCCTGCGAGGAGTAAAGCAGAGCTATTTTTTGCTGTTATTCTCCCTCAAAGCTGGTCAAAGCATACAGAGACAGCCCGCGCGCCCGTAATCGCTCAGTCCCACCCAGGTCAGGCAGGTCAACGAGGAAGCAGCACTCCTGGACGATTCCACGACTCTGTTCGATCAGTTCTACTGCGCCAAGCGCGGTGCCACCGGTAGCTATCAGGTCATCCACGAGCAATACCCGCTGGCCAGCCTCAATGGCATCAGTATGGATTTCGATACTGTCCACACCGTATTCAAGACTGTACTGCGCGGAAAAGGTACGGCCCGGCAGCTTGCCACGCTTACGGATCGGCACGAAGCCCTTACCGAGCGCAAAAGCCAGCGCTGAGCCGAGGATGAAACCTCTCGCCTCAATGCCAGCTACCACATCAAGAGAAAAGTCTCGATAACGCCGGGCAAGTTGCTCAACTGCTAGAGAAAAGCCCTCGGCGTCTTTGAGCAGGGTAGTGATATCACGAAACATCACACCTTGCTTAGGGTAGTGGGGAATGGTGCGAATACGAGATTTTATGGGCATCGATTCATCTTGCTATTTCAGGTATTTCAGGTATTTCAGGTGAGCGCAGCAGGTCTGCAGATGTCTCTGCCTTGTTTCACTACAACACCCTGCTCCACGGCCAAGAAAAACGTCAACATAACTTGGAGGCTGTCAATTTTTCTTTCCCGGCTTCTGGTCATTGACATAAAGCAGGTTGTTTTTTCGCGCCACCGTAAACAGTCCTATTGCCTCCACTAGCTCACTCAATTTCGTATAGCCGTAGTTGCGTGGGTCAAACTCCGGCAGCTGGTTCGAAATGTGGCTGCCGATGGGACCTAGATTGGCCCAGCCGTCCTCATCGGAAGCGGCTTCAATTGCTTGCCTAAAGAGATTGCACAGTTTGGTATCCTGGCGCAACTCCTGGCTAGTGCGCCGCTTGATGGTCTCTCCCTGGCTGACGTCGGCGACAAAGACCTCGGTATAAATAAAACGATCGCAGGCGGCAACAAACGGCTTGGGGGTTTTTTGCTCACCAAAACCATACACCACCTTGCCTGACTCTCGCAGCCGGCTCGCCAGGCGCGTGAAATCACTGTCACTGGAAACGATGCAAAAACCGCCAAAATCTCCGGTGTAAAGCAAGTCCATAGCGTCGATGATCATCGCACTATCGGTAGCATTTTTACCTGATGTATAGGCGAACTGCTGGATAGGCTGAATGGAGTGCTCCAGCAGGACAGCCTTCCATTTACCAAGCCCCGGTGTCGTCCAGTCACCATAGATACGCTTGACGCTCGCCACTCCCAGCTTGGCCACCTCTGAAAGAAGGCCCTCGACAATAGCCGGGTTGGCATTGTCCGCGTCAATCAATACAGCAAGTCCCAGTTCTCTGCTATTGATACCTTTCATTAACGCTCCTTATGGCAAAGACTGCGGCCTGCACCTTGTCACAAGCAATGCATCAATGGCCCAGAAAACATCAATCATCAAGACGTCGCTCCAAGATAGCGATCAATTGCCAGCAAGGTCTCGTCATGGATAGCAAAGAAGTGAGACAGTCGATCATCCGCCTCAGGTCGACTGCCGGTACCTCCCGCTTTTTCAAGCTCTTCACAGACTTTGCCGAGACTGACAGCGCCCACCCAATAGGAGGAAGACTTGAGCCGGTGAGCAAAGCTGGCCACTGCCTCCCAGTCACCTTGCTGGCTCGCAGTGACAATCTCGTCACGCAACTGACTGGCAGCCTGGCGGTAATCCGTGACAAAACTGATAACTCTGGCGTCATCATCACCGATAAAATCTCTGAGAATGGCCAGATCCAGCACACTGTCACCCTCTGCCGACAGGCTCGCCCCGAGTCTATCTGTCATTAATTTACTTTCCATTGCATGACCTTCTACCTCGGGGTCTTCTAAGCCAGGGCTTTCTAATTGCAAGCTGTCTATGGGGGAACTCTCCACCTCGGTGGCCTGTTGATTTACAGCCTCAGAAGACGACAGCCAGTGCCGCAGCGCGGTATCAAGTGCCGCGAGAGAAATGGGCTTGGTCAAATAATCGTCAAAACCTAGCGTGAGAGCACGACTGTGCTCGCCGTGCATGGCATTGGCAGTGAGAGCAATCACCGGTGTATGCACTGATGGCATTTCTTCGTTACGCAAAGCGCGAACAAAATCGTACCCGTCCATCTCCGGCATATGAAGATCGCTAAGTATCAGGTCATACTGATGCTCTCGCCATAGAGCCAGGGCACTGCTGCCATCTACAGCGACCTCGGCAGTATAGCCTAACAAGCTCAGCTGCTCGCTGATCACCTTGCGGTTCATATCGTCATCTTCCACCACCAGGATACGATGCGCACTCCCCACGGGCTCCAGCGCGACCCTCCCAGCAACCTCTGCCACACTTTCGCCTCTCTGCGCGACCGTGCTAACCATACGCTCCGCCGCCAGAGCCACCGCCTGCAACAGCTGCTGTCGACGTACAGTTCCGCCTTCCAGAACAACCATCTTGCTGCCCTGAAGCCGGGATATTCCGCGACGCCCACTATCTACCAGGACAAAACGGGTGTTCTCATTGTCTTTACAGGCGGTATTGAGCGGCAGCTCTCTATGAGCCGGCTCCCGCAGATCAAGAATCAACACCCGGAGCTGTCCTGTGTCAGCGCCAAGTGTCAATGCCTCTTCCAGAGTCTGGACACAAACCGCAGTGGCGCCAGCACTCTGTAAGTAGCGCTGCCAATCACCGGCAGCCAACTCCTCTGTATTCACCAGGACACAGAAAATACCACTGAGATCGATATACGCCTCAGTTTTACGCCCGCCTGTTTCAGCCACCTCAAAAGGCAGCACAACAGAAGCAGTCGTGCCCAGCCCTTCACTACTATCGAGATAAATCTCTCCACCCATCAACTCTACCAGCCGCTTGCTGATGGCGAGTCCCAGCCCAGTCCCCCCATAGCGGCGGGTAGTAGACAGCTCACCCTGAGTAAAGGGCTGGAAGATATACTCGAGGGTGTCTCGCGACATTCCTATGCCGTTATCCATCACCGTCAGCTTGAGGGTATCTCTAGTGTTACCGGGTTCCACCCTTACCCACACTTTTCCTCCGCCTTGACGCGGTGTCCCGGAAAACTTGATGGCGTTACCAATCAGATTATTGAGTAGCTGGCGCAGGCGGGTGTCGTCGCCAAGAATGGAGTGCGGCAATTCAGGCGCCACGAAGACTGACAGCGAAACACCTTGGTCGCGTGCCATAGGCAGTAGTGCCTGACACAGGTCTTCCACCACCACTTCGATGGCCATTGGCGCTCGCTCTAGCTCCAGTCGGCCCGCCTCAATCTTGGAAAAGTCCAGAATATCATCGATAATTCGCAACAAAGAGCGAGCAGACACACAAATATTGCGTACCAGCTCCTCATCGTGTTTCCCCAGATGGCTGTGTGACAAAACTTCAGCCAGTCCCACTACTGCATTCATCGGGGTGCGTATTTCGTGACTCATCGTGGCCAAAAATGCTGACTTGGCGCGGTTGGCATATTCCGCCTCATGGCGTGCCCGGGTCAGGGCCCGGATAGTTTCGCGCCGTTCGGTTACATCCCGCGCAACAGCATAGACAAGGCCTCCCTGCTCATCCGATACCGCGCTCCAGGACAGCCAGCGCCAGCCTCCACCCCGCAGCTTGAAACGCGCCTCTAAGCGCTGGGTGGTATTCTGCATATGGATACCGCCAGGCTCCCTCTCGATATCGGCGCGATCTTCTGGATGAATAAGGTCGAGATAGCGGTTCTGCAGGAACTCTGATCCACTCCAGCCCAGCACTTTGCTAAAAGCCGCGTTTACCCGCACAAACCGCCCACTGTTATCGAGCACACACTGGGGGTCTAGAGAGAGGTCAAAAAAGCGGTCGCGCTGTGTCTCAGCGGCCTTGCGGGCAGTAATATCCCGCAACATTACCAGCGCCCCCCGCTCACCATCGTGAACATGGGGTGCGGCTGTTGCCTCCGCATGAAAGACCGAGCCATCCAGGCGCATCCATTTTTCTTCCTGAGAAGCAGAAGGAATCCCCAGGATATTTAGATGGTGGATGCGTGCCGCAACAGCATCGCGACTTTCTGGGTGGAGGAAGTCGAGCACCGGTCTGCCCAATAGCTCAGCCTGGTCAGAGGCGCCCAGCAGACGCAGCACCGTTGGGTTCAGGTAAGCGAAACACCCCCCCGTCTGTACAAAAACACCATAAGGCGCCTGTTCTATCAGCTCCCGGTAGCGCTGCTCACTGGCCTCCAGGGCACGCTTCGCCAGCCTCTCTGCGCTGATGTCCCTGAATACCAACACCACACCCAGAGGCTCTCCCTCTGCACCGAGTATTGGCGCAGCGCTATGGGCAATGGCTCTCTCCACACCCTCACTGTCGACCAGTACTGTGTGGTTGGTCAGTCCACTGCATCTACCACTGGCCAGCACCTCCGCCACGGATACAGTCGCAGGCAGACGGCTTTCCTCGTTGACGATATGAAACACATCCGCCAAAGGTCGCCCTTGCGCCTGTCGAGAGCGCCAGCCTGTAAGCTGTTCGGCCATGGGATTGAGGCGTGTCACAAAACCTTCGGCATCAACGACCAAGACTCCATCGCCGATGCTATCGAGGGTGACTTCCAAGTGGCGCTCACTGGCACGCAGTGCGGCCGTGCGGGCCAACACCATCATCTCTGCGGCGCGGTGGCGTCCCGCAGCTGCCAGCACCGCCAGCGCAATCAGAAGCACCGCCAGCACTGAGAATACTTCGTAAAGCCGCACCACCGGGCCCGTCCCTGGTACCAAGCTCTCCAGCAATACCAAGTCCAGCTGAAATAAACGGCCGGCGAAAACAAAGTGGTGACGCTGCCTGACACTGGCCTCTGGTGGCAAGCGGCTCAACAAGATCATGGGAGGTGAACCTGGAGTCAGGTCTACCAGAGCAAGCCGTACCCCCAGCCCCGCAGCTGCCTCAGACAACGGCTCTACCAGGCTGGCCAAATCAAAGTTTCCTTTGATGAACCCCTGCAGCGCCGCACGCCGCTCAGCAACAGTGGCATTCTCCGCATCGAAGCCAGCCGAGTATAAAGGAAGCACAACCGGCAACCCAGGTCGCCCCGTGTGCATCAGGGGCTGAGGCTCGGCAGCAACGATATCGCCATTGTCGCGCGCTGCTTCCATAGCGGACCAGCGTGTGGCTATCTCGCGGTAGTCCGCAACCGGTGGTCTTGCTTCGCCTGTATCAGAAATAGTATAAAGGCTCGGGTAACGTTCAATAGTATTCACTGCTACCGCGAAGCTCTCCCCCGCCGTTGCCGGGCGGTCCGCCACGACCTTCGGTACCCATTCGATACTTTCCAGGCCTGGCCAGCGCAATATGCGAGCCGTAAAAGTAGCAAACTCTTCCGCACTGACAACACTACTGGCCTGGAAAAAGTGCTCGACGCTGTGAAGCGCCTCGATAGCGAGATCAAATTGTGTCAGGCCACCCTGAAGTACCGACTCCAGACGGGTATTATTCTCTAGCTCCACCTCTCGCACTTCAAAGCGAAACAGAGCTGCGTGGCCCACTACCACCAAGAGCCCAGCCAAAAGCAAGGGCACTACTACCCTGGCTCCCCATATCCAGCGCAAGTCTCTGACTCCGGGCCACAGCGCCAGGGTCGGAGGCACAGCCACCAAGACCCCCAAGGTGTTAGCCGACCAAGCCGTCAGCCAGCCGCTTTCAGCCAAATCACCTGCCCAGAATTGCAGTAATTCAGAGTCCCAGCCCAGCAGATGCGGTATTTGGGTTGCCGCCCCGGATACCGAGCAGGCCACGGGGCCAACCAACACCAGAAAACGCAGCACTTCCCTATCCCGAGCCATGCCGCGACGTAGCAGAGGCTGGACCAGGAGCGCACCCGCTAGCGCTTGCCCCGTCATGACAGCTGCCCCATACAGGGCTTGGCCATGTCCGTCAGCCCCTAACATCCATAGGGTAGCGCCGTATACACCCAAAAATACGCCAGGCCAACAGCGCAGCCCATTAATCAGCAAGGCAGCTACTGCAACCCCTGCGCTGAACTGAATAGGAAGGACACCGGCCGGCAACAGCTCGGCAAGCCGTATCGAGAGCCCTGTTACCGCAGCGAGAACAACAGTAACGAGAGGAATGATATACCAGCGGAAAACGCCCATGCTTTTCGTCCTGAAAAGTGGCTGGTGACTCAAGGTGTTATCAGTTTTTACCACGCTAACACGGCCAACGTGGCCTGTACAGCAGGGCTAGGTAGGCCGACCCTGTACGTCCCCACCTTTGGGGACCATACCAGCTATAAGACGCCGTCGCGTAGGGTATCACGGCCTTCAAAGCCCTGGCACTGCAGTGGGTGTTTCAGGACAAGTCTGCCAACAGTTGGCGCAACGTCATTTCGTCTTCGTGAAACTTGCGAATACCCTCGACAAGTTTATCGCTAGCCATAGGATCAGCGTTCAGGGACCAGCGGAAGTCTGCTTCGCTGAGCACCTGGCGAGCATCGTCACAGCGCGGACGGGTAGCATCAAGTACAGGCACCAACTCACCCTCGGCAGCGGCCAGTTCATCCAACAACTGCGGACTAATGGTCAGCCGGTCACAGCCAGCCAGTGCCTCGATCTGCCCACAGTTACGAAAGCTGGCACCCATCACGACGGTGTTATAGCCATGTTGTTTATAGTAGTTGAAAATGCGGGTCACAGATTGTACCCCGGGGTCTTCTATCCCTTGGTAGTCCTGTCCGGTACTGGCCCGATACCAGTCATAGATGCGGCCCACGAAGGGCGAGATAAGAAAAACTCCCGCATCGGCACAAGCCTGTGCCTGTGCAAAACTAAACAGCAGGGTCAGGTTGCACTGGATATTCTCCCGCTCAAGAATCTCGGCAGCGCGGATGCCCTCCCAAGTCGCAGCGATCTTGATCAGCACCCTGTCCCTTGCAACTCCCAATGCCTCGTAGCGGTCGACCAGGCCTCGGGCACGCGCCAAGGTAGCAGCCGTGTCGAAGGAAAGTCTGGCGCTCACCTCCGTAGACACGCGACCAGGGATCAGCGCAACAATTTCGCGACCGATAGCAACGGCAAGATAGTCCATCACCACATCGGCATCACCACCGCCACAGCGGACAGCTTCCGCCAGCAAAGGCTGAAAAGCAGGGTCGGACGCTGCTTTGAGCAATAGCGAAGGGTTGGTGGTGGCATCCACTGGAGCATACTTGCGAATCGCCGCCAGGTCGCCGGTGTCGGCGACCACGGTGGTGACTTTTCTCAATTGCTCCAGCTTATTCATGCCGTTGTCCTTGGTTGAAGAAACAGCCGGGAGTGGAGAAGAGGCATCGCTTCTCCACCGGCTACCTCACACATTTATTTACTCAAACGGGTGCCGCAGCACAATGGTCTCTACCCGATCGGGGCCAGTGGAGACAATATCGATGGGACAGCCGGTCAGCTCCTCAATACGACGAATATAGGCAAGGGCATTAGCAGGCAGCTGCTCGAGGCTGGTTGCACCAACCGTGGACTCGCTCCAACCCGGCAGGGTTTCATACACCGGCACTATTTCGGCCCAGCCTTCTGCATCATAGGGCACGGAAATATCGCGACCGTCAGCATCGCGATAAGCGACACAGATTTTTACCTCGTCCAACCCATCGAGCACATCGAGCTTGGTCAGGCACAAACCAGAGATGCTGTTGACATAAGCCGAGTAACGCACTGCCACGGCATCGAACCAACCACAGCGGCGCTGACGCCCAGTGGTAGTGCCGAATTCATTGCCTTTCTCGCCCAGGTGACGACCCACCTCGCAATCCAGCTCAGTAGGGTGGGGACCAGCGCCGACCCGCGTTGCGTAAGCTTTGGTAATGCCCAAGACATAATCGAGGTAGAGAGGGCCGAAACCACTCCCAGTAGCCGTACCACCAGCAGTGGTATTGGAAGATGTCACAAACGGATAGGTGCCGTGGTCAATATCCAAGAGAGAACCCTGAGCGCCTTCAAAAAGGATATTTCCCCCTCTTTCCCGCTCATCGTGCAGCAAGTCGATTACATCGACTACCATGGGCTTCAGCTCCTCGGCCCACTCCAATGCCTGCGCCAAAGTCTCGTCGAAATCCAGGGCCGGCATATTATGGTAGTTCACCAGGATGAAGTTGTGATACGCCATAACTTCGCGCAGCTTGGTTGCAAAGCGCTCAGCATTGAGCAGATCACCCACTCGCAGCCCGCGGCGTGCCACTTTGTCCTCATAGGCTGGGCCGATACCACGCCCCGTGGTACCGATTTTGGCATTGCCCTTGGCTGCCTCTCGAGCCTGGTCGAGCGCCACATGGAAAGGGAGAATCAACGGGCAAGCTGGCGAGATCCGCAGCCGCTCACGCACCGGCACACCGCTGGCCTCGAGCTTTTCCATTTCGGTAATCAAGGCATCCGGAGCCAGTACCACACCATTACCAATAGCGCACACCACGCCATCGCGCAGGATACCGGAGGGGATCAAGTGCAGCGCAGTTTTGACGCCGTCGATCACCAGCGTATGGCCGGCATTGTGACCGCCCTGAAAGCGCACCACCGTAGAAACCTGGTCAGTGAGCAGATCGACGATCTTGCCCTTGCCCTCGTCACCCCACTGGGTGCCCAGCACAACTACATTTTTTCCCATGCTATCACTCTGAAGTCGGATCAAACTGTCGGTTTAAACTGTCGGTTTAAAGATTGGCCGGATCGCGCATTAAACCGGCTTAAGAATAAAGGTGTCACCGTCAGCCACCAGTTGACGGTCACAACGTAGCTCCACAAAGTCAGGGGGCCGGCCATCAAACCCACACACTACCCTCTCACCAGTGGCCCGCAAACGGCGGATCTCGTCACCATAGCCTGGGGTGTCCAGAGGGGGAGCATAGATGCCAACTCGCGGCTCCTCACCCAGCTCGAGGTGAGCGGCAAGCGCCTTGAGGTCGATACTGAAACCCGTCGCCGGTCTGGCACGGCCAAAGGTTTCACCAATACCATCGTAGCGACCACCATTGGCGAGAGCCTGGCGAGCACCGTCCGCGTAGGCAGCAAACACAATGCCCGTATGGTAGTGGTAGCTCTCCAGCTCGCAGAGGTCGAGATAAAGGCGCACCTGAGGACAGGCTGTGGTGATCGCATCCACCACCTGCTGTAGCTCATCAATAGCCAGCTCCACCTCAGCTGGTGCAGCGGCGAACAGATCGCGGGCCCGGTCGAGAATATCGGCCTCACCAGCCAGGCTCGGCAACTGACACAACATGGCAGCCAATTCGGCATCATCCACGTTAACGCCAACCCAAGCCGCCAGCTCTGAGGATTTGCCCTGCAGGAGGGCAAACAGCTCGGCACCCCGCGCCTTATCAAGGGCCAGGCACTCTTCAAGGGCGCGATAAATGCCAACATGACCGAGGGCGAGGCAGATATCTGTGACACCACTCTGGGTCAGAGCCTCTACCATCAAGGTAATCACCTCGATATCAGCGCCCAGAGAAGCCTCGCCATAAAGCTCCACACCGACATGAATAGGCGTGCGCGACGCAAGCGGGCTACGCGGCCGAGTATAGAGCACCGTGCTGGCATAGCACAGACGATTGGGGCCATGGCGGCGCAGGCTGTGGGCATCCATACGCGCCGTCTGAGGGGTCACATCGGCGCGCACCCCCATCATTCGCCCACTGAGTTGGTCGGTAAGCTTGAAGGTACGCAGATCCAAATCGCGGCCGGAACCACTGAGCAGGGAGTCAGTGAACTCGGCGAGAGGCGGGATCACTAAATCGTAGCCCCAAGCATGGTAGAAATCGAGCAGCAGCCTCCGCAGCCGCTCCACCTGGAAGGCTTGATTGGGCAGAATTTCCTCAATTCCCTCCGGCAGTAGCCAGCGGTCAACCTGGGTCATAGACATTTCATCCGAGCAGATCACTTCAAGAAAAATAGCAGCACGGCACCTAGCAGCATGCTGGTAAAGCCCATGATGCGCATGGTTCGGTCGTCAATCTGCGCCATTAATTGGGCCAGGTTGCGCCAGCGGCGGGGAGCGACAAAAGGCATGATGCCCTCGATCACCAGTACCAGACACAGAGCCTTGGCCAAGTCCAGTGTCATGTCACCCCTCCTGCCTGATCCGGAAGTTGTTGAAACCATAAAAAAACCGGGTTTCCCCG
>Ga0265293_10012485_pt1 | contig 11268 bp, 10 predicted proteins | sample Munlanlewell138R_FD_192505 | JGI IMG/M metagenome (GOLD analysis project Ga0265293, IMG submission 192505) | Leachate microbial communities from a municipal landfill in Southern Ontario, Canada - Leachate well 138R | ecosystem: Engineered > Solid waste > Landfill > Unclassified | place: Canada... | reverse complement strand
AACACCTGTCGAATCAGAGCTTATTTCACATAGTGGTACGGGACGCATTGCCAGACTATTAATGCGCCCAATGAGTTTATATGAATCCGATGAATCCAATGGAAAGATATCGTTGAAGTCTTTGTTCGAGAGCGAAGAGATCGCTTGCACAAGCGATAGAACCATTTTAGACTATGCTTTTTTTATTTGCCGTGGGGGATGGCCCTTGTCCTTGGGGCAAAAGGAATCGGTCGCATTAAGGCAAGCCATTGATTATGTTGACTCAATAGTGGAATCGGATATTTCCCTGGGGGAGGGGATTCCCAGAGACCCTACCCGGGTGCGTGCTTTCATGCGCTCTTATGCCAGGCACGTGTCGACAAGGGCAAAAACGACTACAATTCAAAATGATATCTTGGCGAGTTTGTCCACAATGGATATCAATACCCTAGACCGTTATCTGAACGACTTAAGACGAATTTTCGTGGTGGAAGAAATGGAAGCCTGGAATCCCAAGCTTCGTTCGAAAACGGCCGTACGAACTTCTGTAACCCGGCATTTCGTTGATCCTTCGATTGCGGCCGCATCTTTGAGAGTCGGTCCACAAGACCTGCTCTCTGATTTAAAAACTATGGGATTGTATTTCGAGTCGCTTGTTATCCGTGACCTTCGTGTGTATACAGATCTTATGGAAGGTAATATTTACCATTACCGAGATGCATCAGGCTTGGAAAGTGATGCAGTCATTCATCTTCACGATGGACGCTACGCTCTTGTCGATGTAAAAATGGCCGACTCGGAATCAGATTTAGCAGCTCAAAATTTGCTGAAACTAAAAAACCGAATCGATATAGATCAAATGAAAGAACCTTCATTCATGGCAATCATTACGGCAGGGGAATATGGCTACCGAAGGCATGACGGTATATACGTTGTCCCCCTGGCCTGCCTTGGGCCTTAACCAATCCAAGATTTCGAAATGCTTTAGAGACAGAAATGATAGCGGAGGGTTTAGTCCCGAATGCATCTTTTGTACCTTCTGAACCCTCCGTGGGTATTATATCCTCTTTGACGAAGGAAGCCATACAAGGACTCTGGTATGGATACGAATCCCAAGAGTCCTTTTATATTTCCGGAAGACATTGTCTACAATGAGTTGCTGAGCCGAAACTATGACTTTTCGGTGGGAGACTTGGGCGGGAGAGAGATTGATTTCGTTGCGAAACGGGGCAAAGAGGTACTTTACATCCAAGTATGCTATCTGCTGGCTGAAGAAACGACGATCCAACGGGAGTTTGCGGCACTGAAGGGCATCGCAGATAACTATCCCAAGTATGTCTTGAGCATGGACGGGCTCGATATGAGCCGGGATGGCATCAAACACATGAATATTGCTGATTTTTTGATGCAGGATGAATGGTGATAGAATTAATACAGAATTAACTTCTCCTACCATTTGTCAAATTCATGGCTGTCAATGAAGGAGAGCAGCTGCTGGCATACGTCATCGCGCGTGCTCAGTGTCACATCCTGCTTTTCGCCGTTCCCCAGTTTGATCCAGAAACGGATCGATTTGATTCTTTCGCGCTGGCTGCCCGACATAGCGCCCAGGACCGCCCCGAGTGAACCGGCTATTTCGTGTCCCATGATGGTGTTGGCCAGGGTATCGTCATAAGTTACGCTGTCAATCTCCCGGATGACGACATCGGCCAGGCCGTATTTTCTGATGTCGGCTTGCAATTTTGACTTGGCATAGCTGCCAACAAACCAGGTAAGAAGCTTAAGGACAATGAAGAAAGCAGCCAGAATCAGTCCCCAGCGGAGAATGAGAGTGAGAGTCCGGACGGAACCGTCCGCCAGTAATATTACAGTGATTGTTTCGCAAGCATACATGGGAACCTCCCTTATGGCGGGAAAACCGGATGGTAATGCGTCACATGTTACATGTATCCTTTGTGCTTGTTAACCATTGCCTGTGCTCACTATAATGCAGCTGTCATTCATTTGACAAGAAAAGCAAAAAGTTTACTTCGAGTCTGTACCCAGACATCAAACAAATCAATGGAGGAAAATATGAAAAAGTATCTGATGATCATTCTGGCGCTTGCTCTTGTCTTCGCTCTGGTTGTCGGTTGTGCGCCCAAGAAAACACCAGGATCGACTGTAGACCTCGCAGCCGCTGAAATTACTGTTCAGGTGGAAAAAGAGTGGATGGACTATTACCAGGCTGCCGCGCAGCGGATCATGGGCGACAACCCCGATGTTGTCATCACGCTTCTGGAAATCGGGTCTTTGGATCATCTGGGTATTCTGGATGAGACAGATGCCGCAAATCCGGACGTGGCTGATGTCTTTGCCTTACCCGCTGACCGCCTGACGGGGCTTGCGGACAAGGATCTTCTGGGCGCCATTGATGCGAAGAAGATCGCGGCCCAATTGGGCGGATGGTCCGACTTTGACGCGGGACTGGGCGGTCTCTTCAAACTCAATGATGAATACCTGGCCTTCCCCTACAACATCGAGACCCTGATCGTCTTCGCCAACGCCAAAAACGCGGAAGACCAGGGATTCGATCTGAGCAAGCCACTGGTTGAGGAAGATATCAACGATGTGGCTAATGTCCTGATTCCCGTCTTCAATGCCTGGTTTGGCGTTGCCATGACCAATGCCGGCGATATCGCACTTCTGAAAGAGGAGGGGGGAACTTTCGTTTCCGATCTGACAACCCCCTGGGCTGAATTGGATGCCGATAAAAAGGCGGTCCTGGAAGAACTTTTCGGGTACTGGGAATGGAATTATGATCATAATACGGCGCTCTTTGATTCCAGCTCCGCCTGGGGCTACATTGACGAACAGTTCGCCAGCGGACAGAAAGGCGTCTTCCGGATCGACGGCCCCTGGGAAACCGGCAACATGAAAGGCCAGACCAATGGCGGCCAGGATCTGGCTGTACTGCCCATCGGATATATGACGGTATCTGGCAAACCTCTCAGCCAATGGCAGGGGGGTTGGGGACTTGCCGTCAATCCCCGGATCGAGGAAGACAAGGCCAAAATGGCTCTGGCTGAAGCCATGATCGGTGAAATTGTCAATCCCAAGTATGCTGTTGAGCTCTTCCAGGCTGCCGGCAAGATTCTTGAGAATGTGACTGCCGAAACATACCAGTCATCCGATCTGGATGAGATCGATAAGAAAGTTATCAAGGCCGTTATTGATTCATTCCATGTCTCCCCCGGCCGGCCGCTCTTCAAGGAGTTCGGACCTGTCTGGGATACCTGGCAGAACGCCATCCTTTCTTGGAATAGCGTTGTTCCGGCTAATGCCGAGGCTGCCTATGATCAGCTGAAAGCTGCATTCGACGCCATGATGGCGGACCTGAAATAAGAGATCCGCTTAACACCATCCAACCATTGAGGGCGGGGCAGCCGGCAGGTTTTCCCGCCCTTATTAATATTTATCATCTTTTCGTTTATGATGAAGGGCAGAAGGTTCCTGTGTACGAGGGGAGAGGCATGCAAGAGGCGCGAAGACTTCAGCAAGACAAAGCCAGGCACCGGCACAGCCGGCAGTTGACAGTTCTTATCTCTTTGTGCGCGGCGCTTGTCATTTTGGCTTCCCTGGAGGCAGCGCTTTTGGCGGGCCCCGAAGCCTTTCAGGCTTGGCAGGAGTTTTTCCCGCAAGCGGGAACGGACGATTATTCCGCCTTTATCCTGACACGGTTTCTATTGGATATTCTTGTCCCTGCCGTGCTTTCCCTTTACACTTATTTCACCATCAAAACAATCGGAACACCGTTCACCTACCGGCTGATCTGGGGTGCGGTCATACTGATTACGGCCATGTGGAAGTTTTTGACATTTGAAACATCCTCCCCTGCCTGGTATCTGGCTTTACTATTGTTGGCCGGACTTTTTCTTGTCGTGATCAATATCCACCGTCTCAGGCAGGAATGAAAAGAAAGAGGGCATGCATGAGGTACCCAGCCACCGTCGTTGACGATATTGGAAACGAACACCCAAGGAAAAACCTGCTGCTTGCGCCAGATACCCCTGCGGACGCTGTCAAAGAATACAAGACACGGCGGGCAGAGGTTCTAAGCCAGGAGAAAAGCTTCCTTCGGGAATCGTCCAATCGAAAAAAGACTTTTAGATCTGAAGACGATGACAGCGACCCGAGTATTTCCAGATGGCTGGCCGAAGCGAAAGAGAGTGAAGCGCGAGCCGCCTTTTATGAACCCCTGGCCGATCTCGACTACGATTTCGAGCTACGCCAAAAACAGAACCTGGAAATCGCCCGCCAGCTTCCGCTGATCGCCTCGGCGCGGCGCGCTGTTCTCGATGAGCTGGAGTCGGCCCGTAAGGCACTGTCGGAGGCAAAAGCCGCGGGGCAAAAAGAAGAACTCGCAATCTTCAAGCAAGCCCGAAAGGATCGCCTGACCCAGCTTGGCGACGAAAAAAGTCAATTGAAGCAGGCTTACCGCCAAGCTACGATTTCCTCCAAGGCTTTCACCAACGAAAAAAGAGAAGGCGGGCTGGCTGCGAAGGATGAAATCCGCGTCATGCGCCGCCAGCTTCCCATCAACGCGCAAAAAGAGCGTGTGCGCTATGCCAGGCACAAGCTGCGCCAGGACAAAAAGAGCAAACTCCGCGTTCTCAACTCCGACCTGTCGGACCTGAGGCGCAAGACCCCGGTTGAGACTGCCAAGCGCAAAGCACTGATTTCCTACCTGACCTGGCCCCTTCCCGGCCTGGGCCAGTTGCTTTTGGGCCAGCGGCTGAAAGCCCTGCTCTTTTTTGCCGGGTCCTTGTTTACCTACCTGATCGCCATTCCTTACGCCCTGGGCCGCGGCAATTACCGGGGCAAGGGTTTGTACGGACTGATCTCGCTGGCCCATGACGGATCCCGCCTTGACCGTTCCGTCATCTTCATGGTTGAAGGCGTCATCGCCATCATCCTGCTCCTGATGGGCCTTCTGATCCTTTACCAGTCTTACCGGGACGTCAATCGGGTCGAAAAGCAGATGATCAGGGGTGTCAGGCTCCATAACTGGTTTGAAACGCGAACTTCGGTCAAACGAAGCGGATTTCCCTTTTTCGCGTCAGCCCCGGCGGCACTGGTTACGATTTTCATTGTGCTCCTGCCCATCGCGGTCACCATTCTCATCTCCTTTACCAACTACGATCCCTCCCATCAATCAAAATTCAACTGGGCGGGGCTTGCCAACTATAAACAGATTGTACTGGGGCAGGGAATTGCCGGAGGGCCTTTCTGGCATATAACGGGATGGACGGTCATCTGGACCATTTTCGCGACATCGCTGGCCATCCTGATCGGCCTGGTGCTCGCTTTGCTGGTCAACCAGGACCGGATCTACGGCAAACGCCTGTTCCGGACTGTCTACCTGCTCCCCTGGGCGGTACCGGCCTTTATTACCATCATGTTCTTCTCCATCATGTTTGCCCCCGACGGGCCCTTGACAAACGTACTCTCTTCGCTGACGGGCCAGATTACCAATATCAAGTACTCGACCTGGGGGACCCGGACAGTCCTGATCCTTCTCCAGGGCTGGCTGGGGAGCTCCTATGTCTTCCTCTTGTGCACCGGGATTCTGCAAGGTATCCCGAATGACCTCTATGAAGCGGCTAAAATCGACGGGGCGACAGGCTTTCAGGCTACGCGCCACATCACCATCCCCCTCCTGCTCTTCCAGACCGCGCCACTCATGATCGGACAGTACACCTTCAACTTCAACAACTTCTCGATTATTTACCTCTTCAATGGCGGGGGACCCTTCGAACCGACGAAGTACGGCAATATAGCCGGCTCATCCGACCTTCTGATCTCCTACATCTATAAACTGACCATTCAGAAGCAGTACCAGGGGATTGGTTCGGCCATCACCCTGATCGTCTCCCTGGTGCTGATCTTTATCGCCTGGTTCGGCTTCAGCCGCTCCAAGGCTTTCCGGGAGGAGAGACTATGAGTAAGAAAAAAGACAAAGGGCTCTATCTGTCAGACCGGCCGCCCTTGACGGCCGTCAAGGTTGTCATGCTGGCGCTCAGCTATATTCTGCTCTTCTTCTATGTATTTGTGATCCTCTGGCCGCTGGCACAGATCCTCTTCACCAGTTTCAACGGCAACCACGGATCCTATATCCAGATTGGCGTATCCTTCACTTTTTCCACCAAGCATTTTCAATATCTCTTCGGGGAAACCTACTTTTTGAACTGGGTGCTGAATACGATCCTGATCGCGCTCGCGACAGCCGCGCTGACCCTGCTCTTTGTTTCATTTACCGGTTACGCCTATTCACGCTACCGCTTCAAGGGCCGCAAGGCGTCACTTATGGCCATCATGCTGATCCAGACCATCCCCTCATTCGCGGGCATCGCCGCCTTTTACACCCTTCACTCCATCATCGCCTCCATCGCGCCCTGGTTCAGCCGTCAGATGTTTCTTATCCTGATTTACGCGGGGGGAGGGATCGCGGGCAATACCTTTATCCTTAAAGGCTACATCGATTCCATCTCCACGGAGCTGGACGACGCCGCCCGGATTGACGGATGCGGCAATCTGCAGGTCTATCGCCTGATCATCATGCCCATTGTCCGGCCCATGCTGGCCGTGATTGCGCTTTGGTCCTTCATCGGACCCTTCCTGGATTTCATGCTCCCGAGCATTCTCTTGAATGACCCCAAAGCCTATACGTTGGCGACCGGTCTTCACACTCTGATCAACGATGTACGCAATATGCACCAGCCCGTCTTCGCGGCCGGAGGCCTTCTGACGGCGGTGCCCATCATCATTTTATTTATCGCCTTGCAAAAACAGCTCGTATCGGGCCTGGCAAGCGGTGCCGTCAAAGGTTAGGAGGCAGCCATGAAAGTCGACTTGGTCAATATCGGCAAAAAATACGAGGGACGGGAGAATTTCACCATCCGCCACATCGATCTGGAAATCGAGGACAAGGATTTCTGTGTGATTCTGGGCCCCTCCGGTTGCGGCAAAAGTACGCTCCTCCGCATGATCGCGGGACTCAATTCCATCACGGAGGGTGACTTGCTCTTTGATGGCAAGCGCATGAACAAGGTGGAACCAAAGGACAGGGACATCGCCATGGTTTTCCAGTCCTATGCGCTTTATCCCCATATGACGGTTTACGACAACATGGCTTTTTCCTTGAAAATGCGCAAAGAAAAAAAGACCGTTATCCATGACCGTGTGACTGAGGCGGCGGAACTTCTCCAGATCACTGAATACCTCTACTCCAAACCTTCGGAAATCTCAGGCGGCCAGCGCCAGCGTGTCGCGCTCGGCCGGGCCATGGTTCGCAAAGCCGGTGTCTTCCTGCTTGATGAGCCGCTCTCCAACCTGGATGCCAAACTGCGCGAACATATGCGTGTCGAGCTGGTCAGGCTCCACAAATCACTTGATACAACGTCAATTTATGTCACGCATGACCAGACGGAAGCCATGACCATGGCGACCAAGATCGTCCTTTTGGACGACGGTAAGGTTCAACAGATGGGCCGGCCGTCAGAATTCTATGAAAAACCAGTCAATTTATTCGTCGCCGGCTTTATCGGTTCCCCGACCATGAACGTCTTCCCCGGTTCAATGGAAGGTGGAATTTTCAGGGCTGACGAGGATCTGTTCACCGTTGAACCGGATCCGGAAGACCAGGAAAAGCTTGCAGGCCATGAGGGAAAACGCGTCGCCATGGGGATCCGGTCTGAGCGTTTTCTTGCCGGTGAAGCGGAAAAGAATGAAATTAAGGTCCAGGTGGATGTCATTGAGATGCTGGGAAAGGAACAGCTTCTTTATTGCAGATTCCCCAACGGCAAAGAATGTGTCATTTCAGAGCCGGGCCATTTCAAATACACGATCGACGAAGAACACAACTTCCATCTGGATACCAAGGGACTTCACTTTTTTGACGAAGAGACGACAGAGCGGATCAATTAGAGCGCGCCGGGGGCTATCCGGGTCAGGCTCAAGGCCGCTGAGGTAAAGGCTGCAAAGCTTTGGTTGTAAAGAATTTGGAGGAAATCTGCCTGATCTTCAAAGACGGTTATGCCGGTGATCCCCAGGACCGGGGCGATCCGGTCGCGCAATAGCAGGGCATCCAACGCCGCTTGGATCCTGATTCCCTGGTTTTTATCTTCCATGTGATAGGAGGGGAAAAGGCGGGAGGGGATGAAATAACCTTGCGCCGGATGACAAATGACGCCCTGCAGCTGTCCTGTTTGTTCGCGCAGGCGGTCCACTGCCCCTTCACCGCCCATGACGAAGAGATGGACTCTCTTTGCATGGCTGGCCGCGTCTGCAACCAGATCACCTTCCGGGGCCGTGAATTGATCGCCGTCGATGACAAGGGATTCCACAGGTCCTTTCGACCGGCCGTATTGCGGGTCGTAAGCTGCTGTCGCCAGACGGCACGTTTCAAGGTATTCGTCAAAAGACGGCCTGCCTCTCTCCATGAAGGTGATGCCCTCAGCTGTCGAAACCAACGGAAGAAAACCAACACGGGCAAAAGAGGCAACAGCCTCAGGTTTCGAATAAAGGTAGAGCTTGCCGATTCCAAGGTCGAAGGCATGAGCGATGATCCCCGTTAAGAGCTGGCTGAACCAGGGTCCTCCCTGGTGTTCCGGGTGGACTGCAACACATTTCAACCTGTCCTGGTCTCTGGCACCCGCCGCGACCAGCCGGCCGTTCTCGTAAATCCCGTAGACTGCAGAGTAAGGGGGGTCGGCCCTCAAGCCGGCAGAGGCGAGGAGTGCCTCCCATTCTTGCCGTGTTGTGGTTTGTTCACCGATGTCAAGCTGTTCAAACATCAAATTCCCTTTTTGTCGCCCTCTCTCCCGTTATTTTACATGAAAGCGCAAAGTAGAGGCTGCAAGGTCCTTGTGCTAAAATCAGGGCAATCCATTCCTGAAAAGAGGTCCATGATGGAATCAATTGCCGGGACAGGCCTGGATCCCAAATACAATTTCAAGTTGATACGCCGGGGGCGAAAGAGCGGCGTTTTGTGCCACATCACCAGCCTGGCATCCCCCCATGGAATCGGAACACTCGGCGATGAGGCGCTTGACTTTATCGATTTTCTTGTCCTGTCGGGCCAGTCCTGCTGGCAGATCCTGCCTCTGGGTGTGACCGGCTATGGAGATTCGCCTTACCAAAGCGTATCTGACCGGGCAGGCAACCCCTATCTGATCGATCCTGCTGACCTGATACGCGAAAATCTCCTGTCTCCTGATGCGCCGGAAGAGTTCAATTTTGGGGAAGACCCCCGGTTTGCCGACTTCGGCTTGCTGTGGGAAAACAGGAAAAAACTGCTGTGGCTCGCCTGGGAGACCTTTCAAAGGGGCAACCACCAAACACTGGAGCACGAATTCAAGGTCTTCTGCGTCAAGGAAGATGTCACCTGGCTGCACGACTTTGCACTTTTTATGACCATCAAGGAGACACAGGGTGGTTCAGCATGGCGGTCTTGGCCCGAACCTTATAAAAGGCGGGATCCGGTCGCGCTTTTGGAATTTGAGCAGGCACACGAAGAAGAGCTGCAGTTTGAAAAATTCCTGCAGTTCCTTTTTTTCCGCCAGTGGCAGCGGGTAAGGGCCTATGCCGCCAATGCTGGTATTTGCATCATCGGCGACCTGCCGATCTATGCCGCGGATGACTCGGTCGAGGTGTGGCTGGAGCCAGGCCTCTTTCAGCTCGATGAGGACTTCCAGCCGACATTCGTTGCGGGCTGTCCTCCCGATTTTTTCTCAGACGACGGCCAGCTGTGGGGCAATCCGCTATACGACTGGGAGGCCCATAAGGCGGATGGCTACCGCTGGTGGACGGAACGGATGCGCTTTCAACTCCGGCTCTATGACATGATTCGCATCGATCACTTCCGCGGCCTGGAATCCTACTGGGCTGTGCCCTACGGGGATAAAACCGCCAGACGCGGTCACTGGCTGCCAGGTCCGGCTGATGCTCTTTTTGAGGCCATGGAAATGGAGTTGAGTGACCTCCCCATTATTGCTGAAGATCTTGGCTACATGACAGAAGAGGTATACGATTTTCGGGAACGCTGGGGATTTCCCGGTATGAAGGTGCTCCAATTTGCCTTCAACCCCGAAGCAACAAGCGACTATCTCCCGCACAATTTAACAGAAAACGCCGTCCTGTACACGGGCACCCACGACAACGATACAATCGCGGGGTGGTTTGAGGCAGGCGACCCGGAGGAGACCGCTTTTGCAAGACGCTATCTCGGTTTAAGTGAACATGAGGGGCTTGTTCGCGGCATGATGCGGGGGGCAGCGACAAGCGTCTGCCATACTGTGATTTATCAGATGCAGGATTTGCTCGAACTCGGCGATGAGAGCAGGATGAACCGGCCAGGGACAGCGGAAGGCAACTGGAGATGGCGGATGCTTCCTGACGCTTTGACCCTGGAACTTGCGACCCGGATGAGGGAGCTTATGCGGGTGAGCGGCAGGCTTTCGGAGTCCCTTCCTTAAAGCCCGCGTTGCCTCCCAAGCTGATCCCTTAGCAGTGATTCCAGACAACTCCCTAATGATTGCGGATGCCCTTTTGTGCTAGAATATAGAGGATCCGGGTGATCCGTCGGGCGGTATGGCAGGATGTGCGGGGCGCTTCCTGCGAGGGGGAGCCAAAGAGGCATGATCGACGAAAAAACAAAACGGGAACTGGTAGACAAGGCCTTTGAGGCCCGTCAGGGGAGCTATTCCCCCTACTCCAGATTCCAGGTTGGCGCTGCCCTGCTTACATCGGACGGCCGAATGTTTACGGGCGCCAATATAGAGAACGCTTCCTATGGTGCCACCATATGCGCGGAAAGAACAGCAGCCGTCAAGGCTGCTTTTGCAGGTTCAAGGGAATTTGTCGCGATCGCCGTAGTCGGGTCCGAAGAAGGATCGGCCGGTGATGAGATGGCATACGCTTACCCTTGCGGAATTTGCCGGCAGTTTTTGAGGGAGTTTTTGCCCCCATCAGGCGACATGATTGTCCTTGTGGCCAAAGAACCGGGCCAATATGTGGAGACAAGCCTGAATGCCCTGTTGCCTCACTCCTTCGGACCCTCGGATCTCGAATACCTGCATCAATAAGGGACGACCGGCCCGCAAGGCCTGTTATCGTATAAGAGGATTGACTTTCAAGAGTCATCATCAAACAGGAGGAAAATATGAGAAAAAGAATGTTTAGCCTGGTTTTGGTGCTGGTATTGATACTGGCGCTTGGCGTCGGCTGCGCACCAAAAGAAGGCGGAAAAGA
>Ga0265293_10012483_pt1 | contig 11271 bp, 12 predicted proteins | sample Munlanlewell138R_FD_192505 | JGI IMG/M metagenome (GOLD analysis project Ga0265293, IMG submission 192505) | Leachate microbial communities from a municipal landfill in Southern Ontario, Canada - Leachate well 138R | ecosystem: Engineered > Solid waste > Landfill > Unclassified | place: Canada... | reverse complement strand
CCCTGCTCGAGGCTGGCGAGGAGATGGTGGGGGTCTCCACGCCGCGCGCCGGCAGCCGCCCGGACCCGCTGTTCGAGGTCGCGGTCGAGAAGCGCATCCCCGTCATCGAGACGCCCTCGCTGCGGCAGGACGAGCCGTTCCAGCAGTTCGTCGAGCTGAAGCCGGACCTGCTGGTCTTCGCCTTCGTCACGGACATCGTGCGGAAGCGCGTGCTGGAGGCAGCGACCTACGGCGCGATCCAGTACCACCCGTCCCTGCTCCCCGCCCATCGGGGCCGGACGGCCATGAACTGGGCGATTATGTCGGGAGCATCGAGGTCCGGGCTCACGATCTTCTGGGTCGACGAGGGGATCGACACCGGGCCGGTGCTCCTCCAGCGCGAGATCGAGATTGGGCCGGACGACTCCGTCGGCTCGCTCTACTTCGACCGGCTGTACCCCATGGGCGTCGAGGCGCTCGTGGAGGCGGTCCGCCTCGTGCGCGAGGGCGAAGCGCCCCGCGAGCCGCAGGATGAGTCCATCGCGACGTACGAGCCGCCCGCTGCGGCGGAGCACGCTCGGGTCGACTGGATGCAGCACGGCACGGTGGTGCACAACGTGATCCGGGGCTCGGACCCGCAGCCGGGCGCCTGGGCCAACCTCCGCGGCTCCGTGGTGCGGCTGTTCGGCTCGCACTGGCGTCCCGGGCACCCGGACCAGCCCCCGGGGACGGTCATCGCCACGGCCGACGGCAGCGTCGAGGTCGCCGCGATCGGCGGCTCAGTGCACATCGACCGCGTGCAGAAGGACGGCGGGCCGAAGACCAGCGCGGCGGACGTCCTGCAGGTCGGGGACGTGCTGGAGCGCGCGTGACAGCGCGCTACGCGTTGGGCCTCTACGCTCGATCGTCCGCACCGGCGTCGGTGCGCGGGACAGGAGCTGGCCGGTGATCGTCGGCTGCGTCACGGAGATCAAGACCGAGGAGTACCGGGTCGGCCTCACCCCGGAGTCCGTCGCGGCCCTCGTCGCTTCCCACCACCAGGTCCTCATCCAGAACGGAGCCGGCGAGGGCTCCCACTACATGGACGAGGACTACCGGGACGCCGGCGCGGAGATGGTGGCCGCTGCGGTGGAGGTCTGGCAGCGCGCGGACCTCATCGTGAAGGTAAAGGAGCCCCTGGAGCCGGAGTGGGAGCGGATGCGCCCCGGCCAGGTGATCTTCACCTACCTCCACCTCGCCGCCGCGCCGAAGGTGGCCCAGGCGATCATCGACGCCGGCTGCATCGCGATCGCGTTCGAGACGGTCCGCCACCCGGACGGCTTCCTTCCGCTCCTCGCGCCGATGTCGGAGGTCGCCGGCCGGATGGCCGTTGAGATCGGCTCGCACTACCTCAAGAAGCCCGGCCCCGGCCGAGGACTGCTGTTGGGCGGCGTGCCCGGCGCGCCTCCGGGACACGTCCTGGTCATCGGGTCCGGGAACGTCGGTGCGAACGCGGTCCGGCAGGCGATGGGCCTCGGCGCGCGCGTCACGGTCGCCTCGATCGCGGAGGACCAGCTCCGCGAGCTCGACCGTGAGCACCACGGGCGCGTCGAGACGATCCTCTCGTCCCCGAAGGCGATCGCGGACCGCATCCGCACGGCGGACCTCGTGATCGGCGCTGTCCTTGTCGAGGGCCAGCGCGCCCCCATCGTGGTCACCCGAGAGATGGTGCGCTCGATGCCGCAGGGCTCGGTCATCGTCGACGTCGCCGTCGATCAGGGCGGCTGCATCGAGACGACGCACGCCACCGACCACGTCACGCCGACGTACGTCGAGGAAGGCGTCGTCCACTACGCCGTGCCGAACATGCCCGGCGCGGTCCCGCGCACCTCCTCGCGCGTGCTCGCCGGACTCACTCTCCCCTACGCCCTCGCGATGGCGAACCTGGGCGTCGAGGAAGCGGTCCGCCGCAACGCCGCCCTCGCGCACGGGGTGAACGTGTGGCGCGGCCAGGTGACACATCCCGCCGTCGCGACCGCCCTCGGCTATGAGTACGTGCCGCTGGCGGACGCGATGCAGCCACGGGCGGACTGAGGCCGCCCCGCTCCGGCTGCCGTTAGACCTCGAGCGTCCCGGTTACGACGAGGACAGACCGCCCACCCACGCGCACCGGGCCGACGTGCTCCTGCGTCCCCGAGACATCGATATGGATCCGGGACGGCCGCCCCATCGCCACGCCCTGCAGGTTGAGGATCGCACCCGCCTCGGACGGCGGGACGAGCCCGTACCGCACGAGGTAGCCGCCGAGCGGCCCAGACGCCCCGCCGGTCGCGGGATCCTCGGGGACGCCAAGCACCGGGGCGAACATGCGACTGTACGTCGTCGCCTCCGGCTCGCCGCGCTCAGGTGTGAACAGGTAGTAGTGGTCCAGTCCGTGCGCCGCCGCGACTCGGCGCATCGCCTCGAGGTCTGGCGCGGCGCGGTCCACGGCCTCGCGCGTCCGGATCGGGAGGAACACGAACGGGACGCCGGTCGACACCACCTGCACCGGCACGCCCTCGATCAGGTCGCCAGCATCGAGGCCCACCGCGCGTGCGACCTCGGCCCGCACCGCGGCGTCCTCGAATGCCGCGCCGAACTCCGGCGCACGCTGCGTCATCCACGCGAACGCGAGCGCATCGCCCTCCCACGTGAGGTCCACGGGCGTCGGCCCCACGCCGAGGCCGAACACGAAGCGCGCGGTTCCGGCCCGGATCACCCCCTCCCGTGCGAGGGCGAACGTACTGCCGATCGTCGGATGGCCCGCCATCGGCAACTCCGCCCCCGGCGTGAAGATCCGCATCCGCACGTCCGTCCCCCCGGCCTCCGACGGCAGCACGAACGTCGTCTCGGAGAACGCCATCTCCCGGGCGATCGCCTGCATCTGGTCCGTCAAGAGCCCTCGGGCGTCCGGCAGCACGGCGAGGGGATTGCCCTCGAACCGGGTGTCGGTGAAGACGTCGTAGTGCAGGTAGCGGTACTCGGCCACGGTCGTAGTGCCCTCCAGCGCCTCCGGTGACGTGAAGCGACGAGGGTAGTCGCCACCCTCGAAGGTGGCGAGGGAATGGCGCTCTCGGAGAGGCGTCCTGCAGGAGCGAGGCAGTCCCCCGCCCCTGCTCTCTGACCTCCTCGTTCGCGAAGCGGGAGAAGGTTGGGGTGGGGGTCTGCTCCGCGTTCGCGTCCGTTCCTCCGACAACCACTGAGGCAGCGCATACGCCGCGCTGGCGTAGAATCCGCCCACGCTCACCGCGACCACACGACACCGGCCCGCAGGTGACGGAGGCGGCGCTTGATCTTCCGGCCCATCGCGCGTGCCCTCGGACCGCTTCGAGAGCACGAACAACTCCTCATGATCAGCATCTCCACAGTGCTGGTGATGGCCGGGCAGGGCGTGATCTCGCCAGTGCTCCCGCTGTTCGCGAAGAACCTCGGGGTGGGCGCGGCGATGATTGGGCTCACGCTCTCATTCTTCGCGCTCGCACGACTGATCCTCAACGTGCCGCTGGGGATCCTCTCGGACAAGTACGGGCGGCGACTGCTGCTGATCTCGGGCCCCCTCGTCACGGCCGTCGGCATGTACGGGTCCGGGTTCGCCGGGGACATCGTGCAACTGCTGGCGTGGAGGTTCATCGCGGGCGCCGGGTCCGCGATGTACATGACGGGCGTCCAGATCTACCTGACGGACATCTCGACGCCGGCAACGCGGGCGAGGTTCATCGGGACGAACCAGGGCGCACTGCTCCTCGGCGTCGCGATCGGGCCGGCGATCGGCGGGATCGTCGCGGAGCTCTGGGGGCTCCGCGCGCCGTTCATCCTCGTCGGCACCATGGCCATCGTGGCGACGGTGTACGCGTACCTCCGTCTCCCCGAGACGAGGCACCTGGCGCCGCCACCTCCCTCGCCCGCCGAGGTGCTCCCCGGCGAGCAACGTCCGAGGCGCACGTGGGTCGTGTTCGTCACGTCGAAGGACTTCCTCGCCGTGGCGTTCGTCACGCTCGCGATCTTCTTCACGCGCACCGCGTCCCGCCAGACCGTGATCCCGCTGATGGCTTCCGATGACCTCGGGTTCAGCGAGGGCGAGCTGGGGCTGCTGTTCACCGCGGTCGCGGCGATCAACACGCTGCTCATCGCACCGAGCGCGATCGTCGCGGACCGGTGGGGCCGCAAGGCGGCGATCATCCCGAGCGGGATCGCCGTGGCGCTCTCCCTCATCGTGGTCGCCGTGGCGCCGAACATCACGATCTTCGTCGTCGGCAACCTCGCGCTCGGCGTGGCCACGGCCATGGCGGGGCCGGCGCCGGCCGCGTACGCCGCAGACATCTCACCCCCGCACCTCCGAGGGCTCGGCATGGGCCTCTACCGGTCATCGGGCGACATCGGGTTCATGGTGGGACCACCGCTGCTGGGCGCGGTCGCGGACGGGTCCTCGTACGCGGTCGCCCTCGGTGTGAACGCGGCGCTCATCGGCGTCGCATCGCTGGTCTTCCTCGGCGCGCGCGAGACGCTGGAACGCGAACCAGTGCGCGAGACGCCCTCGGAGCCCACGACGGAGCCACCCGTCGAGGCCCTCGCAGGGCCGGCAGGAGACACGCGGACGAGGGAAGGCTAGCTCGACCGCTAGCGGGGAATGTCCGCCCAGCCGAGTGCCTGCGCGACGCGGTCCTCCTCCGCGCGCGGGAGGCGCAGGAAGAGCGCGGAGGCCTCCACGAGGACGGCGCCCTCCGCGTCGGCGATCGCGGCTTCCACCTGCATGCGGCGTCCGCGTTCCTCGGTGACCACGGCGTGCACGGTCAGCGGTGCGCCGGCCTGGACGGGCTGTCGGTAGCGCGTCTCCATCTTCGCGGTCACGCCCAGGGCGCGAGACTTCGCCCACATCGCCCACGCCATCGCCTCGTCCATCAGCGTGGAGAGCACGCCACCATGGAGGACGCCCGGGAAGCCCTGGTCCGCCTCGCGCGGCTGGTAGCGGCAGACGATGGCGCCCTCGGGCCCCTCCGGGTCGCGCTCAAAGCGCATGTGCAGGCCGTGGGGGTTGCGGTCGCCGCAGGCGAAGCAGATCTGGTCATAGTGACGGGGGTCGAAGGCGTCCATTGCGGCACCGTCCATCACAGGCCTCAAGCGTGCCGGACGGTCGCCGTGCCGGTCAGCAGCGTCTCACCACGGTCGTCCGTGCAGGTGACGTCGTAGGTGGCGATACCGTCCACGTCCTTCTTGAGCTCCGCGCGGGCGGTGGCCGTGAACGGGGTGAGGCCGGGCGTGCGCCAGCGGACCTTCACGGTCCCCGTCTCCGCCCAGGCCGGCCCGAAGGCCTGCGTCATGGCCTCCGAGACCATGCCGAGGACGATCATCCCGTGGGCGACGGGCTGGCCGAACGGGCCCTCGTACGCCTCGGGCGTCTCGCGGTGGATCGGGTTGGGGTCGCGGGCCGCCACGGCGTAGCGGTCCACGCGAGGCTGGTCGATGAGCCGACTGACCTCGAACGACGCGGGGACGCTCACGCGGTCACGCCGTCCGGCAGCGCCATCACGGAGATCTTCATCGAGGAGACAGAGGCGTCCTGGGCGTCGGTCAGCTCCGCCTCGAACGCCGCCATGATCGCGCCTCGGCGCTCCGACATCGCGCTCACGCGCATCTCGAGGGTGAGGGGCTCGCCGATGCGCGCCGCGCGGTGGGACTCGTGCTCCTGCCCGGTGTGCATGACCCCCTTCGGGATCGCCACCGTGCTCAGGAGCGTCGCGATCGCGATCGCGTCGAGGTAGATCGGAGGCACCAGCTCACGCCAGGGCTCGGAGGACTCGCCCGTCGACTCCAGGTAGGCGTCGACATCCTCGTTGGTGACGGTCAGCGGCAGACGCGCGAAGGCCTGCCCCTTCTCGAGGTCTGTGAAGTGCAGGGAATGCGTCATTCGCCAGCGCTGACTGGAATACCACCGGGGACGGGCTGGGCCGCAGAACCGCAGTCACCGGCCGACAGCGAGGCAGGAGCGCCCGAGATGAGTGGCGCCACCGCCGTGCTCGGCAGGTGCTCCCGGCCCCACGAGGCAAGCGGGCTCAAGGCCTCGGCCAGCGAGCGGCCTCGGTCGGTGAGTTCGTACTCCACCCAGGGCGGGTTCTCCGAGACGATCTCGCGCCGGACGATGTCCAGGTCCTCGAGCTCCTTGAGGCGGTCGCGCAGGGTACGCGAGTTGCAGCCCCCGACGATCCCCGAGAGGTCGTTGAAGCGGCGCTTGCCACCCTGCAGTTCGTAGACGATCCGAGGCACCCACTTCTGGCCCAGCAGGGCCAGCGTGGCGCGTACCGGGCAATAGCGCCCGTCGGCCGTGAGCGTGAGCTTCTCTTCCATCGGCCTGCCTACCGACTCGTCCCGCCCGGTCCTCCCGAGTGCGCCACGAGGGCGCGAGAGGACGCCTCTAACGTAGCGCGACGCCCGGAGGCGTGCCAGCCACGGCACGCCTCCGGGCGTCGCGAACAGGTCAAGCGTCCGTCACCGGGCGCACGAGGCGCCTCGGGCCGCGAGGGCTACGAGATGTGCTGCTCGACCTCGGAGTGGTCGCGGGCATTCGGGATCTCGTTGTGGATCGCGTAGACGATCTTGCCGTCGCGGTCGATCACGAAGGTGGCGCGCTCCGCGGCAGCGGCGGCGGCGTTCCACACGCCGTACTTCTCCGCGGTCTCGCCCTTCGTGTCGGCAAGCATGGTCTGCGTCAGGCCTTCCTTCTCCTTGAACACCTTCTGCACGAAGCGGCTGTCGCGGCTGATGCTGAAGACCTTGGCGCCCTTCTCCTCCCAGGAGGAGTAGTCGTCCCGGACACTGCACAGCTCGTCGGTGCAGATCCCGGAGAAGGCGAAGGGGTAGAAGACCAGGACCACGGGCGTCCCCCGCAGTTCGGACAGCGTCACCTTCTCGTTGTCCTCGTTGACGAGGGTGAAGTCCGGCGCTTCCTGGCCAACAGCGATTGCCACGGTTGTTCCTTCCGTTTCGGAGAGAGGTAGGTAGAGGAGTGCGGAGGTTCCGCGTCTACCGAGTGTACCAAGGGACACATCGACGGCCCGGGAGGTCTCCCGGGCCGTCGATGTCAGAGTCGCCTTGCGGACGGTGGCTGCTTACGGCGTCGCGGTCGGAGTCGCCGTGGCGGTGGTCGTCGGCGTAGCCGTGGCCGTCGTCGTCGGGGTGGCGGTCGGCGACGGGGTCGGGGTGGCTCCGCCCTCGGCACAGACGGTCAGCAGGATCGTGCCGGCCTGGATACCACCGGTGATCGACCCGTCTGCCGAGAAGAACCCGGCGTTCGCGAACGCCGGCGAGTCGTACCCGAAGAGGTACCACTGGCCCCCAACGGTCTTCGCCAGCACCTCGGCCTGGCAGCCCTCGGCCGCCAGCGCGGTCGCAATGCCGTCGGTCGTCGTGCCGGTGCTCACGCGGAACATCACGACGCCCTCGGCGGGGATGTCGCCCTCGATGACGGCGTCGCCGCCATCCTCAACGTCGCGCGCGGTCGCACCACTCGGCAGCGGCGCCGTCGCGACGGCGGCAGTGGTGATGGTGCCCTGCCCCTGGATGGCCGTGGAGGTCGAGTCCGTGTGGAAGCGGTACACGTTCCCACCGGCCAGGGCCCACGCCACGTAGCCGTCCACCAGCGCCTCGGTGCAGGCCTCGGTCGTCGGGATGCCCAGACATCCGTTGTTCCAGGTCACCGCCTCGACGCGGAGGATCTCGACATCGGCCTCCTCGACGCCGGCAGCCTCAGCAGCTCCGGTGATGACGGCCGCCTCCACCGCGTCCGGCAGAGTCACAGTGGTCTGCGCCTGCGCACCGGAGGTGAGCATCAGCGCGAAGAGGAACATCGCTGCCCCGGCGGCGGCGGCGGCCAGCAGGCCGCGGCGGATCGGGACGGACGCAGGTAGTGCCATGTCGCTTCTTTCCTGACGTGACCCCACCCCATCGACGCTAGGGGGCGTACTCACCGGGCGGGAGCGCGGAGGGGTAACGAGAACGGGCGCGGGCATATCGGTTCCGCGTCAGCGCGCCCGGCCTGAGCCGCCGATGAACCTGAGACGGAGCGTCAGAGGAAGGAGGAGTCCCCCACCAGCGGCCCCGGCCGAGGCGTCTCGCTGAGCAGCGTCTTCAGGTAGTGGTCGATCGCCTCGGCGGCGCGGTGGGCGTCGGCGAGCGCGGTCACCACGAGGTCCGCGCCGTTGACGTCATCGCCCCCGGCGAACACGCCCGCGAGGTTCGTCTGCATCGTCTCCGGGTCGACCACCAGGCGGTTCCAGCGGTCCCGCGTCATCTCGGGAGCGGCCTCGCCCCATTCAGAGTCCACGTCGTACCCGATCGCGGTCACCACGATGTCCGCCGGCAGGTCGAACTCGGAGCCCTCCACCGGTTGAGGACGGCGGCGGCCCGTGTCGTCCGGCTCGCCCAGCTCCATGCGGATGCAGCGCAGGCCCGTCACGCACGCCCCGTCCCGTAGCACCTCCAGCGGGCTCGCGAGGTACTCGAAGCGCACGCCTTCCTCGACCGCGTGGGTGCGCTCCTCCACGCGTCCCTGCATCTCCGCCTCCGTGCGGCGGTAGACCAGCGTGACTTCGTCCGCACCCAGCCGGCGCGCCGAGCGCACACAGTCCATGGAGGTGTCACCACCGCCGATCACCACGACGCGCTGCGGCGCGCCCAGTGGCTCGCGGTGTTCCTCCGGCAGCTCCTCCGGCGGCAGGTTGGACCGCACGAGGAACTCCGTGGCGCTGATCACGCCCTCGCCGTCCTCGCCCGGGATGCCCAGCCGAGCCCCCTGCGATGCGCCGATCCCGACGAACACCGCGTCCGCGCTCGCGCGGAGGTCCTCCCACGAGAGGTCCTCGCCCACGCGCGTCGAGCAGCGCACCTGCACGCCCAGCGCCTCGAGCTCCGCGAACTTCCGCTCGATCGAAGGCTTGTTCAGCTTGAAGTCCGGGATGCCGTACCGCAGCACACCGCCCGGCTCCGGCCACGCCTCGTAGATCGTCACCGCGTGCCCGCGCCGCGCGAGGCGTTCCGCCACGCCGATGCCCGCCGGCCCGCTGCCGATCACGGCGACGGTGCGCCCGCTCGGCGGTGCCGGGGGCGGATGCTGCGCGCCACCGTGCGCGTGCTGCCACTCGGTCGTGAACGTCTCGAGCTTCCCGATGGCGACCGGCAGCGCGTTCTTCCCCACGACGCAGTGGCCCTCGCAGAGCCGCTCCTGGGGACAGAGGCGGCCACACATCTCGGGCAGTTCACTGGTCTCACGGAAGATGTTGGCCGCGCCGTTGAAGTCGCCCTGCTCCAGCAGCCAGAACGCGCCAGGGATGTCGTTATGGACGGGGCACGCCTTCTGGCAGGGTGCGGCGGGGCACTGGATGCACCGCTCCGCCTCGATCATCGCGTTCGAGGCATCGAACAGGTGATAGACCTCGTCCCAGTTCTCGATGCGCCGGACGGGATCCTGCTTGTCGGGGCGGTGCGCCGGGATCTTCAGTCGCGCCTTGCGGTCGACGTCCGGGCGTACGGGTTTCGTCCCCTCGCCCGAGGATCCTCGTGGAGCGATCTGTTCAGACATGGCGGCCGGCCGTCCCGATGCGAGCCTCACACTGAACTCAGCGTACCGCAGGGATCGTTACGCTTGCAGGGATAGCAACATAATGCGGTCGATGTGGACTGTCAGAACCCTGCCGCGCGGCGGGAACGCCGATCCGAGACCGTCGCGCGGGCTCTTACCTCGGCGACTCCGCGCGTCCCCGATCGATCACGACGAACGTGCCCGATCCCATCCCGACCAGCACCCCGCGCGCATCGAAGCACTCGACCGTGCAGTGCCAACCGGTCCGCCCTCGGCGGATCACCCGTCCGAGGGCGCGCAGAGTGCGGCCCTCGATCGCCCGCAGCCAGCGGAAGTCCATCTGCGACGTGATCACGCGCTCGTGCGGCTCGATCAGCGTCCGCGCCGCCGCCCCCATCGCCGTGTCCGAGACCACCGTCCACACGCCACCGTGGAGGACCCCGTCCGCGTTCAGCAGCACGTCCGGGATCGTCAGCGTGATCTCCGCCCAGCCCTCGCCGCCGTCGGTGATGTCGAACCCCATGTAGTCGTAGATCGGCGACTTCATCGCTCGCGGCAGCGCGAGCCAGTCCTTCTCGGGGACGCCGGAGGAGCCAGCGGTCTCGTTCGAGCCGGGCGCGTCGGTCATGCGAGGCATCCTACCGGGTGGGCACCATGCGGGCGCCTCGCTCGGCCTACGCCGTCGCTCCAGCCTCAGCCATCGAGCGGGGGGCGCGCGCCCTCCAACGGTTGAGGGCGACAGCGGCGACGAAGAGGGCGCAGCCGGTGAGGACGATCGCCGGGCTCGCGGCGACGCTGGCGTGGAACGAGACGTGGAGGCCCACCACGGACGCCACGAGGGCGACCGCGATCGCGAGCAGCATGATCTGCTGGAGGCGCGTGACGAGCAGGGCCGCCGTAGCCGCGGGGATGATGAGCATCGCGTTGACCAGCACGATGCCGATCGCCTTGAGGGCGACGACGACGGCGATCGCGACCATCGTGACCAGCGCGTACTCGAAGACGCGGGCGGGGAGGCCCACCGTCCGCGCCATGGCGGGGTCGTAGGCGACGAAGAGCAGCTCCCGGTAGAACGCGAGGACGAACGTCACCACCGCAACGCCGAGGATCAGCGCGCCGACCAGGTCCGACCTCGACACCCCGAGGATGTCGCCAAAGACGAACGACATCAGGTCCGGCGTGTAGCTCGATCGGGTGGAGAGCACGAGGATGCCGATCGAGAACATCGCCACGAAGAGGATGCCGATTGCGGTGTCGTAGGAGACGCGGGCGCGCTCCCGCGTCCACCCGATGCCGAGCGCGGTGATGACCGCCGCCGCGAGGGCGCCGAGCGAGATGTTCATCCCCGAGACAAAGGCGACGGCCACCCCGGCCAGCGTGGAGTGCGCGAGGGCGTCCCCCGCGAACGCGAGGCCCTTGTGGACGACGAACGTCCCCACCACCCCACCGACGACGCTCACCACGATCAGCACGAGGAGCGCACGACGCATGAACGCGAACTCGTAGGGGCCTACCAGCCAGTCGAGGAGCGCGTCCATCAGTTGCCGCCCTCCCGGGCCTGCTCGCTGATCGCGATCGCGGACGCGGCGTCCGGGACCGTGAGCAGGTGGCGCTGGAACGTCTCGGTGAGCACCTCGGCCGTGAGGACCTCGGCGGAAGGGCCGGCCGCGATCACCCGGCGGTTGATGCAGATCGCCTCGTCG
>Ga0265293_10012482_pt1 | contig 11271 bp, 7 predicted proteins | sample Munlanlewell138R_FD_192505 | JGI IMG/M metagenome (GOLD analysis project Ga0265293, IMG submission 192505) | Leachate microbial communities from a municipal landfill in Southern Ontario, Canada - Leachate well 138R | ecosystem: Engineered > Solid waste > Landfill > Unclassified | place: Canada... | reverse complement strand
ATGTTGAAGTTGTTTTTAATGTAAAAAATCTTCTTATGTGGGATGAGTTTTATATAACCCACAGTTTGAATGATTATCCACAGAATTTTATTTATACTTCAACAGACAAACTTGAAAAAAATGATGAAAATAAATATGTTTTTAAAACTCGATCTGCTTATGGAAGTCGGATGATTGAGATATGGGCATATTCATCAGAGTATGAGATTAATAAAAGTTTATATACGGAGTTTGCGTTTATTGATAATAATAAAGACATTGAAATTAATTATGATTTTTTTGAGCCTTCACAAAAACCTGTAATTGTTATTTATGCTGTTTTGATATTATCAGGTATTTTTATTTTGGTGTTTTTTATTAACAGAAATTCAATGAAAATTTTAAATTTTTTAAAAAAGAAATCTTTTCTGGCGGAGTTTAACAGTATTTTTAATCAAAAAATTATTTTAATAAAATATTATGAAAAATTTTATCAATTTTTTTGTAAAATATCAGCTTTTGAAATTATCAATATAGATAAAAATCACAACGCTGATTTAATATCAATTCTTGAAAAAAGAGGGATGAAAAATATTTTTACTCAAAATTTGATTGTTAATATAAAAAATCTTGATAAAAATACAGTTTCAGAAGTTAAGGATTTTGCTGAAAAAGAAAATATAAGAATTTTTATTTTTTGTCATTCTTTTGAAAATGGCTTGAAATATGTTAATATTGAAGACTATAAAAGTGAAATAAATTTTATAACTCTTGATTTTAACGATGAAAAAATACATCTTGAGGAAATAAACAATGAATACGTATTCAGAAAATAAATATAAAACAAGGTTTTTTTTTCAAAATTTTAATTTTACGTATATTAATCCAGAAGGGGAAAAAGAAAATCCTCCTGAAATAAATAACAATTCAGTTTTTTTAAAAAAAGATGAAAATGAAGAATGGAATATTTTATTTTTTCCACTATTTATGAAAATTTCTAATCTCGAAAGTGTTGAATTAAAAATTGATTCAGACCAGAACGCTGATTTTGGATTAATTTACAAAAATATTGAAGGTAAAGAATTTTTTTCAAAAATAATCAAAATTAAAAAAGGTATAACAGAAAATGTTTATAATGCAGAAGATTTTAATTCGCCAAAATGGGTAAAGGAAAAATATGCTAAACCAGAATATATTGTAAACATTGGGTTTTATATCAGAAAAAAAAATAAACAGGTTAATCTGACAATTAAAGACGTAGTATTTAATTTCAAACAGTCGGCTGAAAATTTTTACATTGAAAAAAATCCAGTTTTATCAGAAAGAAATGGTGATTTTACTCCAAATTCAGCTGGTGAAATATATTTTGACACTGATAAAAATAATTATATTATTGAACTTTCAGCCAATCAAAACTTGTTTGAATGGGAATTTTTTGATAATAGAAAAAATAACCAGGCAGATGGTTTAATTCTAAATATTAATACTGATTCAGAAACCTTTTTGACAGCAGGGTTTGTTTTTGAAGACGGAAAACAGTTTTTTCATAATACCGTATGTGGGAATTCTTCCATAAAAATTGAATATATTAACAAAAATGTTTTAACAAAAATAATTTTTTATGTTGTAAGTCAAAAAAAATCTGTGATTAAAATCCAGAACTCAAGTTATTTTTATAATAATGTTAATTTTGAAAAAGAAAATTTAAAAAATGATTTTTTATGGAAAGAGCTTTATTCAAAGGATATAAAAAAAGAAAATATTAAATTAAATATGGCTGGTGCAAAAGTTGATATTGAATGCGGCAGCGTTATGAAACTGGATTTTTACGGAGACTGTTTTGAAAAAAACAGTTTTTCAGTGGTTGATATAATACATCCATTTTTTTCAAATTTTGATAAAAATGTAATTGAAAGTATAGGAATATATATTTCAGGTAATTCAAAAAATCCTGTTCGTGTAATTTTTAAAGGGGAAAATGGCGAAGAATACTGGTCAAATCCCTTTAAAATAAATTCGGAAGAAATGGTTTTTAAAAAAATCTATCTGAAAGATTTTTTTATTCCCGACTGGCTTGAAAACAAAAACATTGTATCACAATATCTTAAAAATATTGCTATTGCAGTTTCAGGAGAACATAAATCAGAAATAATTATTTATAAATTTGAACTTAATACTGGCAGTATGAAAAAATCGCTTGAAGAAAAACAGAGTGAAATTAAAATTTCAGATTTTTCAGAATTTACAAATTTTTCTGATTTTACATCAACCGTTACAAGTGAAAATATAGTTGTATCAGGAAGAAAAAACGATAAAGGTGAAATTTCTTTCAGAATTTTAGATAAAAAAGATAATTTTTTTATATTAAGATTTAATATGACAACATGTGGCGAAATGGATTTTTCAACTTTTACAAAAATCTCAAATATGATGCGTGTAAATTTTGAAACACCTTTAAAAATAATGCTTACCGATATCGAAGATTTTAAAGTCTGGACTGAAACTATTAACATTGAAAAAGGAATGCTTAAAAAATACAGTTTTCAGAAACAGCATTTTGTAAATGGTGATATTGCGGATATTAATTATGGAATGATTAAATTTGTTGAATTTCACTTGAACAATATTAATAATCCAGATAATTTTCAGCCTAAAATAATATACACTATGCCTGTTTTATCAGGTCAGGATAAAAATTCTCCAGCTTCACCAGTATCAATTTATATTGAAGATTTTAATTTTTTTGGTGAAAAAGAATTCAGGAATTACTGGGTAAGTTCAGGGAATGATTCAAGAGTTGAAGCCAATGGTGCTTTTACAGATAATGAACTTGATTATCCATGTCTGAAAGTTGATTTTTCTATAAGCTCTGAAAACAGTCTCCAAAACTGGATTGTGATGAAAAAAAATGACAGTGAGTATGAGCAGGACTTATCCAGGGCAGATTTTATTACATTTTTATTCAAATCAAGTGTAAAAGGTATGAAGTTGAGGTTTAAGGTAAGAGATACTTTACTCAATGAAAGTGAATATGAGTTTAAAAACATATCCACACTTGAAAAGTTTTCTAAAGTTAATATACCATTATTAAAACTTAAAGGAAAAGCAGATTTATCCAAAGTTTTAAATTATGAGTTTTATTTTGGGCTTGAATGGGCAAAACCACCAGTCAGAGGAAGTTTTTATTTTGCAACTTATTCTGAAAAAGAAAAAACCGTTTCAACATTTTCTTTAAGAAATAAACCTGGAAAATCACCCCAGAAAATGATTTCTCTTGATAATATCATATCCAAAATAAAAGCTTCAAACTCAAAAGTTAATCTTGACGGAAATCTTTTAGAATATTCTCAGATTAAACCAGTATTGGATAAAAAATTAGAGAAAAACAGCAATGTGTTTGGAATAAAAGATATAAAACTTGAACAGACTAAAAAATCAAAAAAATGGGGATTAAATGAAGTTGCTCTTTTTATAGAGCCGACTAATCTTTGCAATCTTTCCTGCATAATGTGTAATCATGGTGATAATTCATTTGACAGAAGTCTTGGGGTTATGAAATACAAGGAGTTTAGAGAAATAGCAGAAGAAATAAAAAAAGGTGGTTTTAATATATGGGAAGTCGCTCCTTTCTGGCTTGGTGAACCTTTTATTCATCCACAGATTACTGACTTTATTGATAAACTTTCAGAAGTAAAGAGGATTCCAGGAAATATTCAGCACTTTAACATTCATACAAACGGAAATGTTCTTACAGATAAACATGTTGAAAGTGTTGTAAACTCTGAACTTGACTCAATTCTTTTTTCAATCGATGCAGCTGACCCTGAAACTTACAGAAAAATCAGAGTAAATGGTGAGCTTGATGTTGTAATGTCAAATATTAAAAAATTAATTGATAGAAGAAATTCTCTTAACAGAAAAAAACCGGCAGTAATAATGCAGTTTATAGTGATGGATGAAAATGTTGGTGAAATAATGGATTTTATTAAACTCGGACAGAATATTGGTATAAACGAAGTAATTTATGCTGGCAGAAAGGAAGATAACATACATAATCTACCGATGAAACCAAATCTGCTTTTCCCACAGATAGATTATGACCTTGTATTTATAAAATCGCTTGAGCCGAATGCACTTACAAAACATCAGAAACATCGTGAAATACTTACCGAAGTAAAAGAAAATATTGTAAGAAGACCATGCGGTTCTCTTTGGAAAATGTTTTCAGTGGCGTGGGACGGCTCTGCAACAGCATGCTGTAGAGATGATCAGGTTAAAATGCCTATAGGAAATGTTTTAAAAGAAGGCGTTGAAAATGTCTGGTATGGAGAAGCTATAACAGAATACAGAATTGCTCATATATTAGGTGATTTTGATAAAGTTCCAAAATGTCGTGAATGTGTAAACTGGGTTAAATATCCGGTAAGTGATGAAAGTATAGAAAGCTGGCTTATAAGCGTTGGTGAAGAAAAACTCATACCATTATATAAAAAAAGATTTGGAAAGGAGTAAAATAACATGTTTTCAAATCTTTTTGAAAATTCAGTTTTATCTATTGAATTAACAAATTTCTGCAACTGTTCATGTGTTATGTGCACACAATCTCAGATGAAAGGTCATGCGCGTGGATTTCTGTCTTCTGAAATTTTTGACAAACTTCTGAAAGAAATTGTTGATAACGATTTATGTTTTGACAAACTTATTCCATTTGGACTTGGTGAATCAACACTTCATCCTGAATTTTTTGATTTCATGGAAGAAATTTTCAAAATAAACAGAACAAAAAGATATTTTAAATCTATCGATATTCATACTAATGGCATTAACATGAGTGATGAACTTATAAAACTGTTTGCAGAAGGCGGTGGCGGATTATCCACTCTGAGCTTTTCAATAGATGCAGCCAGTGAACAAACATATTTTAACATAAGACGAAACAGAAATTTTAACAATATGATAAAAAACATTCAAAATGTAATCAGAAAAAGAAAAAATCCTCAGGATCCCAAAATTATACTTCAATTTATAGTAATGGAAGAAAACAGAGAGGAAGCTCCACTTTTTTTAAACTTCTGGAAAGATTTCTTAAATCAAAACAGATTAGATTTTCAGGTGAATTATGACTGGAATCCGCCCATGATAAAAGATACAATTTTTTTTAAAAGATTGAATCCTGTTAAACATGAAGAAATATCCAAAGCTGAAAAAATTCATTATAATGTAGTTGAAAATCTGGGACTTATTGAAAAAAAAACTGAAAACTCTGATAGAGCTGTTGAAAGCAGAGAATACAGAGGTGAAAAAAGAAGATATCCATGCAGCGGTCCATTCAAATATGTAATGGTAAACTGGGAAGGTGAGGTTACAGTCTGCTGTATTGATACATTAAGAGAACTTTCACTTGGAAATCTAAAAAATAACACACTTCAGGAATTGTGGTGGAGTAAAAAAAATCATGAATACAGACTGGCACATATATCTGGAGATATATCATCGATGGATAAATGTTTAAAATGTAACAATCTGGATTCGCCTGAAATATCTAAAAAAGAAATTGAAAAATATTTAAAAAAGTTTGGATTTAAGGATTATATGAAATATTTAGGGGATTTATAATGTGGATGGAGAAATTTCTTGATAATTATATACTGGTTGAATTAACAGATTACTGCAATTATAACTGTATAATGTGCTGCCATGACAGACCAGAAGGTCCTCATACTTCCAAAAAAGGCTTTATGGATAAAAATCTTTTTATCAAAATAATAAATGAGCTTCCTCACATGAAAGCTGCCTGCGGTCTTAAGTTATTCTGGTTAGGTGAACCTTTTTTGAATCCTGTTTTCCCTGAAATGTTTGAAGAATGCTGCAAAATTCTTAAACAGGATAAAGGTAATTATTATATTGATCTTCATACTAATGCAGCTTTTCTGACACCCGAAATAAGTGAACTTCTTATTAAAAATTCAGATATTGTTCCAAGAATTACACTTTCACTTGATGCTTTTTCGCAACAGACTTATTCCAAGATAAGACGAGGTGGAAATCTCCATAATGTTGTGGAAAACATAGAATATTTTTTAAAACTGAGGGCAAAATATAACAAAAGCAGACCCGGACTTATTTTTCAGTTTATTGTAATGGAAGAAAATAAACATGAAGCAGGTGATTTTGGCAAATTCTGGATTGAAAAAGTAAATAAATATAAAAATACCTCATCTGGGAAAATAATGGAAAAATTAACCCAGATATCAGGATATTCACTTGGGAAAAAAATCGGAAACACTTTAAAACTTGAAGATACAGCAGATGTCGTATGGTATAAAAGGCTTGATACAAGTGCTGAAAAACTTGCTGATGCTGAAAAATGTTATGTTGAAACAATGAAAAAATTTAATCTTTCATCTAAAATTGAAAATAATGTGGAAATAATAGTATCAGAATTTAACCTATGGAATCCTGAACAGCAGCAGAAAAAATCTGAAGAGAAAAAAGAAAACAGAAGAAGAGCCTGCTCAGGTCCATGGAAAACTCCGGCAATAAAATGGGATGGAACTTTGACAATATGCTGTTTTGACCCTTCAATGGAGCTTCAAATTGGCAATCTCAACAATAATACTTTTTCAGAGCTATGGTTTGGGGATAAAATAAATTCAATCAGAAAAAATCATTTAAATGGAGATTTTGATAAAGTGCTTACAAAAGATGGATATCAGAAATGTTTGTATTGTCCTGGTCTTGATACTCCTTTTTTAAGTGATGAAGAGATAAAAAACTATGAAAGAAATTGATTTGACACTTGAAATATCAAACACTTGTAATTTTAAATGTGATATGTGTTATCTTGAAAAAAAAGATAATGTTTCAAAATCCTTTATGAATATAGAAACTGTTCAGGAGTTTGCAAATCAGATTGAAAACTCAAGTTATAAAATAAAAGTTCTCAGAATATTCTGGGCTGGCGAACCCCTTATGAATCCAGATTTTGATAATATAATAAAAATACTGTCAAAAATGGATAAAGTTGAAAGAATAGCTTTTGATACCAATGCTTCTTTACTTGACAGTCAAAAAATTAGTACGCTGATTGAGCTTGCCTCAGTAAAACCAGTTCATATTATTTTTTCACTAGATGGATATTCTGATGAAATTTACAGAAATATTAGAAAAGGCGGGAATTTTTTCGAAGTGATGAAAAATATAGAAACTTTTATAATAAAATATTCTAATAGTATCCACAGTCAGAATATTAAAACTATGGTTCAGTTTGTTGTTCATCCTTTAAACTGTCATGAACTCAAGGATTTTATTAATCACTGGCGTAATTTTTATCAGAATAATAACCTTGATTTCAATATTTTCCTGAATCAGAGCATGGCGCTTGATAATGGGGTAAATATTAGACCGCTGACTGTACAGTCTGATGAAATGGGAATATCTCAGCAGAATGCAAATATTCTGTATGAAAAAACCCTTAAAGAATCTGGAATAATAAATCATAATCAGAAAATTTTAAATTTCTCACAAGGTGGTGGAAAAATTGAAATACAATAAAAGACTGCCCTGTGGTTCTATTTTTAAATCACCTGTAATAAGAGTAGATGGTTCTGTTACTGTGTGTAATTATGACCTTTCACTTGAACTCAAACTGGGAAATATTAAAGAAAATAACATTTTTGAGTTATGGGAAAGCGAAAAAATAAAAAAGTTAAGAGAAAAACATATATTAAATCAGGAATTACCTGAAAAATGCAGAAAATGTGTCCCTGATTTTGTGCTTTCGAGAGAACACTCAGTGAAATATATGAAAAAAAATAATATGAATTCAAGAATAACAGAGTTTCTTGTAAGAACTGCTGAAAAACCATCCATACTTCTTGTAAATCCACTTGTTTCACCGAAAGCCCCTTATAAGACAACTGTAACCCTTGGATTAGGCTGTCTTGCCTCATATATTAAAGACTATTATAAAGTAGAAATTATTAATATGAACTATTCAAACATTGATAATTACGAGCTTGTAAAATATGCTTCAAAAGAAAAATTCAATGTTATTGGTGTCACAGCAATGACATATCAGGTTGAAGGCGCTTTAAGATTATGTGAACTTGTAAAAGAAGTAATTCCTGATTGTATAACAGTGATGGGTGGTGTTTTTGCAACAATGAATCATGAATATATTATGAAACATAATTCTGTTGATTTTGTCATAAAAGGTGAAGGTGAAAAACCTCTTTTAAATTTTTTAAAAGCACTGGAACAAGGAAAAACTGATTTTGAAAATATAAAATCAATAGTATGGAGAGATGGAAAAAAAGTTGTTGTAAATCCGCCGGAAGATTTTCTGGAAGCTGATGAAATTCCAATTGTAATAAGGAAAATTATGCCAACTTATGGATTTATTTTTGATGACAGTGCATTTGAAAACACACCTGATGGTAAAGTGTCTGCTGTAGTAATGTTTTCAAGAGGATGTCCCGGTAACTGCATATTCTGTGAATCACCTCACATGTGGAAAAGAAAAGTCAGAATAATGTCAATTGAAAGAATAATTAAAGAGCTGAAATTAATCATAGCGGAGTTTAATCTCAGAAATTTTGTGATTGATGATGATGCGTTTACTGCTGACAAGGACAAAGTTGTTGAATTCTGTAATCGGATAATTGAAGAAGATTTGAATATAAAATGGAGATGCAACACAAAAGTTACCATGATTGACAGAGAATTGCTCTTTCTAATGAAATCAGCTGGATGCGTAAAAGTTACTTATGGAATAGAATCAGGAAATCCTGAAGTGCTGAAAAAACTTAATAAAGAATTTACAGTTGAAGATGTAAGAAATGCACTCAGACTTAATAAAGAAACCGGAGTTCCCGGAAGCATGCTGATGATAATAGGAAGTCCGGGAGAAACACCTCAGACAGTTAATGACAGTGTTAATCTTATTGAAGAATTAGAGCCTGAAGGTGGATTTGATTTTCAGATAATGCAGCCACATCCCGGAACTACACTCAGAAGAGGATTGAATTTTTTTGGTGGAACAATACTGACAGATGACTGGGATGAGTATTTTTCAGATAATATTACATATATTCCTGAAAATTTCAGTAAGGAAGAATTTGCCCTGTTATGTAAAAAAGTAACTAAAAGACCGATTAAAATGGCTTCATTTGGAAAACTGTCATTCTCAGAAAAACAAGGCAATATTATAAAAATACCTGTTGATATGTGGGAAGATTCATTATGGAACAGACTTAATACCTTTTACTGGAAAGGGGAAGAAACTTTTCATAAAGGATATACCCATGTGCTGGGAGCTGATTATGGTTTTATTACATATAATTTTAATGTTTCAAAAATCCCTCAAATAGTAAAAATACGATTTACTGCCTGTTCTCAGAGTCTTGAGCAGAGCTCTAAAGTCTATGTTTCGATTAATAATATGGAAATATGTGATGTTATTATTGGTGAAAAAGACAGTGAAGGTTATGATTATGAAATATTCTGCGGTGTTGAAAAAACATCAGATATCAATTTTAGCAAAGGAATTAATGAAATCAGATTTGAAATAAAAAAAGATAAAATGGCAAATGGAATAAGTATTATGTACAAGGCACTTGAAAATTCAAGTGTTATAAGAGAAAAACCAATAATCATTGAGTTGATTAGTTAAAGGGCGAAAAGAAAATGACTTTTATTTTAAAAAAACACGGTGAACCAATACCGGTGCTTATAATAGACCTTATAAGCTACTGTAATCTTAACTGTGTTATGTGTCCACAGTCTGCAATTAACAGAAATGAAAAATACCGAGGTGTGATGGATTTTGAGCTTTATAAAAAAATAATTGATGAACTTGCCGCTCCACCTCAGAAAGCACGAGTTATAATTCCATTCTGGAATGGAGAGCCTGTTTTATACCCTCATTTTAAACAGGCGGTGATTTATGCCGGGGAGAAAAAACGTCAGAACCCGGAAGCATGGGAAGTTTGGTCACTTCATTCGAACTTTACTCTTATAAATAATGAAATTGCAGAAGCAATAATTGATTCAGAACTTTTTGGTCCAATTACTGTTTCGCTGGATGCCTGTTCTGAAAGTGTATATAAAAAAATCAGAGTTGGCGGAGATTTTAACAATACAATATCAAATATAAAAGAGTTCATAAAAATCAGAAATAGTAAGAAAAAGCAGTTTCCAAGTCTGGTAATGCAGTTTATTGTTATGGATGAAAATGTTGCTGAAACAGAAAACTTTGTCAATTTCTGGAAAGCTGAATTTGACAAATACGGCATAAAGCCTAAAATTGTATGGGATGAAGCTGGTGGATTTGAAAAAGATACAATTTTTATTAGACGAATGATGGCTGATAAATTCGAAAAACAGCAACATTACGATGAAATCCATAAGAAAGTGCTTGCAGATATGAATTTTATAAATGGTGAAAGTACTGAAAAAACCTTTATTTCATCAGAGTTTGATTCAGAGAATACAGAAAAAAATGAAAAAAGAAGAGAGCCATGTGTTGGTTTATGGCAGCATTTTGGAATACGCTATGATGGTGAAGTTTCAGCCTGCTGTCGTGATTTCAGATGTGAAATGAGCATAGGTAACATTAATAAAAACTCAATATGGGAATTATGGAACAGTGAAAAATTAAAACAGTTCAGACTTTATCATATTGCTGGAAAATTCAATCTTGTTAAAATCTGCAAATATTGCCCAGGTCAGCCATTTGGTCAGATGACAAAAGAAATTACCGAGAGTTATACAGATAGCATTGATAAAAAATCTCAGTTTAAAAAAGATATAGATGAAATTTGGAAAAGTTAAAAAATTGATAAAAAAAACAGCATTTTAATTAATTTTGTTTAATAAAAAAAATACACCAATAAAAATCAAAAAAGAAACTGATGAAAAAATAATACTAATAATTTTTTCATCTCTGTTTTCGATTTTAAGTAAAAAAGGAAAGAATCTGATAGTTTTTTTAAAATCATTTTTCATTGTAAACTTTGCCACAACCCAGAATATTATTGATATAAAAAAACTTATTAAAATATTTTCCATAAGAAAATTTTAATATATTATTTTATAAAAATCAAATTAACATGGACTTTGCCAGCAATTCACAATAAGTTTTTTTCGTAATATTTTTGCTGTCACCCCGGTGTGGACTTCGTGTAATGCTGCTATCGCAACATGTGATGGCTTTCAGCCATGTAAAGACACCTGAAGGTGTCAGTAAAGTTGACTATAGTCAACAGTTAAAGATTTTTCGGATCACGGATT
>Ga0265293_10012481_pt1 | contig 11271 bp, 12 predicted proteins | sample Munlanlewell138R_FD_192505 | JGI IMG/M metagenome (GOLD analysis project Ga0265293, IMG submission 192505) | Leachate microbial communities from a municipal landfill in Southern Ontario, Canada - Leachate well 138R | ecosystem: Engineered > Solid waste > Landfill > Unclassified | place: Canada... | reverse complement strand
TAGATACATCAAGATATGTAATCACTACTGTTGATTGACCAACACTAGAAGAATCAAATCCCGAAATCTCATAATCTTCTATGATTTCTTCTGTATTTCCTTTTTTGTATGTCACAATCATACCTTCAGGATCAAATGATTGATCAAGATAATATGATGTCTTATAATCTCCTGTTACGATGAGTTGTGCCTCATCATCTTTTTTACATCCTATTAAAAGAAATGTAGAAAAGATAAAAAGAACAATTAAAATGTATTTTTTGATCTGCATAAACTTTCACCTCTATCTTTGTTTTCGCCCTTATTATACATGAAGAGATATGAGATTGAAAGCGTTTTTGCAAAAAAAGTTAACCGATTAACTAAAATTAATAAAAAAACGTTAAAAAATGAATATTTGAACTAATTTTTTGTATAAAATAAAAACACAAACTCAATTTTACCGGAGGGGTGCATGAGTTTGTGTTTCTATTGTTTGTGCTTCTGCTTCTTCAAATATAATTACTTAATTATTTTATTCTTTTAAAATATCTTATAGTCAAACTTGCACCATTACCCTTTAAAGGTTGATAAATAACTATGTCTTTTGGTACCATAAATTTTTTCATAGCATTGCAACAAGTAAGCATTCTATGATTTTTTCCAGGGTAGCCACCTAGTTTTCTATGTATATCACCAGCATTTAAATCAATATAATCCGACTTCATAGTATTGATAGCTTGTTGAATATAGTCGATAAATTTCTTAATTGTTGGTACTGCTTTATTAGTTTCTACAATCATATGATAAAAGCTCCTCAATATTAAAATAAGTTATTTTTTATCTTGATTATCTAAATGCTTAGTTATAAATCTTATTAAGTAATCACCAAAGATTTCAATATTTTCCTTCTTAAATCCATAGACTTTTGCTAGTGTTTCTTTATTTCTTGGTTTCATTTTTGATAAATACCCTGCAACTTTATCATCATACACATCAGTTTCAGCCATTTTATTATAAGCAGCAATCTTTGTTCTTTCTATCAATAATAAATCCAATAACTCTTGATCAGGCTCAAATGATTTTTTCTCTTTTATGATTAGTTTATCTTTAACAAACTCTATAATATCAACACCAAGCAAATCCACTCTTTTAGGTCCAAAGCCTTTTATTTCAGCTAATTCTTTTAAAGTAGTAGGCTTATGTTTAATAATATCAAGCATCATTTCATTATTATAGACATTGTATAATGGATATAATTTGTGTTTCTTACTCATTTCAATACGAAACTGCTTTAATAATTCTATTTGCTCGTCATTTACTTCATTTTGATTCTCAGTCTTTTTAGGCTTTGATTCTGTAATTGCTTTTTTCTTTGGTTTTAAAAATTCTATCGATGATTCTCCATTTTTTTCAATATCATTATCATATCTTTCTTTAATACTTTTAATTAACTTATCTACATCATCGGCTCTTAAAATTTTAATGTCCATTGCCTCTGCTATCTCTTTAGCATCGCTTGTTAAATCTGAAGTGGTAATAATCCATAAATCCGTTAAATTGTGTCTAGATTGTGCACTAGCCAACTGATTAATAGGTTCTGTTCCAACTCTATTTTTCCAGTATTTAGCTTGAACACCTATTCTTCTAACTCCACCATCATTTTGAGGTATGGTTAAGATTAAATCCGCTCCACCGTCACCTCTACCTTTTTTACCTATTTTTTCAACTTTAGATCCCTCTAGTTTAAAAACATAATATAAAAACCACTCAAATTTGTCGTAATCATAATATGTGTCATTCATCAATTCTTCAAAACTATTAGGAAATAAAAAATCGATCTTTTCTGTTTGTCTAAGTAAGTCTTTTAGTAATCCCATAATCGTTTGTACCTATAAACATAGGACTCCCCTTTCATATTATTTGTATTTTTTAATATTGCTCATATACAATTTTTAATATGTATATTTTTCTAATATCCGACTCAATCTATATGCTTCATTCGATTCATTTGTTTTAAACCTATAAATATTTATATTGTTTAATCTAAATGCTTTATCTTTAATTTCGTCATGAAATCTTTGTTTTTCATTTTGTTCATGATACTTAATACCATCTACTTCAAGAACAAAAAGATTTTCCTTTGATACTTTATTGTAAAATAAGAAATCAACATGAGTCCATGGATGCAATAGATATTTTCGTTCTTCTTCGCTAAATTCTGAAATGTTTTCTATGATTTTAGATAATCTAATATGCATTGCATATCCGATGATTTTATTTGATTTTAGTATCTTCTCAATAAGCTCTTTCATCAATAATTCTGTTTTGTACAATTTAGGCTTTTGTTTATATTGTTGTACCAAAGCATTAGTATATTGGGTATATAAATAATCAAATACTGATGTAATGGTAGATTCTTTGGTAATTGTACTCCCATAAAGATATTCAGTATATTTAATAAAATCATGAATCACATTATTTTCAGATCGATAAACTTTATCTGAGACAATTGCTGTTACTTTCTCTTTTCCTCTAGAAATTGCAACATTTAATAGTTTATCATTAGTAACAAAATCATAAAGTCTATTTTCTATTTGTTCTGGATTTTTATCAAGAGAATTAACAACAAACGATAAAATAATTTCATCTTTTTGTCTGCCTTGAAATTTATGAACTGTATCAGCCTCTAAATTGCAATCATCAATATTTTTTTTAATCAAGTCTGCTTGATATCTAAATGGTGTAATTACACCAACCCTTGTTTTATCTCCTCCCTTTAATAAACTAATAACTTCATCAATCTCTCTTTGATTATACATTCCGGGTCCATAAGGATTCTTTCTTGCATGATGTCCTGGTACTGTCTTTATTATCTGAATATGTTGACCATTATTTTTAGTCATAGGTATTAATTCATTATCATAAAACATTTTATTACAAAAGTTAATAATATCTGGAGAACATCTATAATGTTCTCTAAGAAGTGTTATAGGAACATTTTCTATAGATTCTCTGATCGATTTCAATACTGAATTTGATTCGTATCGATATGTAGGAGGAATTTCATACTTAGCTGCTAAGATTCTTGATTTATCAAATAATCTATCTTCATCAATTTGTTGAAGTTGTCTAGAATCCCCAACGACAACTAGTTTCTTTGCAGAGCTCATTGCGAGGATATTGCTTAATAAATCTCCTTGTGAAGCTTCATCGATGATTAAGTAATCAAACAAAAAAGCTTTTGGAGCATTATTTAAAAGTGAATGTGATGTGCTTAGAACTATCGGATATCTTTTTAAAAAGTTTTCAAAATCACTTTTAAATGATTGTCCAGAAAAATCTTTATGATTTATTTTTTCATATTTATCATAAAGACAATTTAGTAAATATACTTTTGAAAGATCTTTTAAGTGTTTTTGAGTTTTATCTTTATTTAGTTTATCAAGTTTATCCTCATTCTCTTTAATCTTATATTTTAATTCTTCAATCCTTCTTAAATAATACAAGTTCTCAACATTCAAGATTAAATCATAAATATTCATTTCATTTAGTTTTATACGATATTTAAATTTGATAAACCATTTTTCAATAAAATTTATTTTCTTAGGTTTTTCTAATCTTCTGCTTAAACTTAAATAATCTTTAGCTGTTAATTTTTCATTGATTTCAATTTTAATTAATTCATGTTTGTCAAAATTGACTTTCTCTTGAGAAATCTCAATGAGTTCATTTTTTAATTTGGCATTGTTTATTTCAATGTCTTGAATTAATTTCATTGAATCACTTAAATTTTTAATTTCTTTTGTATATATTTCATTGCTTGTTTTAGCATGTGATAGGATAAAAGCATTTACTGAATCATTATTATTTGTTTCAAAGAATTTATCAACATTATCTTTATTACCTAATTTAGCTACTATAAAAGCGATGTCTTCATCAAAAAGTTTTTCATAAACATTATCTATCGCAGTATTATTGTTAGAAACAACAGCACAGTTTTCTCCTCTTGAAATAATATTAGCAATCAAATTAAGTATAGTTTGCGTTTTACCTGTACCAGGAGGACCTTCAATAATAGATATAGTATTTTTCATCGCATTTTCAATAGCTTTATACTGAGACTGATTAAAGTCAAATGGAACAATATTTATTCCTATATCTTTTAAATTACGACTATTTCCTTTTAAATAATCAAATAACACAGATTCTGTTTTTGGAGTCAATCTTTTATAGTTTCGAGCTAGATAATAAAGTGGCTCTTCTTTTGTTGTGATAGATTCAGCATAATCTGCAAGTTTAAGATAATATTCATATATATCCTTATATTTATTAGATTCTAGCTTTATTTTTTTGGTGAATGTAGTACTAGTAGGTGAAATAACCCTATACATATTTCCTTCAAACTCATCTAGCTTAATTGCTGGAACTAATTTGTCATTAACATAGACATCATATTTTTCTATATTGATATTTTTTATTTTTCTTATAAATTTGACGTTTTCTTTTTTATAAAAGATTTTATTACTTGATTCTTTAAAATAAATGTTATATCCTGTAAAATTCCCGTAGTAATACGCCTCATACATACTAGAAATCTCTTCTGACTTATAAATGTAGGTGTTTTTATCATGACTAAACAAAAAAACAGCTATGTTTTCTTTATCTAGATTTATGCGATCCCCCATGAAAACCACTCTTTTCTTATTAAATAGATATTGCTAAGACTATATGATTAAATTATATCATATTTAGTGCTTAACAAGGATTTCTTTTTTTGAGATGGTTAATCTAAAATTATACTTTTTTCTATATGAAATATAAATCCAAATCTTCGTACAATGCATCATAAATAGAAAAACAAGTCATAAACTCAGCTAGAGTATTGACTTGTTTTAAATCTACTTAGTTTTTCTATTGATTTCAATCAGTGTCTTATGGATTTTTTCTAATGTATCTTGCTGATCTTGCTGCATACGCACAATTTCATTGATTTTCCAGTACCATGTAACAATCTCTCTAATGATTAAAACTACTATTATCGCTACAGCTAATGCCAACCATAGATTATTGATTAATTCTAATACATATATACCCCAAATTATAATTAATGTGTCAAATTAAACAACTTTTGTATATCAATATTTCGAATCAATTTCAAAAATTTTTTTTGATAGCAAGACAAATAAAATAATTAAAGGAAGTATCGAAATACTTAATGCTAAAAAAGTTGACCCTGTATTATAACTCAATGGGTCTGCTAAAGATGATATCAAAACAGGTAAAGTATAATTTTTGCCTTTCGATATCATAATCATCGGTATTAAAAAGTTGTTCCACGAACTAACAAATAACATGAAAAAAGAAAATATTATTTTGTCTTTAATGACGGGTATACTGATATCTTTCATTATTTTGAACTCAGTTGCACCATCAATTCTTCCCGCTTCCATCAAGTCGTTAGAAACATAAAAGCATAACTGATATAAATAGACATATACTCTGATGTTTATAATAAATGGAATGATTATACCAACAATACTTCCATATATACCCAAATAAGAGATAGTCTTTAAATTACCAATTAATATACTTGATTGAGGTATAAAAATAGATGTGGCAAAAAACATCAATAAAAGTCTTTTATACTTAAACTCATATTTATTCACAGCATATGCCGCTAAAAAAACAACTATCGTCGAAATCATTGCGGTACTTAATGCCACAATTAGTGAGTTCATAATAATTCTTAAAAAATCAAAATGAGCTGTAATATAAAATAAATTATTCTTAAACTGATCTCCAAACCAGTATTCAGTATCATTTCTGAATGCCCAACCAGCATCTTGAGTCATCCCAATAGTAATGTATATAAATGGATAGAGCATAATGAAAATGACTATCATTAAGAGAATTTTTTTAATTAACTTCATAAATAAATTCTCCTTTTGGCTTTCTAACAAAATAAAATATAAAACCTATAATCATTATAACCAAACCCAACATTGCAGCATAACTAAAGTTTCCATATTGAATTGCTTGAATATATACATAATAAGATAGTGTAATAGTAGACTGATTAGGATTTCCTAGAGTTAGATTCATAGGAATCTCTATAAGTGCAATCATTTCAACTACTGAAAGAAATACAATTGTTTTTAACACAGGGAGAGTTAGAGGGATTTGAACAAATCTAAGACGATCGATCGTATTACCCCCATTTAATATCAGAACTTCTTCATATGATTTGGGAATATTTTTCAGAGCATTAATATAAATCAACACATAAAATCCTGCACTACCCCACAGTGTTGCAATAGAAATCATAATTCTTGAACCTAATGAGCTACCAAACCAATCAATTCTGAACCCAAATGTCATCTCTATAAAATTGTTAATCACACCTTGATAAGTAAAAACATATTTGAAAATGATTGCATAAGCAAATAAACCCACTAGTGTTGGAAGATATAAGAAAAGTAAAACTAATCTTTTCCTTCTTACATCTTCCAGTAGGTTAGCGATAAAAAATATAAATAAAAACTTAATTATAATATAGAAAATAAAAATCAATAAAGTATTAATGATACTCTTCCAAAATACATTGTCATTGATCATACTTTTTATGTTGTCAAAAAAAACCAAGTTCATATCAGCGTTATTAAAATCAACAACTGAAGTAATTGCAGTGAACAAAATTGGTAACAATCTAAATAACACAAAAAATATAATGAATGGCGTTATTAACAATAATGGAAAATATTTATTCTTGTGCATTCTCTAAAATTGATGCTTTCACTTCATTTAAAGTATCTTGAATACTTGCATCATTAAATAAGATATCTTCTTGTCCTAATATATATTGGTTATAATTATAAGCATTATATTTACTAGCAAAAATTGCTGGTGCTTCATGAATATTAGAGGCTACCTGTTCAAGATATTTTTGATTTCCAAAAAATGCATCTTCTTGTTTGAAGTATTCATGTTCATATGCATCTAGTAATGCTGGGAAAATACCACCTATTTCTAATCCTGATACTAAAGCATCAGCATTCAAAGTATACCATTCAGTAAACTCTTTTGCACCTTTAGTTTGATCGCTAAAAGCATTAACATATAAATAACTCCCGCCAGTTATGGAAGCTGATGATTCATTTTCATCCCACGATGGAAGAGGCAATAATATCCAGTCCCCGCTTGTATCTTCACCAATACTCTTAATTTGACCACCTAAGAAAAACCCTTGAATTTGCGCGGCAATTTGTCCGTTAATCATCATAGATTTGTAGTCACCTGTATCAATATGTCCAACAACTCCTGAGTCATATAAATCTTTCACCCATGACATAGCTTGTAAAGAGTTAGAGTTACCGACTTGCACTTCTATATCTCTTGACATAAACCACTCACCTTTTTGAGAAGTCATAGTTCTATATAATCTATCGTCTCCTCGCATATTGTAAGCTGTCATAAAGACATCTTTATCTGTATTATTTGAAATGATATCTAAACCAACTGTCTTATACTCATCCCAGGTCCAACCATTTTCTAAAATATCGTTAATAACATTAGTATCCCATAATGGTTTATATGCAAACACATATGTAGGTGCAATACCATATGGCATTGCTACCAGTTTATTGTTGATAGTTGCTACTTCAATAGTTGAAGATACAAATTTTTCAGCTGCATCACCACTGATATCAAAAGTTTCAAAAATCTCTGGCCACATATCATAATATCCTCTTAATTTCATCGAATCAACCAAAATAACATCAGCCATGGTTTCTGGATTATTAAGTTCTTTTGCTGCCATAAATTTTGTATCTATATCTCCTTGACTGAAGGATAAGACAGTTGCGTTAAACTCACTATCAACTTCTTCTTTATATCTTTCTACCGCATCAATTAATATATCAACATTTCGATTCCATGCCCATATAGTTAAATCTACGGGCTCACTCCCACATGCAGATAGCGAAAAGATAATACCTGCAAACACAAACAACAAGATTAATTTTTTCATATTTCCTCCTCTAGTGCAATACTTGTTTTATTGCACTACATTTTTATTAAGTGCATATTTTCGCATATGCATCTATACACATTTTAAAAAAATTATTAAATTAACACTTAAAACTTATATTATACGCATATTAATTATTATTAAACTCAGTAATATTATTATAAGCAATCCGAAATACTAATACTAAGGTTATATGTAACTAATAAAATTCATAAATTATAAGAAACTATTAACTTAATCGTTGCTTGTTGGTTTACTAAATTTTGGTGTCCCGTTTTTAGCTAAACCGTTTATTTTGAGTTTATCATTATTGCTGTTTTTATGATTAATGAGCTCTTTTAACATTCTATTATTGTCTTTTTCTAGCTTAAGCAACTCATCATACTTCTCAATTTCAGCACTTATTTCTAAAAGTTTTGATGCTTTCATAAGTTTATCATGACCATTAAATGATATTTTTTTCAGCTGCTGATAATATTTTAGTTAATTTAAGATTTACATCATTAGCTGTATCTTTTGTTTTGTTAAAAGTTTTCTCAAAAGAGCCAATCTTTTCAGCAAATAGATCAATTATACCTTGAGTTTGATCTTTATAAACAAGAACTCTAGAAAGATTATCATCTATATTTTTAATTGTACTCATGATATGCTTCATACTTTTTTCATTCTCAATTTTTATATCATCAAATCTTTTTGGATCTAAAACTTCAATAAACTTTTCTTTAAAATCAACAGTTACTTTTTCAATATCTCTAAATAACTTTTTGCACTGCTATGATTTTTGCTATTTGTATTTCTTTAGCAGCATGAACAAGTCTTCTACTAACAATATAATCGTAAATTGTCGTGCCTGTAACAAAAATAAATAAACGTGAAAAATGAACTTTTGAATAACCAACTGTTTTAGCAAGAATTTCTGCAGTTAATTCTTCTTTTAAGTTGTTTTCAATATATTCTATTGTTTCTATTATGATTAATTTTATAGACATCTAACCACCCTCACATTTATATTGTACTACTATTGATTAAAGCATAATATTCCAAAATTATCATTGATTCTGATTAAAAATAAAAGTGGTTCATTATAGGACCCTTTTTTCTCTATACAGCACTTCATTTACTTACGTTAATACATTATTTACCCACTCATGACATCATAAACTCATGTTATTGAATTGATTAATTTTAAAAAAGAAAAGGTGGAGAACAAACCCTACCACCTTGATTCCAAACTACTATCTACTTTTTGTTTTAGAATTGTTTGGATTCTTTTGATTTGCTCTGTTGTCAACTCTAGCTTGATGTGAAGAACTGTTTGGGTTATGTTGATTGGAATGATTGTTCGCTGAACCCCTATAAGCAGAGTTGTTTGGATTCATAGAATTTGAACGAGCATTATTTGCACTATTTCCGCCCTTAGCCATGATTTTCTCCTTTCAATTTTTCAGTATTACCTATATTTTATATTAAATCATTTGAAGATTGTAGGAACAATTGTTCATAAAATATAAAAACATTGCCCTAATTGAGCAATGCTTCTATCGTTGTATCAAATCTACTAGCTATCTTAATTAATGTAGTAACTATTGGAATACTAGAGCGTTTACCCAACCAATAACCAATGGTTCGAATATCAATTTCTAAATCATCAGCGAGTTGCTGTTGGGTTAGAGAATATACTCCCATTAATTTAAGCAAATTATCTTTGAATCTTTTATTTGTAGTCATATCTGCACCTCCAACCTCAGTTATAGGTGTTTATGATTACAAAATGATTATATCATTAATCTTGCTTTCGTTCCATCAATTCCAAAAATTTTTTAATGTATGATATCTCATCACTCGTAATAATACGTGTTGTGAAACTTTTTGCAAATAGTTTTAATTCATTTGTTAAGTGGATGTTATATCCCAATTGTTCAATGTTTTCGACTAGTGCATCATAGTTCTTAAGACGATATTGTCCGATGTGGTTGTATGTTATCAAAGATCTTCTAATATTTTTAAGTTCAGAAAATCCTACTATGTTATGTATTCGATCCAAAGTTAAGGCGTTAACATAAATAGCATCTCTAAGAGTAAGTTGTTTGATTTTATATTTGAATACGTCATCAAGGCTATAATTTCCATGATTTTTATAAATTGCTAAATTGTTTTCAGTAATACTTAAATCAAATATATTTGTTGGACGAATATTAGGCGGTTCAAATATATATTTATTTACTTCGGCATCTTTTTGGTTATATAATCTGAAAAATGGGTTAATTAATACGATTATTCTATTTTTTGAAATTGAATGAAAATAAAAATTCTCATGAAACAAGTTATTTTCTATAAACATTTTTGCATAGATATGTTTATTGGGGTGATTGTTTTCTAACTTTTCAAGTAAATAACCACGTTTCATCGCATCTTTATACATATAATCAGGTGTTGATTTTTCATGTTCAGATGTCATACCTTGATCCATAACGATAAATTCTTCTCCACATTCTGAACTATCCCAAATACCCATATATCCAGAATTATATCCTTCTGCAAAACATACGGCAATTGCAGTTGCAGTTTTAACAGTTTTTAGATTTGTTAAGTTATCACACTCAATAATGCACTTTAATGTAGCTAGCCAATAATCTCTATCATTCAAGTTTGATATTTCCATTATTTCGTTAAACTGAATGGGTGGTTCTTTTGCTATTAGGCGATATTTATTTATCATATCTTTGGTGAATCCAGATAATCCTATATTAGTTCTAAACATTTGAAGCAATAAAAACTTACGTAATAAAATGAGTTCCTTGCGAGTAATTTCAATATGCTTCGAGTCTATAAGTATTTTGTTTCTTAGAACAATGGCCACATCATTTTCAATAACCTTATTAAACATATTTTCAATATCCTCTGAATATAAATCGTTCTCTTGAAATACATTTCTGAGATTCTTATTAAATATAAGTTCTTTTGTTTTAAGTTTGAAAATTGAAATTTTTTCATTAAAATTTCTTAAAATAAACCTTGGAACATAATGATGATTAGCCACTTTTTCACCTCATTTTATTATTTACTCGATTTTTCCATGTTTTGCATATCAATTACTCATATATGTATATCATTTACTCGTTTAAGGCTTCATAAATCCTAATTATTGAATAGATTATGATCAAATCTTATCCTTATACTCTTCTGGCACTGGAATATTAAATGTCTCACAAAGTAATTTAACATCATGGATGTCTTTATCACTGAATTCATATCCACGATGA
>Ga0265293_10012479_pt1 | contig 11272 bp, 10 predicted proteins | sample Munlanlewell138R_FD_192505 | JGI IMG/M metagenome (GOLD analysis project Ga0265293, IMG submission 192505) | Leachate microbial communities from a municipal landfill in Southern Ontario, Canada - Leachate well 138R | ecosystem: Engineered > Solid waste > Landfill > Unclassified | place: Canada... | reverse complement strand
GGTTTGCCTACATCTACAACAACCTGATCCTCAACTACTGACGCGCATTCTAGTGCGTCCCGAGCTGGAATAAATCTACCGAAAAAAGTGAGCTTATCTAGAGCCGGCTCAGGCATTCTTTCATCATGTAATTCATTTATCCTAACTTCCTCTTGCTCACCAAAAACTTCATCTAAAATACCCAGAATATTAGGATTGTGTGCTGCTCCGCCTAGGTGTACTAGTCTGATATTTGAACCAGTTTCATACTTACTCATCTTCTTTCTTAGGTCTTTTAACATACCTTCTACCTGAACTTTATCGACCTGCATTCTTATTAAATGACTTAACGCAAATTGACAAAGTTCAATTCCGGTAATACCACCTGTCTCTTCCCCAAAAATATCTTCACCACGCTCCATCATGTACTGTGTCGGGAGCATATAACCCCCTGTAATTAAAAGCGCCGATGCTTCATTTTCAACTGGTCTATTAATATGGATGTAATATTCTTTGCCATCTTGCATCACCATCGTTTTTGCAGGAAAAATATCATCAAAACCTTCTTGCTGTTTTCTCAGATTTTCTATTAGCGTACTTTCGGAAATCTCAACTCTCTCCAGGTCTTTTCCTTTTCCATACTTTATATTAGCTGCCCCTATTGCAACATCGGGAACATTTTGTGGAATCGTCTGCCCCTCACGCACCCTATCGTCAAGAATCCTAATTCCATTTACTGCACCACGATTATTATTTACCCCCACGGCTGAATTTGAATTTTCGATAGAAGTTCCCCAAAACGGATTATCATCAATTCTTGTCTCGGTCCCTTGCACAAAGGCTCTAACTACATTTGAAGGAAGCTCCAAAGACAATATGTCTGATCTCTCAATTTCTCCCAGAAGATCTATAGAAGGAATTCCTTCATGCAAAGCTCCGGAAATCGTTATATATACCTGAAGATTTCTTTCACTACCTAGTCCTATGATTTTCGCTGCTTCTTTTTTGACTTCTTTAAGCGGGTCGGGAGAAGCTAACTGACCTTCTGATGATTCCACGCTTGTCATGCAAAAATTCTACCACTTAGTGACCCTCAATGCGATATTTTGCCTGCCCGCCAAAACTTTAGTGCCGGAGGGAGGCTGGGGTTATTCAGTAGTCGTTCCGTCAAATTCCGGGCCGTCTTTCTCGGCTTCCTCTTTCGTAACTCTTTCTATCCCGTCCTTATGGTGAGGTGGAGTATAAATTGTATAAAGCTTTAACTTCTCGGTCTCTGAAATATTTACTACATTGTGCCTGCTTCCTGCAGGCACTATGACTGCATCACCATCTTTCACTTTATATTCCGCATCATCAATAGTGACTTTACCCTCGCCGCTTTCAAACCTAAAGAATTGATCACCATCATCATGTACTTCCATGCCTATCTCCTCTAACGGATTGAGACTCATCAGAACTAGCTGGCAATTTTTTGCAGTATAAAGGACTTTTCTAAAACTTTCGTTTCCGTCAGTTAGAATCTCTATATTTGAATGATAACCTTTTCTCATAATTACATTATACTCCCACAAAACAATCTAGTAACCTTCGAACTCTTCGGAGTTTATATTTTGCTTCTGAGCGTTCTTATGAGTGCATAAGTTATAATGTAGCTGAATGTATATTCCACCCGTTGTTCCCAGAGTTATGCTTATCGGATTGTCCTATCCTGGAGAGGATAACGAGGACATTGTTTCCGAATTTGAGGAAGTAGAATCTTTAGTTAATACATACGGAGGAAAAGTATTTTCTGCAGTAGTTCAAAACAGCACCCGTGGTGACAGAAGAACTTTTATCGGTCACGGTAAAGTGGAAGAAGTCATAGATCTAATAGAAAAAGAAAGGATAGATATAGTAGTCATAAATATCTCGATAAAACCTGGACAGGTACATGAACTAAAACTCGCATTCGAAAAAGCGAATCCACAAATCATCGTATGGGATAGAGTTAGTCTGATTCTGGAAATATTTAGCAAGCATGCAAAAACCGCTGAAGCAAAACTCCAGATAAAATTTGCAAAGCTCAGACAAATGGGACCTAGGATTTATGGTATGGGAATGGAGATGTCTAACCAAGCAGCAGGAATCGGCGCAAAGGGATCAGGGGAAAGTAATACTGAGCTGATGCTTCGGCACTGGAGAAATGAAAAGGGGAGGATTCAAGATGAACTCAATGCGCTGTCTAAGAGAAAACAGGAGCAGATAGATCATAGAAAAAAGGGTGGATTGAAAACCCTATCTCTGGTCGGATACACAAATGCAGGAAAGACCACACTTTTTAATAAGCTATCCGGGCAGAGCGATCTCGTTGAAGACGCGCTTTTCGCAACCCTAGACAGTACGGTAAATAAGTTTTACCTAAAACCTCTGCAAAAAGAAGTCTATATCTCTGACACGATAGGATTTATAAAAGACCTACCTCCACAACTCATAAACACATTTAAATCCACTCTTCTGGAGTCAATTCATAGCGATTTAGTCCTACACGTTGTAGACAGCTCTGACCCACGCAAGGACGAAAAAATATATACAGTAGAACAAATTTTTGCGGATCTAAAAATAAAAAGGCGGAGAGTACTATATATCTTTAACAAGATTGAGAATGCAAAAGATTTCGATATTGAAAAAATCAGATCTGCATATAGCAGATTCAGTCCAACTTTCATCAGCGCAAAAAACGGTGATGGAATAGATAAGCTTGTAAATATAATTTCTGAAAGGCTAAAGTAAATATTAATAAAATTCCACTAATTCCTTATTTTAAAACTTCGCGGTACAGAGTAAAAACTATGATAGAACTCTCAAAAGTAAAAGAAGGTGAAAAAGTAGCAGATCTGGGAAGCGGCGACGGACGCATAGCAATAGCTTTTGCCAAATCCGGGGCTCTAGTAGATGGATTCGAATTAGATGAAGAACGAATTAAGGAATCCAGAGAGCTTATCAAGATAGAAAGACTCGATAAAAAAATCAAGATACATAATAAGAATTTCTGGGATGTAGATCTTTCACCCTACGACATAACAGTGATATACCCCATGCCAGACGTAATGCAGGAGCTGGAGGAAAAGTTAAGCAAAGAATTGAAGATGGGGACTAGAATACTACTCAACTATTATCCTTTCCCTAGCTTGAAATGTAAAGCATTGAAGAATAAAGTGTATCTGTATATTAGATAACTAGTGTCCCTCGAATTCTTCAGCGATGATGTTTTCCATTATCAAATCTCATTCTCATGCTCTTGAAAATAGGAGAACATATGTATATTAATACTTTTTTGAGGCTGAATGGTGACGAGACTTTACTTACTCTGTGGCGGATCGAATTTCATGCAGCTTGCCTGATCAATTTGCTTCTCCCCCAGGATAGTTATTTTACCCTTGATCAGTTTGTCTTGCTCCCTGGGATCAAGCATCGAAAATTGAGCTCTTAATTTTTCAGCTACTGCGCTTTCTGGAATTTCAAATCCTTCACTAAATTCACTCACGAATTGAGACCCTTTACTATATAGCGTACACTGCGCCTCACAGTCTATTAGTGGATTGAACTGGCATGGAACTATACGCTCTGCACTCATGTGACTCGTATATTATCACACTCTGATATTTTTTGACATTTCTCGAGAGTCCTACCCCTCGAAAGCGAACCTTGTGAAGTCGGATAAATTAAGTGATTGCTCTTCTTAAAGTTCGTCGAGGGCTCATCGTATCTTTTACCCTATCCAAATCTCTCAACTTCATACCTATCAACTCATCCAGATAATCTTTGTAGCTACCTACACTACTTTGCCTTAATCTTCTAAAACTTATTGGAACTATTTCTACTCTCATCTTAGACCTCCTCCCAAGACTATATAAAAGTCTCCTATCACAGGTATTTTGAATATGCTTTTTAAAAGTCCTGCGATCAATTTCATAGTGTAGTTATCTTACAATTTGAGGGGATTATTGTATGTATGAAATGTCACAAACTATTTGTAATAAAAGTCACAAAGCAGGTGTAAATCCGGAGATAATTATTGTTGTCTATTCACTGGTCCGGGAGTTTCTCCTTCTCATTTCGGCTCGACGCACCTCGTGCTCATTCATACCAAAATGATGCGCTATCTCATGCCAAACCGTATTTCTTACCATCTCTCGTAGGTCATCCTCATCACGCGCATATCTCAGGATAGGATTTTTAAAAATCGTAATTTTATCGGGTAGCACTCCTGAGTATCCCATACCTCGACGCAGTAGCGATACTCCTTCATAAAGACCGAAAAGAGTTATCCCGCGTCTTAGTCTGAGCTTTACTCTCTGTGCGTATGTTGGCTCGTCTTCTATTACTATCGCTACGTTTTCAAGCTTTTCTAGAAATTCTTTCGGGATAGACTCGATCCCATCATTGATGAGTTTTTCAAAATGTTCATCTTTCATCTAATATCCTTCGAATTCTTCGGCTATTATGTTTTCTTTCGGAACATTCATCTGCACGCAAAGCTCCTTCATAGCTTTCACAAGTCCCGGAGGCCCTGCGATACGGAACTTATTATTCCTGACTTTTTTTATGTACTTTTTTACCAAACGCTCACTGATGCGTCCTGTCTCGCCTTTCCATTCTTTTATGTCCTGCGCGTGAGTTATCGTAGGGATATAACGGAAGTCTTTTAGTTTTTTTTCGGCATCTTTAAAAAAGTCATCAAATATCATTTCTTCCATGGAAGACCACGAGACAAAAAGCGTCATAGGAAGCTCGAGCTTTTTATCGATCGCGTATTTTACTATCGAGTGAAATGGCGTAATCCCTATCCCACCCGCGAAAAACACTTGTGGCAACTCCTCTGATTCATCAAAATTCAAATCGTCCCACGGACCGTTAAACTGCACGATGTCACCTTTTTTCAATTTGCCAAGCTCTATCTTAAATGTACTTTCGATGATGCGTGTTGTTATCATATAGTGGTCTTTTTCTGTAGGGCTGGAGCAGCATGTAAAGACGCGTGAGTCTCCCCGCTCATCTGGATTTTTTATCCTAAGCTTTATCTCGAAATACTGGCCTGCTATAAAATCGCGCGATTTTTTATCTCTTTTGAAATAAAAAGAATAAGTGTCTTTTGTCAGCTTTTCTTTTTTTAGGAATTGAATTTTAAAAGGAGTATCGTTCTCTGCCATAAGACCATTATACCATTATGAGGCTATATAGTCACGGAGATGGCAGTATTTACACTTTTTATCATCACATTTACTTTTCCAAAAAGAAAGGTTTATAATCTCGCGGCTTACTATAATTGTCTTTTCCAGTAGCTCTTTCGTCTCGTCATCTGATATATCAAATACCTCTCTCTTATATGTGCCACTTTCATTTGGTTCGACAAATTCTATGACACCATTTACCATCTTGAAGAATCCATTTCTGTATCTATCAAGAAGTATCTTATAAAAGACGAGCTGTCTTTTATAATTTCCGAGACTATCCTTTGTTTTTCCCTCTATCACATTTCTTGACTTAACACTGCCAGTCTTGAAATCTATAACCGCAACTTTTCCCGATTTTTCTAGAGGTTCTACCATATCTATCTTTCCATTTAGAAATAAATCGTCATTTATCCTGACTCCTTTTATATCAAGCTCCGACTCTACGTCTCTTGTCCAATGCGCTGCCTTTTCATCATAGAATCCGCTCAGAGCTTTTTCTCCGCGCTCAATAAATCGCTCTAATTCACCGGGGGTGATACTGAGAAGATATCTGGATTCTCTAAATTTATCTAAAAGAAAATCTTTATTACCATCACCCTTTTTAAGCGAGATGATATAGCGATTTAGACTCTCGTGGATCGCGTTACCGAAAAGTCCCGCATTTTCTATCTTCTCTGGAATTCGTATAAGATTTAGGAAAAAATATTTCCATGGACACTGCAGATAATTATTCAAAGCGCTTACAGAAAGTCCCTGACGGCGGAAAACCTCCGCGACAAATTCTTTAGAAAAATTCAACTCTTTATTTTTGGTAACCGGAGTAAATACCTGCTCCAAATTCTTTCCAAATTTCTTCTCAAACTTTTTTACATCTATGTCCTCTATATATTGCTCAGGGATTTCTGTCAGAAATTGTGATGCTATTTGTTCGCGGCCATCCTCCGATGCATTTGAAAAAGTTATGAATATATTTTTTCTGGCACGAGTTAGCGCTACATAAAAAAGGCGTCTTTCATCGCTATTTTCATCCTCGACTTCTGCCACGATTTTTCTGTCCAGATACTCCCATGGAATATTAAAACTCGCACCTCTTTTCCGCTGATTCCCCCAATGGCTGTCAAATGCTTGAGGGATAAAAACGTAATCAAACTCCAAACCTTTTGATTTGTGAACTGTCATAAGGCGCACAACTCCCTCAGGAACGATATGAGTATTTTTTTTGAGCCTTACACGATGCTCCTCCAGTAGATCGATATATTTAATAAAGTCAGATAGGCTATACGCGCCATCGCGTCCTACCATCTCTTTCACTTCGTCATAAAGTCTGGCCAATTTTCCCAGTATCTCCTGTGCGTGAGGTTTCTCGAGAATCTTTACAAGTAATCCCGAATTATTCATGACCTCCACAAAAACCTCATCCAGTCTACTGTTGCTGGCGATTTTTAAAAACCCTTTCTTTTTATCTGCGTAAAGATTTACGAACCGTTTTATCGAATTCGGATCCTCCAGACCGAGTGATTCAAGCATCCTTATATCCGTTAGCATCTCCCAGATGGAAATTTTCTTTTCGTATCGGGCACTTGAAATCCTAAATACATCCAGCGGATTTATTTCGAAATTATCCATAAGCATCACCTTTAGGATATATTCATTTCTCATAGGATCATTTATCGAGCGCAGTATGAGAATCATTTTTCCTACATCTATATCCTCCAACACATCACTTTCTGACTCTATGACATAGGGAATTTTTTGGGAATCGAATACCGGAGTGAGAGGATTTAAATCAGCGTTATTGCGGACAAGAACTGCTATATCATTTGCGTCAGTCTTTTCTAAAAGATTTTTTATTTTATCTGTCATCCAATAATACTCATTATCAAAACTACTAAATTCTGCTTTTTTTATCTTTTCCTCTTTGTGGTCAGATTTTTTTGTGAGCCCGTCTATCTCAGAGAGAATCTCCTGCGAAATTTTGTTATTTGAAATAACAGAGTGCGTCGCATCAAGAATCATCTGTGTAGAACGGTAATTTTCCGAAAGATTTATAAGCCGTGCCTCAGGGTATTTATTTTTGAAATATAAAAAGTTCTCAAGAGACGCACCCTGAAATCTATAGATCGCTTGCTTCTCATCACCCACCACAAACAGATTCGGATTCGGGAAGAAGGATGCCATCATTTCGACCAAATTGTTCTGCGCAGAATTTGTATCCTGATGCTCATCGACCAGAAAATATTGGAATTTCTCCTGAAGGAACTGAAGAAGATACGAATGATTTTGGAGCTGTTTTATAACCTCAAGTATCATATCTGAATAATCGTATTTTTTTTGCTCTTTTAACTTTTTCTCATATTCTTTGTATACGGTCGCCAGCTCTCGATTCTTTTCTATCTCGGCAAACTTTTTTTTGTATGTACTTTTTATCTCGCCTTTGTATTTTCCCTTCGTGTTGGTTAGGTCTTCGCGGCTATTCAAGTCCTTTTCCATTTCTTTAAGTCCTCCCAAAAGATCTTTGACGCTAACTTTTTCCATCTTTAAGTTGTTTATCGCAGATAACGCAGGCTTTACATAATGCGTCAGATCCCCAAGTGGTTTTATATGAACAAGTTTTAAATTATTTATAATCCTTTCCAGAATTTCTATCTGCTCAACGTCGGTAATACTTTCTGACGCGATCATATCTGAAAATTCTTCCTGGTGACGTTTTATGAAGTTATTGCAAAAAGAGTGGAATGTCGTTATCTCCACCCTATATGCATCCTGCCCGATAATAGACAGTAACCTTTTTCTCATCTCATAACTGGCAGCTTCTGTAAAAGTGAGTGCGAGAATGTTTTCGGGATTTATCTGGGTCTTTAGTAAAATATTTGCTATACGAAGAGTCAGAGTCTTTGTCTTTCCAGTTCCAGGACCGGCAACCACCATGACAGCGCCCTCTATAGTATCAACTGCTTCTTTTTGTGCAGGATTCAAAGATTTATATTGCAACTCAAATTCTTTAGAAATCATAGTAGGGGTATTTTACCATTAAAAAACCCTAGGAAGAGAGTGAGCCAGATTCTGTTGAACCGTGTAACTAACACGTATTTGATCGTCATCTATCTGATGCCCTCAAACTTCGATGTCATCGCTTATTAGGCGAATGGATAATGCGTCCTACATCGATCGGAGGTTGCAGCAGGTAGGATTGCCCGTTTCACTTCCACTCGTCTCTGTTGCTCTCAGGTCCGGTTAATTCCGTACCTGTTCTAGCTCCCACATGTGGATAAAGGAACTAGACACTAGCTATCACTAGCCGGAACTTACGTTCCATCCCTGGCATTAAACCTGTCTGGACTTTCCTCCCCAACCTACTACGGTCAGGGCGACGACCCTTCTTCCTAAGGTTAAGTTTATTATAGGACAAATTGGGTTTTGAGTCAACCTTTTAAAAAGGTGTCAATATCCATTTTTATAGATTCAAACAAGTCCCTTCTATCTGCCAGAAACCACTTAATCCGCGTGTCTTTTTTAAACCACGTCATTTGATTTTTTGCGTGTTTATACTCTGACAGTTTCCATTTAAGTATCGCCTCATCCAAACTAGTTACTCCAAGAAAGTGTTCAAAAAGCTGCTTATATCCGTTTGCATCTTTTACTTGCGGGGTCAGATCATCATAATCATTGAATAAATTTCTCACTTCATCCAAACCCCCATTTTTTATTCTTTCATCAACTCTGACATCTATATTTTTCTTGATATCCTCACGGGACAGCTCCAGCCCTATCTGCAAAAATTCCAGATTCCTCTTTTTAGCACCAACATCTACCTTCTTCCTGTTCTTCAAAATCTCTATCTTACGGATAAGCCTTCTTTTATTCATCCTGTCCGAATCGTTCAATGACCCAAATAAATCTTTATCTAACGCATTAAGTCTTTTCTGAAGATCTTGGACAGAGAGTTTATCGAGTAAATCCCGAAGCTTTTGATCTGGCTTGACCAATGCAGTATCGATACCATCAACGATAGACTTCACATAAAGTCCAGTACCACCCACGATAACTGGCAATTTATTGCTAGAGATTATACTTACAATAGACTCTTTTGCTAGATTTTCGAATTGCGAAACTGAAAATGATTCAAAAGGCGAGACAACATCTAAAAGAAAGGCTGAAATATCTGAGATTTCTTCTTTATCTTTACCTGAGATAATATCAAGGGTTTTAAAAACCTGTACAGAATCTGCACTTAACAGTGCTCCATCGAACTCTTTTGCTATTTTTACTGCTAGAGAAGTCTTTCCGACCGCCGTAGGCCCAACAATCACCACTGCCTTTTCCATGATAGGCAGATTTTCTCAACTTTGAATGTTTTTATCAACCCTTTACAGCCTTTTTAAGGCTCTTTCCTGCAGTAAAACCAGGAGCTTTCCTCGCGGTGATTTTTATAGCTTCACCTGTTTTTGGATTTCTTCCTTTTCTCTCTTTTCTAGTTCTTACCGAAAAAGTTCCAAATCCTGTAATGACAACCTTTTCGCCCCTCTTTAAACTATCACGAATTCCATCTAGGAATACTTTTACTGCTTGTTTTGAAGCTTTATTTGTAAGATTTCCTTTCTTAGCGACTAGTTCTATCAGTTCTTTTTTTGTTACGGACATTTTATATTCACCTCCCTATCAATATCGGGCAAGCACAAAATTTCTTTATTTATCTTGATTTAACAATACATTCTATAAAATTCTTTGTCAAGAGAGGATTGGGAAGATTATTCTTTCGGTTCTGTCACCCTGAAGTCACGGATTACTGTAACACGGACAACTCCAGGAACTATAACCTTGCGATCGACCTCGTCTTTTATTCTTTTTGCAAGAATTGTTGATTCAACATCATCAAGCTTTCCAGGGTTGACGAGTACCCTGATCTCACGTCCAGCCTCAAATGCATATGCGTCATCTACACCATTAAAGCTTTTTGCGATGTCTTCCATATCACGAATCCTTTTCATATAATCCTGCAAGTCCTCGTGACGTGCTCCAGGGCGCGCTCCGGAGATAGCATCTGCAACATGCACGACTACGGATTCAATCGATGAAAATGGCTTGTCCTCATGGTGCTCTGCCACACAATTTACTATTTCTTTAGGGATCTTATAGCGATTTAGAAGATCGACTCCGAGATCGACGTGTGATCCTTCTTTGTCTGTTACGACTTTTCCTATATCGTGAAATAGACATCCTAACTTTACTGTCTCGACATCCGCACCCAATTCGTGTGCTATCTGCACACCAATTTTTGTTTCCTCAAGAGTATGGACTAGAAGATTTTGTCCGAACGAAGTCCTAAATTTGAAACGGCCTAAAACTGTAAGAAGATCTGGGTGAACATTGAACGCCTTTACGCTGTGAGCAAGTCTTTCTCCTTCTTCAAAAAGAGTCTTTTGCATCTCTTTTTTCTTCATCTCAACGACTTCCTCAATCCTTACGGGCTGGATCCTCGTATCTTTCATAAGAAGCTCTAGAGATTGTTTTGCAATCTGACGTCTAACAGGGTCAAAGCCTGAAAGACGAATTAGTCCTCTTTCCTCAAGATCCACATCAACACCAGTCGCATCCTCAAAAGCGCGGATATTTCGTCCCTCTTTCCCGATAATGCGCCCCTTCATATCGTCATCATCGATTTTGATTACAGATACCGTATATTCTGGAAGAAAGTCTAGTGCACCATGTTTTATAGCATCCGCAATTATTTCCTGAGCTTTTTTATGAGCTTGAGCTTTCGCTTCGTCCTCAGTTTCTTTGATGATTTTTGCGATATCTTCTTTAGCATCAGCCTCGACCTCAGCTATCAAGAGTTTTTTTGCCTCTTCCCGCGAAAGAGATGCTATGCTCTCAAGTTTTTTTATATATTCGTCTCTTTTAGATGAATCGCTCATATTAAATTTAAAATGGAGGGACCGAAGAAAACTCTATATCGAATGTCGTAGCAAACTGATTAAATTTTGCATATTCGGCTCCAACCGTTTATCTAGGATATTATATCACAGACTTACTTTACTTCGGCGTATCAAATCTACTAAACTAGATCGATGCGCCTTATC